>JAAUXU010031908.1_pt1 | contig 37011 bp, 32 predicted proteins | sample 7278151 | NCBI WGS metagenome assembly JAAUXU01 (sample SAMN14350113, study PRJNA611818) | marine sediment metagenome | isolation source: surface marine sediment (1.8m) | place: French Polynesia: Moorea | collected 2018-08 | reverse complement strand
CTTGTCAGCTTTGGAGCGACTTTTTGTGTGGACCAATGTCAGTCTGATTGGGTGGGATCTTACTTTCTACATCAGTTGCAACCCCTGATGGGTGTGCATTTTGAAAAAAAAAGAATTTCGCCTCAAGGGGCCCACCCTATTACACACCCTCCATGTCTTAAAGTTTGTTGGAGTAAATGCTCTACTCTGTACAAAAACCTCGCAACCTCCGCAGGAACCGCTGTCTCAGGCTAAGCGGGGTCTCTCTGGTAAGTAATGGTGGCCACACATCAGCTGCCTCGACAGCTGTTGGGGGTAGGTTAAGTTAGATGGTATTAGCTGATGCAGGGCATCCATTACTAACCCGCTCCCAAAACTCAGGAGACCCAATGACGCCCTTCACAGCTACTGAGATGCTGTAGAAACTGAGCCATAGTCCTTTAGTTTGGCGAGCTGGAGAAAATCTTGACCTACCCTGTACATGAACACCACAGTTTTACCACAGCTGCTCTCTGGAACTTGGGAGCAGAGGAAACTGTTACAAGTGAAAAGAGTTGAGTACGGGGATGCTTTGTTCTCCAGCTTTTGTATCATATAATCTTTTTCCCTCCAGAATCACGTGAATGGAGAAACTTTCGCAACTATCCTGACGTATTTCACCCTAACTGTACAGTTCAAGCAGCCGCTGAGGGATATCTAATGCATAAAACGCCCTGTGTACGTGTTTTTGTGCGTGCGTGCGTGTGCGTATGTCTGGCCGATGTTATTTTCTCGGCTGATTTCTAGCTTTTTCGCGGCTGTGCATAATTTTTGCAGCTGCTTTTTGCGATCTTCGCGGCTGATTTCGCGACTGATTTCTTTTGCGGCCGGTTTCTAGCTTTTGCGCGGCTGAGTTTTGCAGCCGATTTCCTGCAGTGAGCGGCCGATACGCGACTTTACCATTTTTGGCACTGCCGATTTCCAGCTTCACCAGTTTTTGCGCAGGGTGAGCGGGAACCGCGTGGTGTGCGACACAGACAGGCACACTCATAGCGCATGTTTTTCCCATTCTTTCTACCAAACGAAGTGGGGGAGCTCAAAGCAGGTTTCAGGACCCACCTTATGCTATAACAATTCGGTTCTTTTCTTTACTCGCGCTCAAAATACACGGCAGGGGTGGGGGCTTCTCCCCTGCTCGTGGACAGCAAAGGGGGCCTCCTCCGATTATATGAGGTTACCAGCGAAGCACACCCAGCGGCCTCAGATGAGATTCCCCCCAGCACACAAGAAATATTGAACTATAACCTGAAGGCAAAGTTGAAACAAACTCCTCTGTACAGCACAAGAGACGACCCCTGTGCAGATCTCCAGACCCTGTTGCCGAGCAGAAGGAGTCATGCAAGGTCGTTGTCCAGCATGATCCCCAGACCTTGTTGCTAAGTCAAAAAAGTCATGCAAGAAGTCGTTATCTAGAGCGAGTGCATCACAACTAAAACCCGCTGGCGTTTTGTCATAAATTGCACTTCTACACGAAGCCTGAAAGTCAAGTTTTCAGCAAGTTGGGCTCTAAATGTGATGTCGCCCGTAGTAGGGAAGGCAACCTTCAAGTACTGAGCAAAGCCAAAGTAGCAGAAAATGCTGCTTTCGCAACAACGTTTTTCATGGAAAAAGTCGTGACTGTCGTTGTCGTTGAGGTCATACGTCACGCAGCAGCCCAGTTGTTGCACTACGCAAGTCCAAAGCATTGAAAATTTAGTCAGCTTTGAGACACGTCCAACCTTTCAAGGGCCAGTCGATGGGCGGCCTGGAGTCTGCCGAGCCAGAGAGGAACACGTTCTGAACGTCCATGTTCCTTAAGGAGGAACTGCTAAGGAGGGGTAAGTCTAAGCCGTCGACCAAGAGCATCCAACGCAAATACGTTTATTAACCTTGTTGTCAATCTCTCCTTGCCAGAGAAAAGGGTAGCCGCATTTCGTAATCCCTAGTCCTCTAGCCATTTGAACCACTCCTAGAGTGGTTCATCAGTCTCCCAAAAGCGTGACTGCAACACCTTGAAAGGCGTCCGTGAACATTTCTGAGCAGTTGAAGAGGTCCCTGCTGCCGACGACGACGCAGAAGTAGTTGTAGGATAACTTCATGAAGATGTTAGCAACGTTTGCTGCCAAGCCTTCCCCGTCATCCTCATCCCAATCAGCATGGATGAGAGGGCATTGAGTTGCACAGGATCGTCACAAGTCCGTCTTTTGCCATTGAAATCCTAAAGAAGTGCTAAAGTGTCTGAACAATTGATCTCCTCCGCACGCTGTTTCCATGAATCCTGTCGTTTTGACTTGGGAACAGTCACGACCTTTGACTCTGGAGAAAAGACTAGGCAGGACTTTTCATTGGTATTATCATGGTCATCCTTCCACGAAAGGAGTGATATCACGAGTTCCTTGTTCCTGGCAGGAAATTACTGCATCGCAATGATGCAGCCGTCCTTTAATCCCGGGAGTTCTCTCGTCATTTTTGCCCTTTTCTTCTTGTCTTTCCCTAGGGCATCACCTCTGCAGCGTCCGTCCAACCTGAAGGATCCAATGCCAATTTCCTTGCTTGGAAATTCGGAGTTGCAAGTGGGACCAGAGCCCAACTGCTCTCAGTCATATGTTAGTCTTTGTCTTCTTAGCGCTTGGCCTATGAACGCCAAAGTTGTTGGAAGAGATCGTGAACCAAGAAGACTGGGCCTGGTGAAAGCAGAGTGATCAGACCTAATATGCTAACCTGCGCCGTTAGGGCAAATGGCGAACCTCGAAGAAGAGATTGAGTGCGTGTAGAAGATTCCTACTTTCCTAGCATCTGCAATAGCACACCTAGCAGGGAACATGTAGATAGAACAGACTTGCGTCCTACACTGGGATATATTCACCCTATCAAGGGGATATATCTTTGCACACATGTTAGCAACACCGGCCATAAAAAGCACTCTAACAGAAGGACTAAAAGGTAAGAATCACAAACATGGCTTGAGGAGAACCCAGCCTTACCAAGCACAATCAATGCTTGTTATTCAGGTGGACCAAGAATTCATAACTCTCACATGATGTAGATCTCTTCGTGCCTCACAGCCAAAGTCACAGAATTGTAGACTCACCAACGTTTGAAAGTCACCCTTATGATATGGGCTTTTTAGCTTTCTTTTTTATCATTTCCCGAGCAATCTGTTGTCTTGAGCTGGTAGAAGCATGCGTGCTGCTTGACACTGCAACATTAGTGAAAAATGTACAAGTTTCGGGCCTCGACGGCTGTAGCTAGCAATGACTCTTTTCCTTCGAATGGTGTTTCGATAAATGCACGCGTGATATATTGCGTTGGAGAAGGAGAAAATACAAAAAGCATTGTCCATTGATGACCTTATGCAGTGCAGAAAGAAAACCGAAGCCAAATTCGGGAGATTTTTCTATGTCCTGATCTCCTTTGTTGGAGGCCATTTACAGAAGAATTTAGCTAGCATTGCCAAATGGAGAGTGCTTTATTCGCGTTTCCTCCAGTAACAAAGCGCTGCGTAGAAGCAGTGCCTAAGGTGCTGCTTTACGTACTACACGTATACTTGACATTCTGCAGTGCGTACAGTAGCCTTGTGCGAAATGACTGTTGTGCCCCACTAGAACAGTGCTCCCTGTCATCACTCTTAAGGCGATCACCTACATGAAATGATCTGTTGTCTAGAAACAATAGTTGACCTGACCATTCTTCTGGCATGACGACCCGCAAATAGCGACCAATTTCGCTGCTCGGCCCTCAAGTGGTCACTATCGATACTGTCAATGACCCCGAAATGTCAGGTGAAAAAGTATAGTACTTGAGAAAATTTCCATAAACTTTCCCTGTACCCTTACTTTCTCACTCTATTTTTATCACGATGCGTTCGTCCCCATTAGGCTGTTACGTAAAATTCCGCCTTCTAATGATGATTTAGTGAGAGAAAGAAGAAAACTCATACATTCAACACAAGACTGGAGCAACAGTTGTCTGACCTGAGGAATGCAGAATCACATCCTCAACCACACAAGCGCACGCACGCACACTTGTGCGTATGTTACGTGACCCAGAGAGAGCGAGAGCGAGAGCGAGAATGGCCCGCAGACACCCAGGAATTTTGCTTACGATTCAGTTGGCAACGAGCAAACCGAGCTAAGCACATTTCTGTCCAACATGGTGGTGGTGGCTACTTATGTGATGCAAGGACGGTGCTGATTCAGATCGCCGCCATCGCCAGCGCGTACACGCTCACTACATACGTCTGCTGTCATTGTTTTCGGTCAGGGCCTCCCTTGGGCAGTCCAGGGGAGGCGAGGAGGAGAAAAAGGAGAATTTTTCAAAAAGTCAAATAAATTTGCAAGAGCAAGACAGTCTTGGTCAGGAGACACAGGTGTCGTGGTAGGGATGGGACGGGCCAGGCCTAGAAGGGGAATGACAAAAATCTCTGCGGTGTCAGCTTCGTCGCAAGCAAATTAAGATAGCGCAGACAGAAAAAAAGGCCGCCGCCGCAAAGGCTGCGCTGACGATTGCTAATTTCGTCCAAGGCCAAGGCCAGGGGCCTCCGCAGTCGAGTGCGTGCGAGTCCGAGCGCGACGTGCGTGCGGTTGACGTAGGTTCGCACTTAACATGAGCATATCTTGTGCAGTGTCTTATCCCGAGTCGCGGAGCTCCTCAGTCCTCGACGTCCTCCTTCCTCTGCCATGTCCTTTTTTTTGCTGACAACGCATTGGCAGAAAGGAGGGACTTTGGGCATAAATCCGTTGCGACGGTAGCGGACAACATTTGATGGCTCAGCACAAAAAAGTCGGGCAGCCCAGAAAGAATATCTTACGTGCTAGGTCCGACAGCGATAATTTACTCTGTTCCACCTTTACCTCCCGAAGTAATCTGGAGGAGGAATGTATAAAGTGTGACCTTTAAGCTCTCTCATACCAGAGCATAATAGCCCAGAAGATTTGGGGAAGCTCCACTGCGCGCGCCCGCGTGTGCAGCTCCAGACATGACAGAGAAAAACCGTACTTACTCACAATTTTTGTGGGGGAGAGAAGGAAAACACGATCATAAATATTGATGTTTGGCGCACTTTTTTGACAAGAAAGCTCCTTTTTGGAACTCTGGAGGGGAAGAAAAAGAAATCGCATTACTTTCGCCCAATAAAGTGGTCCGATGACAAAAATTCTGGAAAGATAAAGCGGGCAGTATCTTTCCTTTGTCAATTTTCCTCATGCCACCCGATCAGACAGTATATTTCACAAACTTTCTCTTTTCCCCCTCACAGCAGAAGAATCAGAGATTCCTTCGCTCTCTCCTCCATTTTTATTCCAGTCGTTTTGTACCTTTTACGTCAGTTACACAAGACCATAAAATGTGAGCGAACCACCGAAGAAGGAAATATATCCGCCATAAGAGAAGGTAACTTTCAATTTGAGCGCACCCGTACTTTCAGGGCAGCGCAGTGCGTGGACGCGCCCAGTCTCACTTGTTTTGGACACCGCAGCCAGAGACCGCTTTATAAACACTGCTGACTGTGTCCTACTATGTAAGACTTTAATGCTACGCAGTACATGTAGACTGGTGGGCCTCGGAATTCCGGGTGGAGGAGGATCTAAGGGTTTTTTTTCCACCTTTCATTGCCATTCTCCACTCAATATATCCATTTTTGCGTCGCACTTTCTTCCAGCTTTCTGCTACTGAAAGTGTCGTCACTCAGGCGCCGAAGTCAGGCCTCCACCTGAGGTCTCCCGACAGCTCTCTGGACACAGCGCACGTCACCTCCGCGCACTCCAAACTGATACGCGCGTGATATTTCATTATCGCTATATCTTCTCCACAAACTGTCAGAGATACAAGATTAAAGATGGTTGGGATTTATTAGCCAACTCACGGCGCAGCGAAGAGAAAATGGAGCAAGAGGAGTGGTTGGAAAGCCACAGTGGGGAGGAAAGTGAGAAGACAGAACTTCAATCCAACGACCCGTGAGATTCAATCTGGATGTGAAGCAGCCGCAACATGAAAAAGAAGAAGATGGATCAAATGAACCAGAAAATGCGGCGCTCCGAACAGCCCTGATTGCCTAATTGCCATGCGAAAGAAGAGAGTGTGCGGAGGAAAACGGGGATTCGCGGGAAGTAAGAAAAAGCTTTACCCTTTATTTCTCATATATATATATAATAATAATAATAATATTCATAAATCAGTGGGTGTCTTTCGTGCGCGTCGTTCTTCGAATATCATTTTAAAACGCGTCCACACTGAGTAGCAGCAATTTTGCTTCTGTGACACGTACGTTGAAGTTAAAGCAATACTCCAGGAGATCAGAAGTGGTGACACGAATGAATCACCAGCTGTTCCTCTTCTTGATTCTATTCAAAGATACATCAACGATGGTGCTTATTTTAGTGTAATTTACAGCGAGCTTTTGTTCTGCAGCTCGTAGGTACCGGTTGTGGTGATCGAAGGCGTGCTCTTCATGCCTGCTAGATGTGCTGTGCAAGGTGCGGATAAAGTATTACAGTACATACAGTAGCGACGTATAAAGTGGATAAAGGCTACACAACAAAGCAAGGTCCCCTCTGGACTGTCTCAATCCTCGTCATCTTCCAAATCTAGATTCTTGGCGATGGCCCAGTCGACGAACTCACTGAAAAGGATCTGACCCCCGCCGTTGACGTCGATCTTGTCAAACTCAGCCTCCATGTCTTCTATGGGTCCCACCCACTTGTCTGTCGACTCCTTCACGGCCGGGGCGAGGAATTCTTCCTTGGAGATCCGGTTGTCGTCTCCAGTGTCGATCCTGAGGACGATGACAACCATTACATTTCGTTTCGTTTTAGCACTCGGTATGTAGACCAACCTGGCGAACGCCTGAAAGTACTCAAAATACTGCCTCAACGTCTGCAGGAAGAGCCTGAACTCCCTGAACTCTAAGTAGTCAGGGCCGTGCTTGTCGTCGCCGGTGCTCATCTTCTTGGCGTAGTGGAAGGCGCGGTGGATGGCCGGCTTGCAGTCGAACAAAGTGTCGCTCTGGAGGACGTCGCGGACACCCTTGTCAACCTGCATCAAAGTTAGTGCATACTGAATACCGCGTTTACAGAGTAACTGTATAAGTGTACTGCACCAGTACTCCTAAGGGCATCCTCCCGGTTACTCCTACCTACGCCTGGTGCTCCACTTGCACAGAGCTGGGCAAAAGCTCTTTTTTTTATCCTGCGTCCATTTTTGGGAAGCGACTGTCCAACTTAGTTTCTGGAAGGCTCCAATTTTCAATTTTCAACTTTTGTGAGTTCGAAACAACAAAACTTCGAACAAGAGCCAACCATCTTGGACGTAAACAACAGCAGGAAGGACGTGAGGTCCGCCATCACCGGTTTTTTTGTGGTAGGAGGAGGTAAAATTGTATGGCATGAAGATCCTCGTCATTCTGGACTAGACGAGTGGAGGCGCTGTTGTACTCCCATAAGATTTTTCCCCTCTCCTCTTCTTCTCTCTCATGTGAATCTTGGCAAAGTGCTATATGGTCAACTCAATCGAGCGCATGTTCTTGGCGAAGTTGCGGGACTTTTGAATAACCTAGCCTGACCTAACCTAACTCGCAGTGAAAGACCCAGCTGTCCTGGAACACAGTACTATGCTGGTCCCATAGTGCCGATGGACAGCCTTTCCTTTGTCTTGTCTTACCTCAGCTAGAGACAGGTATCCGTTTGCATTGGGATCGAACTGCTGGAACAGATCCTTCCTCTTGGCCTTGGCCTCGTCATTACGCTCGTAGGGGAGCTTCTCGTTCAAAGCGGCCCAGTCGATTTCTGAGGCTTCCACCATGATGGTCGCGAAACACGAGTCCTGTGCAGAGTTTCACATCATATTCGTGGCGGTGGGAGGTAAAGTTTGAACAGTATCACAGTATTATTGCACGGTGGAGTGACCAGAAAGGAAGGTGGTCGTACGTTTGCGTTGGTAAGTGCGCGCAGGTATAACAGCTCGATCAGCTTCGATCATGCAAGGACGCTATGAATGTACCTACAGGTAGACTGCGCCAGGTATCTGTGTACTACATAAGCTCCCTTACTCACACACACACGTGTACGTGTAGGTATGCAGGTAGGTACGTATCGACCAAGCCCTGGAACAGAACAAACTTGGTTTTCTTCGTCCTGCTTAATCGCCAGTCACACATGCGTGACGACCAGAAGGAGTAGCTGCAACGAAGGCATTAGAGTTGTAACTACCTGAGCTCACATCTTTCCCTTGTGGCTCGCCAAATGACGAAAGGTTCCTAAAAGGACGTGGATGTTAAAAAGTAACGACTTTCAGGACCTTCACTTTCCCACACCGTCAGATAGAATCCACTGTGCCAGATCACGTGAGAAAGAAGCCTAAATTGTCTTCCGAGTACGTTGCAAGTAGGAAGAAAATATGAAAATTACGTATACTGCTGGGACCACTGTTGCACGACAAAACAGACTGTGTGCGTACGCATATGCTGTAACTGGGGAAGGATATAAACGGATGTGACATGCCCACCATGTACTGTACGTACAGCAGGTAGTATTGGCTGAGTACTTGACATTTGCAGTGGTACACGTGTTCCTTGCATAACGTGCCACGACACTCGCTGTACTGAAGCTTCCTTTTTTTGTAATACTACACGTGTTGGAATAGTCTGGCTTGAAAGCGCAGATTACACAAAAGCACATGCGTTGACACGCCGTTGGGACGCCATATTTTGCTTTAAAACTTTCTGCTATGCACAATACAGCTGACTACAGCCCAAGTATCACATCGACAGCACCCAAGGCCGCTGTACTTTTCTTAAAACTTACTTGGACGGGCGAAGAGATGCGTGCGGCCAAGCTGAACCGGAGAACCAAAGTGCCACGCTCGTTTGGTCTCAGTCACAATCCTCTCTACCTGTGTCTGACTCACTCGACGCGTCTGCCAGGCCAGATCTGACTACAATTTCGCCGGCTCCTAAAAGTGCAGGGGAGAAGTAGCAGAAGAAGCAGCAGCAGCAGCTTTAGAGGGGGGAAACGCCCAGGTTGCCAGGCCCAGCAGGCCTAGTACATACACTTAGATAGAGTCAATGCAGCTTTGCTCCCTAGCCAAGGAAGGCAACGGAGAGACTTATGTAGGTGGACGACGCTTGTGATTCTCTGACGTCACGGCGGAAGAGCTTCTTTTGTGTCGTGGTGCAGAGTGAGTCCGGCTTGGAAAGGATCTTTTAAGACTTGTCGGGCCTGAACGACTTATGAAAGATTCAGGCTCGTCGCATCACAAATAGTGGAGATACTGCCGCAGTGACATTATGAACACGAGTTGCCACCCGCATAAAGCTGAACACTATGGTGAAATGGTTGAGGTAGTGTATTCTAACAACTGCAATGACTAGTTTCCATCCACATATTGGTACCCTACTTGACACGGATACTTCTGCTTCGGGAAGAGACAGATGTTTTGTGGCAAACTTTTCCCTCGACGAACCGCAAACAGAGAATCCAAGGCTCTCCGTCTCTCTGTTGCACTGCTGAACCTTGGCTCTCTCTCAGATACTCATGCACATCACTATTCCCTGTGGCCATGAGAAGCTGCTCTGAAACGTTCCAAAGTGAACGTCTGTGTGATGATAACGCGTCAACTTTAGTCACATTTTGCAACTGGCCTCAGAAGCTGGCCAGGACCAAGATGGCGTACATCGTGCGCCTCTCGCTCTTACCTCTATACCTTACCAGCAACTCTCACTCGGTCCTTTCTTTTCTATTAGACCAGCACCAGCTCGAGTGAGACACTAATGCAATCACATGCCCGCTTACTCATGCTGTTACAACATACGCTACAACAGCATTACGGACTGTGATGTGGACTCTTACAGTGGACGACGACGCTTGCACGAGTCAGCTGGACAAGAGAGCTTCGCAAATCCATCGAAGGTGGACCTTGAGCAGTGAAGAAAACAAGCAGTAAACGAGGGTGTTTTGGACATGTTTGTTGTCATTTTACTGCTCACTAAGCCACACACATTGGGATTGTATCGTCATTTCGATACAACCTTGGCAGGATCTTGACTCATCCATCCGTCACATCGATTTTTATATCCGTCAGATTGTACCCAGCGAACGAGTTTTCAGTCATACAAGCGCTGTCCACTGTACCGTGATATCACGTTATCTGGTTCGGAAAGCTTTTGGGCCACTTATCTCTTGCACAAGTGAACACTTTCTCAGCTCCCGATGAAAGTTGGACTCATGATTGCAGACCTATGTCCGTGCCCACGTCCGACGAAAGCTCTCGTGTGACCCGACGTAAAATTCTCGTCACATTAGCTGTGCCATCAGTCGAGAGAGACATTCGCAAACGACCGATGGCCCAGACCTGGGCGACGTGACATAAAAGGATTAGAACAAGGGGGGGCCCATTGAATCAGCACTTCCTGCAGCTCTGCGCGTACTCGGTGTGCGACGGAGGGGACGAGCGAGAGAATATTTGGCCCAAGAGAAGTGGTCGTGCGTCAAATTGACAAATGCGCAAATGGACACGCATTGACGGGTGGGAGGAAAGCCAACACAGTGATATTCAGTATCATCTCTCAATTTCTTGCTCGGTACCGGCCCTTGAAGGGGACCCATTGAGTGTTTGATACACAGGAAAACGAGAGCTAGTGTAAGGCCTCGGAAGGGCTAGTACCGGCCTCCTGCATAGTTAGTTACCATATTTAGCTTCTTCTCGACTCCAGCACCTTTAGTTGCGTCTGGCGTTGACAAAATTTGTGCTGGGGCAGCAAGATCAACTTGGGCAGCATGTAGAGGCTCTGGACTGAGCTCGTAATAACTTTTGCTAGCAAATAACCAATTTAAGCATGATTTTAAAGCACTTTGAAAGGACTGTCTGAGGCTGATTTGGGATCTGAAAGTGTGCTCATTTTACACCAACTACGTACAGATACTTTAGGGAATGACAAACAAATTGAGGTGAAAGTGGAGTTTCACAACTTTACTCAAATGAACGTTCTACAGCAAGTTGCCTAAAAATTATTGCATAACAGATACTTCAAAATTCAAAGGCTAGGTTTGCTGGCCATGGCCCACATAAGACGTTCCACTCCCACTGCTGGCTTGGAGGTGATCTTGGGCATCATGCCGCTTGACCTGCACACTCAGTGTGAGGTGGTTCAGGCAGCATGCAGGATCTGGGGTCAAAACCGGGACAAGTGGGATGGCATTGGGCGTGGTCACCTTCGGGGCTACCTCTTCTGGAGCAAACGGCTCCTGGAACAGGTGGACCTAAATGATCTTGCAAATTTCAACAAGAGGGCTATCAAAGACCTCTTTCACAACAGATGGAGGGAATGCTGGAAGCACTTTACACCTTTCAAAAATTTTCCGTACCGTGAGGGGGGAGGAGCCCCCCCCCCTCTCCACACCTCACCCCCGGGCGGCTCAGTCGCCCCAACCCCCTCCACCAGGCGGCTTTGCTGCCTGGCTTGGATTTCGATGGCATCGCGCAGCCAGGTGAAGTATATATGAAGAATGTATACATTCTCTCGCCCTGGTTCAGACAACTGGTGCATGAATATGTAACCCCCTCCACCTTGGCCTTGGATTCAGGCAGCCAGGTGAAGATGGAATGTCATATATTCTCTCATACTGTATATGTCTGCTATGCTATATTCATCTTCTCATTGATCTTCCTTGACTCCAGTGTCCACCTATCTGAGGACAATATTGTGTGCAATGCTGTGCAAGTAATCCAGCACTGGCCTATTGCCCCGATCCTCAACAATGTTTCGGATCTGGGCACTTAGAGCAACATACTTGTGCTTCTGTGGCTGCAGCTCACCAGCATGGATGCCCTGGTAACACACCTGCTGCAGTGTCTCCTCCCTCTGGAATGCCTCAATGAGCTTCCACACAGTGGGGTGGGCACCTTGAAGGGATCCTTGGAAGGCAGAGTGCCACCCTTTGACTGTGCTGTTTGTGCATGGTGCACCCTCCTCCAAGCGGATGAATGTGTTCCACATGTCAATGGTGAACAATGGTGCACAATGATTACCATTCAGGAGCACCCGACCCACATAGTTGTCCTCAAAGTAATCAAAGATGACATCCATGTGAGGGTCATATGCAGGTGACTCCTGAAGGGCTTTGAAGCCAGCCGTGACCTCGTCCATAGGCAGGAAACTCGTGCATGTCATCATTTTGATGTGCACCTGGAAGTTCTCTTTGTCGAGGTAGATGGCCCTCTGCCCCTCCTGACAGACATGACACCAGGCTAATTGTCCGAGGTGAAAGAAGCACCCTGCAATATGCACATTGTGGAATTGCTGCTGAATGAAATTCTGTGCAGCAGCCTCAAAGTCAATGAGGACAGATGCTGGGTCCAGGATGATCCCAAGAGCCAGTGCTGCTTGTCTGATGTACTACCATATACGAATGTATGTGGTCTCATCCTTCTGCTGCAGCAGAGCATACAGGCATGGCACCACAGCACCATTAACTAGTGCATGCACTGTGTGCAGCTGCATGAATATTTCTGGTGCCACCTTGAAGAGAAGCTTAGGTTGGGGTGGTGTCTTCCACAGCAGTCCTTTTAGTTCCTACCTTGAAGGTTCCATAGCAATGCCAGTGGTGGTTGTTGCAAAGCCAAGCCAGACTGTCTGTGGTGCCAAAGGTGATGATCCGACAGGTCACCTGTGCTGGAATTGTTGATCATGAAGTTTTGACCCATTGCCATAGTGGACATGGCTGGTGTCAGTACAATCTCTGCCGCACTTCTGGGAAGGGGGGATGGTCATCCCTCTCCACAACACGTTTGTGTGAAATGGCCTGCTTGATGTCGCAGCCATTACCAATGACTGCAGCAGCCTCATCGGATACTGTGACAATGTTGTCCATGACAATGCGATGTGGAGGCTCATTGGTGTTGACAGCCTGCTGCAGAATGTTGCCTCTAACCCTGGCCACCTCCACTGACATCACATTCGGAGGGTGGCAATATGTTCACCTCGCTCTTCAGGGAGAGTGTCGGTGGTGGTGTAGTCCACAGGTGTGGCAAGCCACCCCTTGCATGAGGAGACCTCGCACTGCCAAGTACAGTAATTGTGGACTGCCAGCAGTGGTCCAGTCAGTACATGTACCCGTTGTACCTGTTGTACATGTACCCATTGACGGCCACTTTGTCCTTGCCCTTGGTGGATGGTGCGACCTCCATTTTGTTTGTTTTACATGTGGGTGGTTGCAAGCACAGACATGCATAACCCTCATGACATGTATGTAGTGATGCATTGTCCTTGCATGTTAACACCTTCTTTGTCATTGTTGAATATGCATAATATGTGGGACCAATACAGCCACTTGTCTGAACAGCCACTTGTCTGAGCAATCAGTCTGAATGGGGGCCAGGCGGAGAAGATGCCTGGTGGAGGGGGTTGGGGCGGCTGTGCCACCCAGGGGTGAGGTGCGGAAAATTTTTGAAATTTGCTTCAAAAGAGGTAAAAAATCTGCTCCTTGTTCGGAGAGAGAAGATCCAGATCTTGGCAAAAATCCGCCGAGAAAATGACAAATATCAACCGCACACACAGTCCATACATATAAGCACTTGACTGTATGTCGTGACTGTACGCTGAAATGGTTGCGCTCTTCTGGGTGCGCTGAAATGGTACTTGCGCTCTACTGTACATGCGCTCTACTTGGTGCGCTCTACTGGATCACACTCCGGTGGCGTGCGCTCAACTGGGGGGTAACCATTGACCAGACGTTACTCTTGGCCCAATTCTGCGTGTTGCTGGAAACAATATTTTTTCAAGTGAATCACTCAATTACTGCTCCAGCTCCCTGCTGCAGGAGCAGAAAGAGTTCTGCTCCTGCTTGGATGCTCCGCACGAAGAACACAGCTGCTCTGTGGATGCTTCTTTTCACATTGAGGTCTTATCACAGGAAGCGCAACAGCTACAACACACGATGCATGAGTAGACCACAAACATCACTTGCATTGAACCACTCGTCAAGATTTTTCTCAACTAAATAACGCCTCATATCCAGTGCGTCACACCAAAAGGTTCTCAAAGTTATCATCATCGTTTGTGTCTGCAGTTGTTTTTCCGGACGATGCCCCCAGCGTCACCAAAGTCCATGACTTGTTCGTGACTGAAGAAAGATATTTGGCCGCAACACCGAGTTTCATAGACGTCATGCAGCTTTTTGGATAACTCATCATGGTGCAATTCCCGTGATGCTCATGCAATATGCAGCAGCACGTTTATTCCACTCTCTGGGTGATTGTTGGAGCTTGCCCCTGCGTGTAAAGTACTCCTACTCCTCTCCTTTGCCCCACCAAAGGGCTGTCGCCATTATGTATGGTACGCACCCTCCACATGCACAGAACAGTCATACTGTATTCGTCGCCATGAAATAGACAATTGTTCGAGGTTCATAGAGGATGTCGGCAAATGCACAGTGTCATTTACTCACTTGCATTTTGGGTCATGCTGTACTGTTTCCACAGACATCGGATCCTCTTCTGGCTGCGACTACACTGGGAGCTGCTCCGGTTGAGGGGTCCGACTTGCTTTGGTGAGTGCCAGTCTCATGCCCAAATATGCACCCAGACTGGGTCTCACTCATTTTAAGTGAGCTGATAACCTGTAACAACAATTCATCACCTAACAAAATATGGTAAGTCAAATGTGCACTCACCTGGACAAATGACAACTTCCATCACTCTACATGCCAAGGAACTCATTTTAAGTGAGTTTATAACCTTTACTCATGATATTTCCCTAACAGAATGTGTTTGGGCAGAGCAAGGATATTAGGAGGGTTTTGTCTTCTTGCCATGGCTCCATGTGCATCATTGATGATTTTAAGTTAGCCAATAACCTTCAATATTCAAATGTTAATAACTCACTTAATAATAGTCACTTCACTAAGCCACACACATATCTGTGTTCAGCATCTAAAGGACTACAACTTGGGTAAAAAAAAATTGCATAGGCCTGAGACCCCAATAAATATAATTTTAATTATATATTTCATTATGTTATAAAACTTTTTAAATATTAATGCTATTTAAAGAAGGATCCCAGAGAACGTCCTCAATTTTAAAAATATGACATTTTTGTGGAAGAAACATGTATGTGCAGTGGACAGGGAAAGTTGTACCCCCCCTAAAAAATGGATCATTAAGGGGGGGGGGCTGTGGTCATGTCTGTGTGCAGTAGTGGTGATAGTGCAACTGTACTGTGAGAGATCTGAAGCTTTGGTTGAGTGTAGTAGGTCTCTTTTGTTTATTTTTTTAGACATAACTTTTTTTATATCGCTTCCAAAAATATGACTCCATTCGGTAACCTCATTTACAACAGCTCAAGCGGTACTGTTTTGTTATATTATTTTATCCTTTTTTGCTGACAATACCTAGTTCAGTAAATAAAGTCTCAAAACGAAGCACCTCAGACACAAAACCCAACCTTCTGAATCATGGATATTGTTTTAAAATAAAGTCAATTTCTGCAAAGGATCTGAAAAAGAACATTCTACACGATATTGCTATTAACTATATTGCTATAGAAAATAAATTGTCAATTTAGCATTTGAGACATAAAATCTGGTTCCAAGGTTCCAATTTCCAGACTAAGTTTATGTAGATGGGGAGGACGAGGCCAATTTGGTTTTTTTTTGCATGTGCACTTAGATGGATTGTGTATCCATCCAAACTTAGTGTTGATCGAAAATTTCAGCACAGAACTCATACTTTTTCGGTGGCAGGTACTGTGTGCACATACGGTACAATGTGTGATGCTACTGAGCTTGCCATGTAATTTCGTAGTCTTTACTCTTAAAAATGAGAGCACATAGGAGGACTACGTTGAGGATCTGTCCAAGGGCATGCACAACACCCTGGGCATAAGCGAAACGGAGCCAGACCCTGAAGAGGTTGCAAGAATTAAGATGGAAGCTTTCCGTGTCCTGCGGTGGCGGCGTCGCGTCGCCGACCCAGGACACGGCCCTCTTGTGCAAGCACGTCATTTACGACGTAGATCAGTGCGAGGCAAGGTATGAAATTTCACTACAATTTCTGAAAAGCGTATGTACGTAGTAGATACCGTATAACCCAGTATACATATTCCGCAAGCGTGTCATGATGCACCGCACTATAGTTGCTGTCGGTGGAAGCGATAATGCTGGTGTACATTGCCCATGTCTCATATAAAAGGTACGCATGGTGCATGAGAACCATTGCGTCCACCTGATCCTAGCAAGTAGGGGTGGCGTCTTGCAAAGAATACACCTGACTTGTGGTGTACATATACGTCTACTAGTTGTACCGCAAGTGATTACACACAGGTATCATGCAGTGATGTACGTGTGTATAGAACTTATCACTGTCACTGCCTTAGTGGCCGTGCAATCACGCATAATCCTCTCACTTATTTGCTCCGAGATTCAATGGTGTAAACATGAAGGTCTCATTGCTGGCAGGCACTTTCCTTTCCTTCACGTCTTGCTGTCTTTGCATCCCTGAAGATCCATACCTGCTTGAATCTGACGAGTACGTAAGTATACACTATGCGCACGTACGCTAAAGTTGTGTCGATACTACAACAGCCTCCCTCGTCTGGATGATGGGAGCGTGGACGACCGCCTCCTGGCACCCGTGTCCAACGGCCACCTCGCCACTAACGTGTTCTCCGACACGCTTTTCCTGGACGGGGTTTTCAACGGGCGGATGGGCGAGAGCTGCCGGGCAAGAATCAGAAGCATTCACGCCTCGGAGTTCGACTTTCCCGGATGCCCAGAGTCTCCAGAGAGACTCTATCGGTTGGACATGAGGCAAGGTATAGCTGCATAGATCGATGTCCGAGGTATTTGCAAAGCTACTCTGCATTTTTATGCACGAGTAAGTGTTGGGATGGGTTAATGCCTTCGTCTAAAACAAAGGACCCTTTATTCTTCTTAGCGTACGTGGAGGAGGTGATCTCTTGCCCCGAGGCCGTGCTGACGTATCGCACGTACGCTCATTCCTCCCTCGACCGCCTCCTTGTCTCAGAGGTCCACGTAGAGAGAGTAGAGGACGATGCTTCAAAAGAGGTCATAGCCAGGAGGATGGATCTCAGTGGAGAAGAGAGCGCAGACATGGAGTGGCAGCCCCTGCAACACTTGGATGATGACACATTGTAAGCATCCGAAATCACTACCGGGTTGAGCAGACACATTTTCGTATTTCCCAATTTTGATAACAGCATTGCACGTATTTGAACTGTCCATGCTACATTTTCTTGGCAGATAGCATTAACTGCACACTGATTGATGATTATGTTGGGCGTTTGAAAGGTGTGCGCTTTTTTATATCATAACCATGGCAAAAACTTCACAGTACTTTTTGGATCTCAGTGGGGATCCAATTTCCCGGGGAGTTCCGGACCCCCTTCCCTTCATGGGCTGGCGCAGTTCCCCGTGGTCCATTCTGGCCTGTTCTTTCTTCGTTCCAGTCATGGAATCGACCAGAATCGAAGCTTGAAGCTCAAAGGACTGAGTCCATTTTGAGCAAGCTCGATAAGTTCGAAGCTTCATAAGCTCGAGACTCGATTCCACCACTGCTTTTTTTCTAACGTAAAGTAGCGATTCCATTGATCTCGCACCCGAACCAATGGGCAGACGTGTAGAGGACATTTGCTGTTTCATCAGAACCAAGTGAAATTAATCTACACAAATAATTCATGACTCTATTGCATGGAAGGGTCTGAATCAGCACAACCTAATGATAGCGTTGTATTTTATCTGATGCACCATCTACAATGACAGGGACAGGCCTGTGAGCTGCATATTTGCTTGTCTCCTTTCTTCAGGCACACTATTAGGGAGTTTTCTGCCTCTAGCATTCTTGTTTGAGGTTAGCTATCAAAAGCTCAGGATTTAAAGGGTTTGCAGGGGCTCCTCTGTGCAACTTTGCTGCACCAGCTCAAAGTTGTCAGATGGCATCAACGATGGAATAGTTACGAGTGGCTATCCTGGAGAACTAGATTTTATTATGTACCCTGACTGTGCCTAAAAGCATTACAATATAAAAGCTTTTTGGTTGATCATACAAGTTTTTTGGACTTTGTTGTGCTATGGCAGAGACCTACCGGTATGTTCTCCCATGGAGAGCCTCTTATCTACTCAACCATTTCCAGTGGGCTACCTGAAGCTGTTGCAGTTAAATGAATCTACTTCCTGGATTCATAGATCATGAGCAACTTTTCATGTCTTTTTTATATGACACGCCATGCACTGGTGCCTGAGTCACGTTAGCAACAGTCCCCTTAGCATTTTGGCTGTGACGGGATTTCTTCTACTTACAATATTTCCCTTCTGATGCAACCCACTGACTCATTTGCAGTGTGCTTCATGGTCAGTGAAGACTTATACGCGGGAAGCATCGACTTTCTGAAAATCAGTAAGATTTGTTGATTTACCAAAGGAAGTCCAACCTTAACCTATCAATCAACAAACTTGCATATTGCAAAGTTTTCAAATAAAAAACAGTTTATGTTTACAGTTTTATGTAAAGCCACATTAATAGAATGTGAGCACATGTCGGATAATGACCAGAAGGGAGTGACAATCGTTGTCAACTCGTTTTGTACTAGCAACGACCAGACGCTATAGTGCCTGTGTGAACTGCCAGTGCTACTGGGACTTTGCAACGATCCCTGGCCTTTGCCACAACTATCCGCAAAGATGCGACATCATGCATCTCATGGCTTACAAAGTAACCAAGGTCAAAGCATCCAGCTCTCTGCAGTAGTAGCAAATTTTCCAGCTCTTGGTCACGATCGGGCCATTTCACAGGCTTCACATAGCAAGTTAAGAAGTCAACTATTTTAGAAGTTAAACACTGTGATTACACGCTAGGAGAACCATTTAAGATCGTGTGGATTTTAGCATCTCCTACTTTATACAAAAGATTGTGTTGGACCCTCGCGCCCAGAGCCTCGATCCGCACCCGGAAACCTTTAACAGCTTTTAGAGCAAAGACACACGCAGCGTCAGATTTTGCCATTGTGCAATTTGGCTGGAGTCCGGTATTGCTTTTGGAAAAGTAGAGTCAGTATCGCGAATGCTGTAGTGTTTTTCCCTCCTTTTCGTACAGACAAATGTGAGGGACGTCTTATTAGATAGTTTGAATTTGCAACGACTCTAGCGGCTACAACGAGAACGAGATGTATGTCGAAGTCCTTTGATCAGTTGAGCCCCCCAAATGTACTAATGCAGTGGAATCTCATGTTTGCCTATGTGCAGCTACGTAATAATAAAACCTTTGATATCGTCTTGCTCCAGCTATAAAAGAGGAACGACTTTAGTGTCTGAAACAGAGGATAGCGAAGTCAGGACAGTTCACATCTTCTACAATGGAGAAGTCCCTTCAGAATTGATTCTACCTGCAGGAGAACAGAAAACATCGTTAGTTTTCTTGTTATCTGCAGACGTAGATCAGATCAGAGCGCTGCAGGACTTCAACCAAGGTAACCTGGCGGCTGCTCGTACATGTCTTGATCGATCCTTTAAATGCCTTATTTAGCATTGGCACTGCTGGCATCGGATCGTACCGGGGATGCTCTGAGAAGCAGTCACTTGGACAACTGGAGAAGCACGTGGAGCTTAGGAAACATCGTCTTGGAAGGCAACGGATCTTTTTAAAAAGATATTGATCACAAGAAGTATTTATTTGCTTTTTCTGACCAAAGTCCTTCGAAAAGATCTTTGCTATTTCTGACTGAGGTCTTTTTGAAAGGTCTCATGATTTTTTCCCCTATGTTCAATTAGGACCCAATGTAGATCTGACTCTACGTGAAACTGTCGCCAGCTCGTTGTACAACTTGTACAGTAACCTCCCATCCTTTACCTCCATTGATTCAGACTTCTGCGGGCTGGCACCCGGCGGGTTGGCCAGGGGAGCCTGCGGACAAGATTACAATGGACACGTTTTCTGGGATATGGTGAGAACAACCAGATTTTTGCAATGTGACCACAGCCACGTACGTGCGTGAACAACTTCCAGGACGTTTGGATTCTCCCCACAGTGGTCATGTTCCGCCCGGAACTTGCCAAAGTCATGCTTAAGTACAGGATTCAGCGTGTTGGAGAAGCACAGAAAAGAGCAACAGAGGGCGAATATAGCGGAGCAAGGTTCACTGCATGTACATGACACATTGGGAATAGTTGCTGAGCTGACGTTATGAGCTTGTGGCACTTGCGGATGACTTAAAAAAGGACTTATCCCAGGTATCCCTGGGAGAGCGCCTATACTGGAGCAGAGGTGACTCCTGACCTCTGCCCACTCTGCCGCGAGAATGAGCAGCACATCACAGGAGACGTTTCCTGGGGCGCCCGAACATTTCTCTCGGCAACCAGAGACTTAGAATGGCTGGCTGAGATTGCGCCTGGAACTGACTTAACTGGAGAAGAATTCATCCACGAAATGGCGGCCTTCTGGGAGAGCAGACCGACCTTCAATGATGAGAAAGGACAATGGGAGATCAATGGTAGGCATACATAAAATAACGTTGCAACCTTCGAGCTTAAAGCACGGAGCTCCTTATCCACGCCCAGACGTGATGCCACCTGATGAAAACCAAGAGCACGCCAACAACTCCATCTTTACTAACGTGGTGGCCAACCTTGCGGTCAGTACAGCCAGGTGGACAACTTGCTTGGCCTCCGGAGAAGGTGCGGCACTCGCTGCCATTCCAGATGAGTGGTTGGACAAGATGCGCAACTTGGTATTTCTCTTTAACGAGGAGGAAAGATATCATGAAGAGTACGAAGGATTTGACCAACAGCTGCAACAAGGCAAAGAGTGACAACATCGACGACAACATTCAGATTGACCACAAGGCGTTAGCCGATCTTGCAGGAACTCTCGATCCAAGGGGAATCAAAATTGCTGATGTTGTCCTTCTGGGCTATCCCTTGATGAGAGACATGCCCGACGACGTCAGAAGGAACGATCTGGAACTTTATGAGTCGATCACAACCCCCGATGGACCAGCAATGACTTGGAGCATGTTTGCTATCAAGTAATAGTCATTACCATCATTCAAATATATCTTACAGCTAACAAATTTCATTGTAATCACAGCTGGATTGACCTGGATGAAAGAGAAAAGGCCGATGAACTCTTTGAGAGAAGTTACTCTCTTTATATCAGGGAACCCTTTATGGTAACAGCTAAAGCTCCGGCCACACGTAGCTTGGAGAAGGGATAAAAACGGGGTAAAACCCCTGAGCTGGTTTTTTTTTTACCCCAAGTCACAGAACCTCCGAGGTGTATTTTCCCCTTGTCGGTCACACGCGGGGAGCATAAAACCAAGCAAAAAACCCTGTCTTGCTCTTGTTCATCTGCTCTGTTTTGCTGTCTGCTGCTACCCCTCTGGGTAAAACTGATCAGTTGAAATTAGAAGTCTTCTCTACTTTTCACCCCACTGGGTAAAACCTAGGAGATTTTGTGACTTGGGGTAAAAAAAAACCGCACAGGGGTTTTACCCCGTTTTTATCCCCTCTCCAAGCTACGTGTGACCGGAGCTTAACTCTGTGTGGTGCGGAGCGATCGAGAGATGTGCACGCTTTGCTAGTCGTGTCCGTACTGCTCAGCATCAAGGCTCTTTGTGCAGCGCAGTCATCCTTTTTTCCTACCCCCCCACTGTGCTAGCATAGTGCTAGCACAGTGATGCAGTACAGTAAGTTAAATGTTGTGTGCAGTCTCCGCAAATGAGACAAATAAGATAGCCCCCAAAATATACGTACAGTGTTTGCTGGGAAGGCCGAGAGTCTGGAAGGCGAAGAAAAGTGTTCGGAGGCCTTCACGGTTGATTGGCTTCAGGCAGAGAGAAAGCATTTCCTCTGGCCCTTTGTAGTAGTAGCAGCGAGCCGTTGGACTCGCCGTCTTTTTACGTATGAGACGAGAAAAACTGAGAAAATGCACAGCGTCAGCAAAAAAATACACGTTTCCTCCACGACGACGCATTGCGCAGAGTCTCGTTACGTATCCGTTCTGTACTGCACGCTGCATAGATTCTTTTTCTTACACACACAGGTAAGGTAGGGGAGAGCGTGCAATATGAGTCTTGAAAAAGTCCAATAAGACAGGGGGAATGACACCAGAAGGGTTGAAGGGTTCTTAAGAAGCTGGATAAGGTGGCATTTTCGCCAAAGTTCAAGGACATATAGGAAAACTGCTTTGGCGGAGCCCAAACGAATAGATGTATAAATGATTCATGCCTGTGTTACCGCATTGCTGCGCCAGTGCCTCCTGGGTTTGCAATACTTTCATTTACTCACCCACCTACGTATGTACATGTTTGACATGATTACAGGAAAGATGATTCCAGACAATCAAAATTATGCGCAATAGAAGAAACACGTTTGTAATGCTCCACGTTTACTGCATGCGCATGAACAGTAGTTGCATTCTTCTACGGGAGCTTTCGGACTCTCCATTGTCAGCAGTGACACTAATAACCTAAGGGGTGTAACCAAATCGAATTCTCCTCCAGAATCGAGGCCCGCCTGTTCTTATGGACTTCTAATTCGCTGTTCTTGTCTCCTAAACTCAGGTTTGTTAGAGTGTCGGGCCTAAGCGGACCGTGCTTGACGATGCTGACTAAATGCTAACTAAATACTGACTAAGAATACAGCAGAGAGGAAGGAAAAACTTGAAGAAATCGGCTGCTTTGGCCAAAATGTGCAGAGTAACCAAATTTGTTATACAATCGTGCATCCGACCCTTCTACTACCTACCTGCAACACCCTGTCTTTGTTCCCCCCTTGCCTTTCCCTTTTGAGGTTGACAATCATCAGTCAAATGTTCGGTTCATACTATTTGCACGTCTTTGTGCAATCTCCTTCGCACATGGAGAGAAAGTGCGACTCCATCAAGATCAGAAGGTCTGAAGAGAAAGAGACAATGCAAGTTTCGCTTGGGAAATTGCCATTGTGATTTGTGGTGTGAGTAACTGCTGAAGTTACATTTATGTTCTATAAGGAGTATAAGTTTCTCTCTCTCATCCTCTCGACGAGTCGAAAAGTGTTAGGATCTCTCTTTATCCAGTTAAATCTTATCATGTTAAATCCATGTTATGGAGTATATATATACCCATGTTATGGAGTCGTATAAATCCATGACCTCAAGCGAGGTCACTAATACGTGTAAGGACCATTTTGCAAACCGTGGTGAAGTTTCTTACGTCATCGAAGAAAAGGGTGGTTGGGTTAGATTGCTTGGTATCCGATGAGTGTCTGTAGTGGGAGTCGCTAATGAAGCACAGTAAAGGGTGTAACAGCAAAAATTTCTCTCAATCTCTGGTCACACTTTGGTGATGAAGACTCTAAAACTCGGCCAGAGAGTCAAATTGTTCGAGTCATTTTCTTCCTTGAACGCTTTGACTGTCAAGCCGAGTTTAGGAGACTCCATCACCAAGGCGTAGACAGAGAGTGAGAGACTCATTCACATTTTTGCTGTTACACCCTTTACTTGACGAGAAATGCCCATATTTTTTAAGTCGAAACTAACGGCTGGTGAGAACAAGCAGACAATTGGTGCTAAAAACTGATTCAAGCAGTGAAGAAAACTTTCCTTTTGGGTCAATAAGAACAGACGGATTATAATGACTGGCATGGCGTGGCCTTGTCTAGCTAAGCCTAGAGTAGTATAGTGCAGCCTAAAATCGAATTGCCTGCAAGGGTTGCTATAAACATAACTTTCCACAACTGGTGGAGGCTGTATGCTGGATCAAAGTAACTAATGTCTCATGGCACCGCAAAAAAAACGTGGCATAAGTATATTCATTCAAGGTCATGTACATCTGATTTCTTGGATAACTTTAGTGCTCAGAAGGGCAGTCTGCAACAGCAATGCATCTGCCTCTTCTACGTGAATATTCAGATCACTCTGTCCAGGTGTCTGACCATTTACCCCTGGACACACAAAAGTACAGGCACTTGCAACACATTTAGGTGCACGTGAAGATAAACTATGCAGTATAAAGAATGAAGCATACATTCCTTTTATTCTTTTTTTTCCGCGCTTAGTGGGTGGTGCCTGACTAGTTTATAAATAAGGATAAACGTACACCTTCTTGATATTGCAGACCAATGCAGTCGTTCCATGGGGGAAATTGCATCCATTAATGAGACACAAGCTTGAGTACACAAGTTCAACTCTGTGACAGCCGATTTTGATGCCAGAACGACGTGCAGAGGGTGCCATGCCCAACATTTATAAGGTCTTTATGGGGCGATCCGGATGGACAGGAGGGTACGAGTGCCCCAGGAAATTTCCGTTGATTTTGGTGAAAAAAACACCCAGGAAGGTAAAAAGTCAATCCCAGCAGTGTAGCTAGCACCTTCTCCTGATTGCTACACTTTGAACACTCGAGCCTCACAACGAAAGGCTCGTCTGAAAGTTGAACTTATCAACTCAATGGTCTGTCTCAGTACCTCAATCAAAACATCCCTTAGGGGATCACTTTTTTTTGTTCCCACCCCAAAGCCCTCACACTTCGGCGTTAGTATTTTAAATTGAAAAGAAAAAATCTCAGTCAAGAACTTAACCAGGACGTCACGGTCTGTTTAAAATGTGATGCTGCAAAAGATACTTTTAGCAAAGCCTAAGAACCACTTGACACTGTACTGGTTTGAATGGCTCATAGGATGCATGTCTTTGTCATCTCCTCCTACGACGCTTTTTGCCAATGTTGTTGTTTATCAAAAGAATTCAATGGGTCGTCAATGTCTCTGAGTAAAGTTTTAGCAACCTCAGGTTGGTGCTGTCAGAGCTATGAGCAGTCAAACTTATTCTCAATCTAAAGGAAGACAGACACCTGTATATTTTTTTAATCCTAGGAGTAAAAGAACTGGCGCAGCAACGCATTGAATTTGAAAGGTTAAGTCGCCTCTTTTAGGCAGTATAAAGCCCCAAATCAAACGAGTTTGTACAATGTTTCAGTACAGTTATTCAGCACCACCACCCCAAAAGGGGGGGGGGGGGATGAGGCCAAATCTAACCTTGGAGGTCATGTGAGGTTGAAGATTTTGTCTATGCCTAAAATTGTTGATCTCAAATAACCTTTAAGGTTGAAGGTGAACCACCCGACCTTATCCGCTTCCCTACTTTGAAGGGTGCTGAACAAATTTGCCATTATAAACTTTTTCAGTTTGGGGCCATTTTTCATTTTGGACATGAAATAACACCACCCTAAGGAGGGGGGTATAAAAATTTGACCCCGCAGGCAATGTATCATGGGAAACAGAGAGCTGGCTGGCACGTTGCTGAGGAGGGGGTGTCATTATTTTAAATAATTTATTTGACTTAACTGTGCTGCCGCAACAACATTGGCCTTCAAACGATGTCTGAATCTCACATTCACGATGAAGTGCGTGTTTTTTTATCAGTCAAGCTGTCGTTTGGAGCTACAGAATTTAGGGTGAATCATTGAGTTTTGGATAAAATATTCAAGACCATTTTTTGTACAGTCTCATCGGCTGGTGAAGTAACTGTTAAGTTCAGAGACAGCAGAATGCCTACTTAAGGAAGTTTTCCGTCGGCGGCAAAACGTTTGCTAAATTGGTTGTGTCTACCAAGCCGGTCAGACCACCGAAAGTTCACCAAGTCGGCGTTCGACTGCACCGTAAAGTGGCCAGGATATAAGAAATGTTTATGTATTTAGACTTACAGAGTAATAGAGTTTCTCCTTTTTGCCGCAGACGGTTGACCCCGAGGGGAGCCATTTTTTTGTAAAGGGGCTCTGTGGGCCCCTGGAATGGAGTGAGGTGGGATCCATGAGGGAGGAGTGCTTGCCCAAGGTCCGCAGCAAGGTGGACCCCTTGAAGATGATTTTTTATTTTCAAAATGGACACTCACTGGCAGTTGCGACTAGTGGAGGAAAACGATCACACCCCAATTGGTACTAAAAAAGGGGGGGGCTGCAAGGCCACCGAGGTGGCCAATGCCGAGGGACCTTTGTGGAGAACATTGACACATATTCACTAAATGAAAACTTGATTTTAAGATGCGCCCACACTGAAGAGAAAGTCGTTCATGCACTTTTTTCAAAAACTTAAATTTACGCATACTTTGTGTCGTAACCTCAAAGCCACTTTGGAAATGAAGTGGTTACCAAAAGGAAAAAAGGACCAAACATTTGGCACTTTATTTTGCATAGTGAAAAGAAATTCATCTTCGAGGGGCCCACTCTAGTCAAATCAAATAGAGACACATGAGTGCATCGCTCCTACTACGTCAAACTATCTGAACTATCCAAAGTAATTTCGTCTCGCCAGGTGCTAGAGTCGGTGATCCTGAGCCATCCCGCGGTGTCGGACTGCGCCGTCCATGGCTTCGCCGTGCCCGGGATCGGCCACCTGCCACGGGCTTACGTGGTCCTCAAGAACGGCTACGAGGCAACGTCCGAGGATCTGACCAACTTCGTTTCCGCCAGGGTGGCAGACACCGATCGACTGAGAGGAGGCGTCGTCTTCCTGGATAAGCTGGCCAAGGATCCCAATGGAAAGCTCATCATCAATCTGGACAAGTTCGACAAGCACGCGCAGATGGTCGACAAGGAATTCATCAAGAACCAACCCAAAGTTAAGGTGTGACTTGACACAGAGGTACCGCAATATGCACACTGATCGGATCATAAACAAATAATGACATCTGCTGCGTCTTTTCAGATTTAAGGATTCTCGAAGAAATATGTAAATACTGTATTCTTAATGAAAAGTATCATGGTATCTTATGAACGGCTGAACACACCGCATCAACAATTACTAACAAAACTCTCTCTAATCATGTTATTTTACTTAGTAAGGTGTCTCGTAGCACTATTATCACAATTATCGTTGCTGTACACTTCTTTGTTTGCGTATTTTTAAGTCGAATCTCTAGACCTTGTGTCCGTCACCTTTGTGGGTGGAAGTTGTAAGCAGTCCGGCCATAATTGTTACGTTAATAAAAGTCAGTTTGCTCATCAAATTATTCCATGCGTACTCACTGTGCCAAAGCAGTAACGACGTGTCACGGTTTTTGTCCTTTTGAAAGGTTTATTTACGAATGAAGATATACATTCATCAATATACAGCTGAGGCATTTGCGACAATTGGTGCATACTAGTACCGTACATGTACGTATATACACATATAGGTAAAGTACGTTAAAAGAATGGTGGCGAATCAAAATGCGCTTGTTCTCTCCTGGAACGTATAGCTTGGTCTTTTTCTCTCTCTTCCACACCCAAACATAACGCAGAATGTGGAGCTTCTCCCAGATTGAAGACACCTACAACGAGCATGGCACTTTGTCCTCTCACATTGTACACACTGTTTGCCTTGAGCATTGTGTTCTGACAGCAATTTATCCTGAATTCATTACAAACAAATCCCTCCTCCCAGCGGGAAAACCCTTGTCCATCTTGCCATTTTTTGCTGTCATTAGCCCATTTACGCATTTTCTCTCTCTCGTCTCCTTTTTGCACGAGGGCAAGAAAAGTGGGAATTTAGGGAGGGGATTCTAATGCCTGAGGGGCTCGAAAAAAAAGGAGGAAGCTTCGTTAGATGGTACGAGTTTCTCCCCCCCCCCTCCCCGGGGGCCTCTAAGGAACTAAGTTTGGGTACAGGGTGGTGCGAGAAGTTCACAGTCATTGACTGAGCTGACTGCCAAAACTAAACAGCTTTTCTGCGTCACCAATTCTCTGAGTCCGTGTACATGGGCCTTTTCATCAAAGGGTGACGGGGTGAGCACGACCAGAAACTCTGTCTGTGCTCTCTACAGAATGCGTAACAAAACAGGGAGAGAGAGAAAAAAAAGTCGTGCACATGCGGCCACCAGCACATTTCTTCTTCCTCCAAATCAGTACCTGCAGAAACTTTCGCCCTTGCGCAATTGGAGAGTTCAAGTAAATTATGGCTTCACTTTTGCTGCTCGAGGAGGAGAAAAACAACCACAAAAGTAAGTTTTGGATCCAACTTTTTTTCTTCTTTCTGTTGCTTTCAAGCACAAAAAGTGTTTGTCAATCAAGGGAGAAAACGTTCTGTGTTGTCATTCTTAGAAAAATGAGTGCTGACACATGGTGAGTGCAACAAAAAATAGAGTGGTTGTAACGCGTACACGTACACACCGCACTTCTTCTTCTTCTTCTTCCCACATAATAGTACAACAACTGATCGTCCGATCTCAATCCTCTTTAATGTCTCTTTTGTGGTCACAGCAGTGATCATAATGACTTTGGACTTCTTTTCAAGAGAGCTCTTTTCCCTTCATTTTTTCCCCTGTCCTCTTAAAAAAATCTGAGATGATGAAAACGAAGGCCTTCTTCATGGGCCCTTCCATCGCTCTCTTTCTCTCTATCTAGTGTACAGTTGAAGAAAAGAAAAAGGAAAGAGAAAAATCGAAAAAGTCTTTTCCCTTTTCCCTCTTCTTCGGGAAAGTGTTTGTCGGTCTTAGCACCCAAGTTCGCACATTTTCTCCATCTCTCTCTCCACATACACTTTTCTTTCTTCCTTTGCTTGTGGTGTGGAGGAGAAATGGGCAAAGTACCTGCCAAGCCCCTTGGGGTTAGAAGGGAAGGTCTTGATCAGATTTTACTGCTTCATTTCACCGCCTTCGCCGCGAATTTTGGCCGGGAGGAAAAAAAAAGTTGAGCTGATCATCTCTGCGTAGCGAGCAGCAAGAGGATGAGGAAGAAAATCCTCGGCGCTGCGCAGCCTCTGGTGGCGCCGCCCTGGATCGAAGGCTCGGAAAGTTCGCCTAGAATAAAGGAGGAAAGTCAATGCCTGAGACAGTACAAGAAATACGCTCATGTCGTGGACTTGGGCATCGCCTGAGCACTGACGTTGGTCCTCCTCGCGTCATTATGACGCGTGGCAAATGCAAAATCTCTGTCAACTCACACACATCAAAGAAACTTTGGGACGGCACGAAGAAGCTGAGGTTTTTCCCCGACTTCTACGCCCTCAAGCGAGCAAAGGGGTTACGTGAGTCAGGATTTCGGAGGCTACCGACGGCCCCACCAAGTGGAAGAATTCTCTAAGGAGGGAGCATAATTCATTTTTGTTGCTCCCATCAAGAAAAAAACTCATCCGACAAAGTGGATGGGGAGAGAAGAAAGCACAAAGAAGGGGGGGGGGAGGGAATTTGTCAGCCTTTCATAATCATAATGTACAACAGCAACGGTGACGATGGGGCCCATTGTTCTCGGCCGGGTGGGGTGGCATGGGGAGGGAGAAGGGGGGGGGGGTAAGTGAAAAAATAATCAAGGCTGCTTCAATTTAACTACAGGGAAAGGGCACTTTGTACCCTTGCAGGAAGATCTGAACCCAAGTGTACCATAATACGCGTGTGCTGTACGTATGTATTAATACGAGAAGTTGGATGGTCGTCCTTGTCTGGTGCCCCCATCTTGTCAGAGAGATAAGTTTTCCCACCTATGTCAAACGTAGGCAAAAAAAACCCCTAATACTCCGACATAGTGAACATGTCAACTGAATTGAGGAGTGGGTAGAGGAGGGGGGGGAAAAGTTTGTTATTGCTTAGTAGACAACGACCTAGATATAGGAGAATTCGTCGTGAACCCTTTTACGGCCAGATATTGACAGGGACAGGAAAAGGATATCGCCATTGAGCCAAGGAAGGAATCGAGCTCTTGTTATTAAAGGCCGAGTCGCACTACCCGAAAATAATGCAGCCTGTCCAAGCGGGCCTTAAGCCCGGTTTCTGCGTAGACAGTTTTCAACTCGATTCTGAGGACGCTGCAGCAATTCCTTGGTGTACATAGTGCAGTGAAGAGCAGCCTCGGATGGAGGCATCTTTCGTATGCTTTGAGCTGCGCACTTTGCCGTCAGCTGGAGATTGAGGTTTGCTTGGAGCTTAACATTCTTGCTGCCGAAGCAAGCACTGAATAATTTTTTACCCCCAGCAGTTTGACGAAACTAAGTGTACAATCGTGCTTGAGCCACGTTTGGTTGAAACACCACGAGTGTGTCATTTTCATGCACCTTTGTCTGGGGAGCCCCGAGAGTCCGGCTCTCATGTACATGCAGGTTTCTCACGCTTGCACCAGCGGCTTCCACTGTACTGACACTGTAAAGATGCCCTCCACTTCACCCTATGCTTGTTTGCGTTGCCCCAAAGATGTCCTTGACGCGTCTTGGTACATTACTCGAGTAAATGCGCTAATGGTGTAGCACAATAACGGCTGATGCATAAACCGTTAGGAATATGAGCATTGCTGGTGCGGAGATAGATCACCTTTTGTCCTTGGTGCTTTCACTACACACTGCTGTGCTCACACATACGCAGTAATGTGTTGCTTACGTAAAAGGTTTGCACCCGATAAGGAAGTTTCCCGTGCGTCATAACTAGACTTGGGGATTTTAGGTGAAGAACTTGAAAGAAGGTACCCGACGCATTCCCCCTCCCGTCGGGGACGAACCAAAATTGATAAAAGTTGAAAAGCCGAGAGAAAAGTGCAACAGGCAATGAGATTTGGAGGAATTTTGCGGAAAAATTGGAAATGAAATTGCCATGAAAAATGAAAAAGCAAGGGAAAAAAATCAAATTCTTCACCCGAAGTTTTGAGGTCTACTCATAACTTGGCTTCACTGCGTCCCCGAAATCCTCAACTTCAAGGGAGAGACATGTTATGTTGTTGCAAAAAGTTAGCACGGGATTTGTCTTCATGCAAAAATGGGACAGATGCGCAGTTCAGGTGGCTTTTTTTCCTCAGTCTCACGAGGGCGATGTTCGGCCTCAGCTTTTAATAATGGCTTCTTTACTGCAGTACTGCACCTCACCTACAACAGCCCTCTTAGTCCTGCTTCCCTGGGCTTCATACAAGGGTGCTAAAGGGTGTCACAGCAAAAATGTGACTGAGTCTCTTAAACCGAGAGTCAAGGCGTTCAAGGAAGAAAGTGACTCGAACAATTTGACTCTCTTGCTTAGGAGACTCCATCACCAAGGTGTGGCCAGAGATTGAGAGACTCAGTCACATTTTTGCTGTCACACCCTTTATATGCAATCGGCACCGAACGTCTTTAAAACCGAACTCACTAAATATGGGCGGGTGGACAAAGCCACGGAAAAGCCAGAAGTCCTCGAATTTTCGGGATGCTTTCACTTTCAAGGATGACCCGGGCTACTTGAGCGTCAAAGCCCACGAGAAAGCCGCACCTCCCGCAGGAGACCGGGCCGATGTCAGCCCGGAGGTCACTCAGAGCGAACTGTAAAGTTTCGTCTTACTTGCGGGTCCCCCCAAAATTCCACATCCCAGAAGGATGAAAAGTAGCGAAAATCTGACGCGGAATTAATTAGGCGTAAAAAGGAAGAACCTCACTTTCACATGCTAATGGGAGAGAAAGGGAGAAAAATACGCGAATTAATTGCCATTTCCGCTTCCCACTTTCCTCATTTTTTGCTCTCTTTCCCCCCTCTTTCGACAACGTCAGTGCGGGAAATCCTGCGAGGAGTCTAAAGACCCGTCCGCTTCCTCCTTCTGCTGCTCCTCCTCCTCCAGCAACGAGAAGCCGCAGAGACTTCAGCAATAAATGTGCATGGTGGAAGAAGAGTCTTCGCACATCTTTCAGCTGTGCGCCAGCTCGCTAATCAATCTGGAGAGTGGTTCTGGGACCAAAGGACTGCACAGCAGAAGGGTAGGAACGGGGACTCGGTCAGTGCCGGCCCGGTCAGGCTGACAGGCACTCAGTTGACTGGCGCCAAAAAAAAGGTCCGACCTGGGTGGGCGAAAGTCCATCGATAGGCTCAGATTTGGCTGCACTATGGAAATGAGCACTTGAGGTCAGGTTCGACTCGACACAATTTGCTGCGGTCACGGGTGAACGGACACCTGTTGTATGAGTTGTTCTGTCCGCATGAGCCTGAGGCTCGCTGTCCCGTGCTGGGCCCAAGCCAAGCTTGCAATCTACGTCAGTTGAGAACAGAACATTGGTGAGATCTCAGCGAGAGAGAGAAAAAGTGCCGTGGTAGTGAATATACCTCAAGTGGAAAATTTTGTTCCACTTTACTTTTTTGTGTTCGGCACTTCTCTTATGCAAAAAATTTCAATTTCAGGTCACCCTGAGCACCACCCATGACTGTAGGAATCCCCCTCGCTCTCTGTCACGTTTGCGAGGCCTTTGGTGAGTCCTAGAGAAAGTCGTTTGGTACGACTGAGGTAAATAGGCCTCAATCCCCACCAGGAAATGACTGAGCTTGGCTGTACTTCTGGCAAGGAATCAGCCTAAAGTACCGCATGAGGCCGCTCTGCCTACAAGGGTGCGGAAAGCGAAATGGGACTCTGCCTCCACGTCAGCTTTCACGCATGATCATGTAAGCACCACGCGCATGTAAACAATCTCTACAATTGAAACCGTTTTGTGTCTGTCAGAGCACCAATGACCTCCTCCCCCTCCCATGCCCAAGTCCTCCGTCTGGAGGAACAAATGCACTCCCAAGGTCAGCGTCTTGAGTCACGTTTGACTACGCCGGCTCATGCGTGGTATGTTTCAAGGTCGTTCAATGAAGCCACTCATCGATCAGTGGATATCAGGGTCAGGGAAATTCCCGAGTCCCAACTCGCACCCCTGACAATTCCCGACTCACCGTTGACGACGTGAAGCCTGACTGACGCCTTGTGGAGGTTCGCAGGATGACAGGTGTAATTTCCTTCATCTGACTTGACCGCCCTGCTGATGGTGAACAAGCTCATGCTGGAGTCCCGCGTCACTGCCTCGAAGCGAGGAGACAGGCGGTTGGAGGACAAGACCATCTCATTGTTATGGTACCTAAATGGTTGAACATATGTATGTACAGTTTGCGTGGACCTATAGTGCATTCCATCAATATGTACAGTGATTCACATAACATCATGTTCCAAAATGCACATGACACATTTTTTTTTGGGGGGGGGGGGCAGAGCTCAGACATCTGGCTTTAACTTTGCTTCTGCCAACACTCCAAAGCCTCTATGAAGCGTAAATTATAGTTTAGACTACGACCTATCTCGAGAATTCTCCACTTGGAGAAGCGTGCAAAAAAAGTCTCCCAAATCTGCACAACCCATCTGCCTCATCCGGAATAGTTTTGCTCTGCGACATGCAGTGGGTGGTGCCTGACCTTTGTTTGTCATCGCTTGGTGTCATTTTAGCCGACATTTGGTATGAATAATTTGGCGCTTAACTGTATCCTGTAGGCCTGATCTGATTATTGAAGTTTCAACCTTACATCCCTGGAGGCCTCCAAGAGAGAAAGAAAAGTTTGGCAAATCTCCGAAGAAGTCTACAAAGTTTCCCTCCAAGGAATGCCGATTTTTCGTTTTGAACCGGCGGCTTCTACGCGCAAAGGCTTCATTGACCAACCCAGATGTGTGCATAATTCATTGTTTGCCTAGAGAGTAAGAATGTACGCTGACCATCTATAGTAGCTGGGATGCTGCACTGCTTGAGAGACGACACACTTGAGCTGAACTTGGCTGCCTGCTTGAACATGGATCTCGCGGTTACCGATGATGCGGACTTTTGGAACTGCAACAATGGTTTCTTTGGTTATTGACGGCATTTGGTGACTTTTTGCGTGCAAGCAACAACTCAAAACTGCCGACTCACCGACGATGGCCAGATTGAAAAAGTGCATCTTCTTAGGCACTGTAGATACCTGACACTCATAGCTTCCGGCGTCACGAGCTTTGACATATCTGCAAAAGTAAGGGCAAACTTGAGCATTTTGTCCCCATTAAAATTCCTCTCCCATGCATGAGGGGAGGGACTTAGGTAAGAAGAGTAGTAGCCGAGTAGAAAGACCTGAGAGGAATACTTTCTCAGTGCCAAAATGCCAGGGAATCCCCCCAAGAGGCGGGATTATTTGGCAACGACGTAGCGTGAGTCTTAGTTAGAGGATGCAGGCCAGGCGGGCAGGGTGGGCTGGCGTCTATCCTCGCTGGCTGCTATTAAATATGCAGCTTCCCTAAGCACGTTTTCTGGGTACAATCCGTGTTCAGTAAGCGATAAATTGTCTGGCATCTACGTACGTACGTAGTAAAAAATTCAGCATGTGTACGGACGGACGTGTATTGCAGAAAAATGGAGGTTACGGGAGCGCCTCCGCCGTTTTGCAAATGCTATCACAAACATAGGCACGGACAGACGTAGGTAGGAGTAGGTTAGGCCTCACATTTTATAGGGCGCTTCTGCAATTTCCTCCTTCTCGTACGGTGGAAAAAAGGGGGTCAGTGCAGTCAGACTGTGGTAGAGATAGAACCAGGGAGAGTCATTAAGGGGGATAAATCGCCACAGATATCACCGGAAAATGGTCTCCCTCCAGTGGCCACAGTACTACTACAGGAGAGAAAATGCCCGGGGAATACGTAGGGGAGTCAAAGAGATATGGAGATGCCCTCCAATTTTCTCGCACGATTTATGCTCGCGCCATTAGGCGAATATTTATAAAGTGCATCCTGCTCAGTCAGCCAAAAAAGTCAGCTTTGCTCACTTGATTTGCAAAGTCCACGTGCTCTGCTTGTGGTTGTAGAGAGAAGAAAACCTGTCGTCCACGATGAACGTCTCGCGGCCGTTCGTCAGAATATGCGAATCTCGATTGCGAATCCAAGAAACCTGCAATGTATGGAAATCCATCATTTGCATGCAATCACCTGAGAAGGGCTTAGCCTTTTGGGAAAAGCTGTCATTCCAAGGGCTTCAACTCAAGTGGACGATTTCACATAAGACATAGGTTATGCTGTACACGTACGTACATATGCACGTACTGGGTGCGCACAGGGTGTGATAGAATTGACATTTGCCAAAGCTTTTCATAGCCCTAACGGATACTTGTATTGCATATTTTATGAATTTGTGGCGTTCAAGTCTACTCAGACTCCAACACTTTGGCAACACTTACTTTGAGCGACAGACACAGAGTGACATACATGCCATAGCTACTATTTAATTTCTTTACTGCTAATGCAGCTTCTCTTCCACAACGCTTCACTTTTTCCCTTCCTGCAACTGGTCGATTTACCGTCAAATTAGACGTCCTTTTGAGTTTGCTTAGGTTAGGTTAGAGTAGTAACAGCTCACGGTTCTGCCTCAACTTCCAAATTTTACTGTCGACAGCTCGCGCACACTTTCGGTGTGGCGTTCTCGTCAAAGGCTTTACCGAGTTGTTCCCCAGATTGTTGACCTGGCAGGGCAGGTACGCGGTGCCGCCCAATTGAACAGTCAAGTTCCTGGGGAGGTCGCGGCCGAACCAAGGTTCCGACGAGTTCGTGCCATGTTTGTCGTCATCGTCGTCTTCGGCCAAGCGATGGCGAAGAGACGAAGAATGGTGCTGATGACGAGATCGTTGAGAGGCTGCACCATCTGAAGGAAAAAATAAGAACTTTAGTTTGACCTCGCTCCATCGTTGTCTCCCTCAACATCCTCTTACGTATCATCTATGCAGATATAACTTATCTTGTTTGCCCCTATAGCATCGTTAACGTACTGTGCAGTCGTTGAAAAATGCTAGGGACCGATCGTTTCTTCATCGTGTGTTCAAAATTCCGCCCAAAACAGACATTTGGAGCATGCTGCATATACTGCTTCAATTGCAGAGTATCCTTCAACCATGGTGGATTGTCGGAGGCTGGCGGGTTGGTCTTGACTGGACACGCATCGATGGGAGCTGGTCAATCCCAAACATAGTGTTTGTCACTGGTCAGTGCAGCACAGTGGTGAAGTGCATGCTTTTCACTCAGTGGCCGTGAGGTTGAATCTTACTGTTGCCAGTCTTTCTTCGAAGAACAAAATTCCAGAGGGTGGCGGACTATTAGAGCCATTTTTCAACCCTTTTGGGGGGGTGGCAGATCATTAGGGACCGGCAGTGCATTAGAGGGAGGCGGATTGGTATTATATAGACGATAAATTAGACGATCTGAAACATGCATGAGTAGTGAAATTTTCCAAAAACCAGCACGAGAACCAGTGAGACAGCCTCAAGACCATGAATCTTAACTACCTCCATGCGGCATAAAGGAAGAAGCTGAGTCTAGCAAAGTTTAGGGGCAAAAGGTGCCATTTTCCAGATCAATATCCCCAAGATCTTCCCCCATCAAAGAGCCTCTGCTCCCTGCCCATATTGTTCTAAATGGGATTGAGCCTTTCTCTACTTTACTGTACGCATACATGCCTGCACGCATAAAAACCGTAAGAAGAACTTTTTCCAGAAAAAGAGCAGCTGCCAACTTTGTTCACCTGCATTCTTTCGAAAACAAGGATATCTTCCAACTTTTTCTCCGTGGCTTCAGTTTTGGTTGCCCAACAAGTGTCCACGTGGTTCTGTGCTAATTTTTTCCGTTTTACATTTGACTGATCATAATTTCTGTGGAATCATCATTTTTTTGTTTTCACACAAACCAATCTCAGGCCCCGTCCATACGTGTCATTATTTTGTGGTGCATGACGAGATTGGCAACTGTACCGAGGCTATAGACAAAGAAAAAATGAACGCTGATGGTTGCAGACATGCTACAAAGGCTGCAATTTAAGCCCACATTTAACCGTTGTGAGCAGTGAACAATTTGCTTAATGCAACATTGTCATGACAATCAACCCTTCAACGGTCCCTGAATGTAGCAACAGTCTATGTTATTATTTGCTGCACTCTCGTTTCAGGCAGGCCTCTGCAGGTGGTCCGTCAAAATCTGCTGCTGTAAATCTAGCCAGAATTGTTTAAGAGAAGTCCAAAATATGCCTGGGGTGCTTGCTTGGGTCAGCGGTTGTTCAGGCGATGTCGATATCCGTCCAGGGACTTGGAGAGTCCAAAACAAACACGTCAAAGCATTGAGACAACTTTTCACCTGTGCCGCATGAGTCCAGCTCCACGTATGTATAGGGTGGCCCAAGTCAGGTGTTGAAGACTAGCCAAGCAGAACTGCGGGCTGTGGCAATCAGAGAGTCCTTTGATCTGATTCACGCTTGCCCCATTCAGATGAGTCAGTTTGTGGACAATTTATTCAGAGTGACCCCTTTGGAGCCATCACCG
>JAAUXU010013585.1_pt1 | contig 37036 bp, 34 predicted proteins | sample 7278151 | NCBI WGS metagenome assembly JAAUXU01 (sample SAMN14350113, study PRJNA611818) | marine sediment metagenome | isolation source: surface marine sediment (1.8m) | place: French Polynesia: Moorea | collected 2018-08 | reverse complement strand
GCCGGCCGCGCCTTTATGCTCTTTGGACCACTTGTCAGAAAATATGGCTTTCCAAATGAGACGGTCATTAGGGGCTCTGCCCTCGGGCCGAAATGCCTCCGCCGGAGCCCCGGTTGTCGGATCGATAAACTCCAGACGGGTGCCTTCGGACAGTTGACGCTGGTATACGACGGGCTCGCCGGGATCATGCGACCAATTCGGCGGGTCGTTGACAGCGCTTTGATCGACAAAAAGGAAGATAGCTGTCCTCTCTAAGTAGACCGACCATGAGTTTACCTTCATTTATGGCCGTGGACATGGTTAATTAGGCCACTTCTCTAAGCTCTTCGGTAAACTGCGCAATTCGGTGCTGACGCGCCAGTCCAAAAAAATTGGGCACGGCCACCGCCAGGATAATGGCCAAAACACCCAGCGCAGCCACCAGCTCGGGCAGCCCGAATCCCTTAACGTTGTCGATGATTTTAGCCTTAATCAATCTTGATCACCTTTACGTTGGCAAGCGTATTTATCGCTACCAGCTTCTTTTTGCCTCTGGAATTTTGCAGAACGATGGTTTGTGGGTTTAAACATCTGCCGATATAGTCAAAACTCAGACGCGCCGGGTCATAGGCAGGCTCCTGCTTATCGGCTGTCAGGTCTGAATCTGCGGATTGATTTTCATCATCCTCACTGTTTTCATTATTCGGTGCCCTAAGCTCTGATGTTAGCCCCTGACCGGTTCCCAGGCCCTTCTGCTCAGCTGGCTGCAACTTTCCGTGCTGCAGATTGGCGTCAACTTCAAGGCCTTCAATTTCAACTGGAAGATCTTCAACTTCTTGCAACGGCGCTACGATAGTTGAGGCGGTGTCGTTGAGTTTCATTCGGATACCGCGCGGCAATTGCCGATCGCAGACGACCGGCTCATTGGGGTCGTAGGCGCCGTTTGGCGGTCCGCCGCTGCCATTGGTAGTATCGACAAAAACACGATAGGTATTTGAATTTAATTCAATAATTACGGTTTTGCCATCACGCACGGCCCGCGACTTGGCTTTTTGCACATCATCGCCAAAACGTTCGGTGGCAGCTGACAATCTGACATCATCACGCCAGGCGACCACACTTGGCGCGGCAATGGCTGAAATGATGATCAGCGCACCGACGATCAGAAAGATTTCCAGCAAGGTAAATCCGGCCTGTTTGTGCATGATTAAATTCCCCTCCTAACTGAAGTTGACAAGCTGACGCGAAATTGTGTGCCATGTTGGGCACCGTCTATAGGAGAAACTGTGATAGGTATCAGATAATTTAGGGTTAATCTTTAGGAGAATATGACCGGAGTTCAAAAGAAAGGTGGTTATCGCGACGGCAGGCTATCTTAAACCAGGGGCTCCATCAGCTTCCGTGATTATTCGTCTGCCGGTGATGGTTTTGCAGCAACGGGCCCCTGCAACAGAGCGGTGGCAACTCGGTTCACTATGCCCCAGATGGCATCGGCGGCGAAAACCGCTTCAATGGAGCGGTCAAATAGCACCGATATGCGGGGATCAAATTCGGCATCGCCTTGCCAGAATAAAAAATACAGCGGCACGCGCGGAAACGGAAACAGCTCATAAGCCGCATCAGCCATGTCCACCGGACGTCCGTCCAGAAACCGGGCAGCTGCTGTAAAACCGCTGATGTCCTGACCGTAGCGCTGCAGCAGGGGGTCGGTTTGCAGCACATGGGGCCCCTGGAAAAAATGGGCCTCTTTGAGGTCTTTGACACCCACAATGTCGCTGCCGAGGGGGATAAGCTGTTTGACGTTATTCAGGTAAATGACAGTGACCAGCTCCAGCAACGGGTCTGGCGAATTTATCCAGCTCCCACCGCTATCGCGTTTCAGGCAGCGCTCGGCCACATCCACCAGCACCTCTTCGTTCAAGAATTGAAAGACCAATTGGCGGTCTGATGCCGGCCTGAAAAGGGTCCAGTTGCAAAGGGCGTTGAGATCTTTGGATTGCAGCGCATCCCAGAAATGCGACGGGACTTCCACCGGCGATTGATCCGGAGCGAAGGCCGGCGGGATTTGCTGACGGCGGCGATCCTGCATCTGAAGATACGCCTGGCTGAATGGGTAGGGACCTTTGGAGAAATTATCACAGGGAAATTGAGCGCAATCCCGCAGGCAATAGTCCACGCGGTTTAATTGCGCACATGCCAGAATGGCGCAGGTGCCGCCCAGTAAACGATGTTGAGCGGCCAGCTTTTGTTCGGCCTGCGGGCTGGTGCCCGGGCCGCAGCTGGAGCAGGTCCCCAGCAGATTTAATTTGCAGATATCACAGTTAATACCACAGGCGCCGGTGGGCATCTTCTGTTCCTCTTTTTCAAAATCAGTTAATCTATGTCAGGTTAACACCTAAATTCTCTTGTCAGTCCATAATATACATCAGGTTTCGGGTGTCAGGTCTCAGGTTTCAGGGACAATCAGAAGGGCTGACACCTGACACCTGAACACTGAAACCTTTTGTACTCTTTTGGCTTGAAACTGGCTAAAATTATATTACATTGGCAAGACGCATTTAAATCCTCTGGCATAAGGGGCAGATATGCGTGCTGCGCTGGCCGACGATAATGCGCTCAATTTCAGTTCGGCAGCGCGGGCATGGCTGTCCGGTGCGCCGAAATACGTTCAGTTGGTCGCGATTGCGGCCCTGATGCCTGGCCACCGAATAAAAATTGGTTTCACCGGTCCCCAGCGAAGTTCCCAGATTTTTAAGGCCCCGTTTGAGCACCCGTGGTATGGCACGGTACAGTGCTCGAATTTCGGTCGCAGACAAAGAGGCTGCCCTCCGGCAGGGGTGAACCTTTGATTCCCAGAGGGCTTCATCCACATAGATATTGCCGAGTCCGGCGATAAAGGACTGATCGAGCAACAAAGGTTTTAACAGACGCTTGCGCGGCTTGAGACCCGCGGCCAATTGTGTTTGTGTAAAACCCCTTGAAAGCGGCTCGGGCCCCAGACGATTCAAAATTTGAGCAGCGTCAGCGGTCAGATACAGGCGGCCAAATTTGCGGGTATCATGGAAGCGCAGCTGTTGCCCACCGCTAAGATCGAGCAGCACATGCTCGTGCTTTTTGCGGGGTTGATCCGGGGTCACCAGATGCAGCCGGCCCGACATGCGCAAATGCATCAACAAGTGGCCGCCGTTTTGAAAACCAAACACAATGAATTTACCGCGGCGTTTGATGGCTGCGATCGTCCGGCCTTTGATGCGGCTGCAAAATGCCCTGGCTGATGGCTCGGCAATCGTGCGGGCCCAAAAAACCCGGGCCGAATCGATGGTTCGGCCTCGCAGGCCGGCAGCGTTGAGGTCATTGACAATGGTCTGCACTTCGGGGAGCTCGGGCATCTTCAGTCAAGGTTCAGGGTTCAGAGGTTCAGGGCTCAAAGGTTCAGGGTTAAATGGTTCAAAGATACGACCCTGAACCCAGAACGGTGAACCCGGAACCTTTGCAATAACGATTGACAACACGACGTCTTGCGCCTATAAAATGGGCCAGTTTCAAGTACCATACCACAGACCAGCGTATAAAAAAATGCTCGTTTACTGACCCCAATTGATAATTGTCGGATTTTCCGATGATAAAGGAGCGCTTATGGATTTTAGCCTTTCAACTGACCATGAGATCTTGCGTGAATCGGTGCGCAGTTTTGCCGAAAAGGAGATCAAGCCGGTTGCCAAGGAGTTGGATGAAAAAGAAGAATTTTCTTATGATACGATGCAGAAAATGGCCGAGCTGGGGCTGTTCGGGGTTTTTGTTTCCGAACAATATGGCGGCCAAGCCATGGACTACTTATCATATATCATAGCGGTTGAAGAAATCGCCCGGGTTGACGGATCGCATGCCGCCACCGTTGCCGCCGAAAACTCACTGGGTATCGGCCCGCTGTATTATTTCGGCAATGAAGAGCAGAAGAAGAAATATTTGCCCAAGCTGTGTAGCGGAGAGGCCCTCTGGGGATTCGGTCTGACCGAGCCCAATGCAGGCTCTGATGCCGGCAATACCCAGACCACCGCCGTTTTGGACGGCAATGAGTGGGTCATTAACGGGAGCAAAATTTTTATCACCAATGCCGCCACCGATATCACCACCGGTTCAACCGTTTTAGCGAGGACCGGCGTGCGGGATGACGGCAAACCGGAACTGTCCTGCATCATCGTTGAATCCGGCACCCCCGGCTACACCGCCAAAGAAATGCACGGCAAGCTCATGTGGCGCGCCTCCAATACCAGTGAACTGTATTTTGAAGATTGCCGGGTTCCCAAAGACAACCTGTTGGGACCCCGCGGACAAGGGTTTCACCAGATGATGAAAACCTTAGATGGCGGCCGGCTGTCCATAGGCGCTATGGGCCTCGGTGGCGCTCAGGGCTGTTTTGACATGGCCATGAAATACAGCCAGGAGCGCGAGCAGTTCGGCCGCCCGATCGCCACTTTCCAGGTCAATGCTTTCAAGCTGGCGGATATGGCCACCGAAATAGAATGCGCCCGTTTGCTGCTGTATAAGGCGTGCTGGTTGAATGACAATGCCCTGCCTTATGCCAAAGAAGCGGCTATGGCCAAGCTGTACTGCTCGGAGGTGATGTATCGCGCTGCCAATCATGCCGTCCAGCTGCACGGCGGGTACGGATTGATGAAAGAATATGATATCGAGCGTTTTTACAGAGACCAGAAACTGCTTGAAATCGGCGAAGGCACCTCCGAGGTTCAGCGGCTGGTGATCGCCAGGTATCTGGGCGCCAAAAGTCTGTAATCCAGCAGTTTATCTAATCAGACCAAACGATTTGCCATAAGGAGCTAAAATGCAAGATAAAATTAAAAAGCCGCATTTTGACTTTGACTTTTTTGAAGATTTAACCGGTGATATTCCGGTGGAGCCGCCCAAGAGCGTGGATGACGTTGGAGAGCGCATCCGCAAAATCCGGGAAGAAAAGGATCTGTCGCTCGATGAGATATCCAAATTGACGGGTTTTGAGGTTGATTTTCTGTCAAAAATCGAAAATAAAGAGCTGCAGCCCCAACTGGGCACCGTGATCAAACTATCAAAGGCACTGGACAGCGCCTTCGGCCGGCTGGTATCTGGTGTGGGCGATAAACTGTATGTCATCACCCGCAAGAACGAGCGGCGCACCATCACTCGGTCGACATCTCAGAAGAGCCGCAAACAAATCTATACTTATAAAAGCCTGGCGCCGGATGTGAAGGGGCGTCATATGGAGGCTTTTTTGGTTCAGCTCGAAGAAGATCCCGATAAGGAAACCTCGCTGCACGAAGGCGAAGAATTTATCTTTGTGCTCGATGGCGAAGTGGTTTTGGAAATCGGTGAGGATCGCTTTGAACTTGAGCCGGGTGACAGTGCCTATTACCTGTCGACCACCACCCACCACATTGCCGCCAAAAAGGGCAAAGCCACCATCGTGGCGGTCATGTACGAAGCCTGATTTGCAGCCAAAATGGTTGGGGGGCTGGGTGTTCGCAATATTCGGTCACGATATGCACCATTAACTCCGGCCAAGCGGGACTGATCATCTATTGCGTGAAGGTCAGCGTTTTGATGGGCCCATCTCTATCCCTGTAAAAATTAAAAAATAAATAAATACAAATACTTAATTAAACTTAAGATTCATTGCGAACGGCCGGGTAACCCTTAAATACCGGGCCGTTTTTTATGGGCTGGCACTTGGATTTTAGTGGAAATTTGTTATACCCTCAATTTTCGGGTCTCAAAACAGAGTCTAATATGCGCTCTGAGTTTTGACAAATTAATTTTGACCATTAAAATATAGATTTGTATGATTTTTGATGATTACTGGTTCATTGAGCTTAAAAAAGCTGCACTATCCTAACGATTAACGGAGACACACCCATGCGTATCAAAAAATTGCTGCTTTTCGGTTTCCTGCTTTTGTTTTTGACCGCAGACCCTATCCCGGCTGCGGATTCAACGCTTGATATTCAGCTTAATGTCAAAGAATTTCAGCTGGAAAACGGTATGCTGTTTTTGGTGGTAGAACGGCCGGCAACCCCCCAGGTAGCCGTCCGCCTGGCAATCCGTGCCGGATCGTCCCTCGAAGAAACCGGTCGCACCGGTATTGCGCATTTGCTCGAGCATATGATGTTCAAGGGGACTAAAAATTTTGGCACCCTGGATATTGCCAAAGACGCAAAACTGCAACAGCAAATTGAAGCCGCCTATCAAAGCATTCTCAGTGAGCAGGAGAAACGATCTCCCAACGAGAAGCTGATCGAGCAAAAACGCGCTGAAATGGAAAAATTGCGCGCTGAAGTCCAGAAAATCTATGTGCCCCAGGCATTTTCATCCCAGTTGGGTAAAATCGGGGCAGTGGGTATCAATGCGTTTACATCCAAAGATCAGACGCAGTATATTGCTTCGGTCCCTTCGGACATGCTGGAACAATGGTTTTCCATCGCCAGTGAACAGATTCTTGAACCCTCCTGGCGTGAATTTTACGTTGAAAAAGAAGTGGTGCAGCGGGAGTGGGCCTTTCGTTACATCAATGATCCCGGCGGGGCGGCCTGGCTGGATCTGAATGCAACCGCCTATACCGCCCACCCGTATCGCAATCCGACCATCGGCTGGAAAAGCGATATGGAAAAATACAGCACTCAGGATGCCATTGATTTTCACAAAAAATACTACAATCCCGCCAATGCGGTTTGCGTGCTGGTCGGAGATGTCACTGTGGCACAGGCCAAACAAATGGCCAAAACCTATTTTGCGCGTTACCCGGCCGGAACACGCGCCCCTGAAAGGGTCACACAGGAGCCGCTCCAGCAGGGACCGCGCAGGAACATACGTTTTTTAAAGGGCGCGCGCACACCGCTGGTCAGAATCGGCTACCATGGCGCTCAAATGGGCACTGCTGATTTTTATGCCCTCGATGCTCTAACAATGGTCCTGAGCCATGGGCGGGGCGCGCGCATGACCCAGAATATCATCAACCAGGGGTTGGCTGTTGAGGCCTGGGCCTATAATCCGGATAATCGCTATGGCGGCATGCTGATTGTCGGCGGATCACCCAATGAGCCTCAAGCTTTCAAACAGGGCGCCGATCAGATGAGTGAAGACCAGCGGCGGCAGGCCTATCTGGCCGCCTGTGAAAAGCTCGAAGCCCTGCTGGTTGCTGAAATCGAAAAATTTAAAACCGCACCAGTATCTGCACGCGAGCTGGCGCGCATTAAAAAACTCAACCAGCGGGACTTTTTGGACCGCATGCGCAGCAACGAAAGCCTGGCCGGCACGTTGGCGACCCTTGAGGTACAGGTGGGCTGGCGCTATTTAGCTGACTATCTGGCACAACTGGATGCGGTTACGCCCGCCGACATCCAAGCCGCAGCTCAAAAATATATTCGCTCCACCAATAAAACCGTGGCTTATGTGATACCCGGTGGTAAACCCGATAAACCGCCCGCCCAATACACCGAAGTGCGCAATATTAGCTCTGGCGCGGCAGCCAATTTGACTTATCAGGGTGACTTCAAAAACAGGTCCGAGTTTCCCACACCTAAGAAATGGAAGCATCCGCTCTCTTTTAAACGCGACCCTCAAAAAATTGTATACCCCCGGGCCCAGACCTTTGAGGTCGAAAAGGTCAAAGTGTTTTTCTTGCCGGATACCGAATTGCCGCTGATTGATCTGACGATTTTGTTAAAGGCTGGATCGGTTGACCTTGAGAAGTCCAAGACCGGTTTAGCCGATATTTTCAGCAACGTGATTGTACGCGGTGGAACCCGGACACTGTCACCCAACGAGCTGGCCCTGGTACTGGATGAAAATGCCATTCAACTCAGCGTGTCGGTGGATGAAGAGCAGACCTCGGTTCGGCTTTCGGTGATGAGATCTGACTGGGAAAAGGGGCTGAAGCTATTGCAGGAGGTGCTGACACAACCCGGTTTTGATCCGGGTGTCCTGCAGGTGGCCAAAAACCAGGAGCTTGTATCGCTAAAACGGCAGGGGGGCAATGCCATGTCGGTGGCCATGCGTGAAAGTAAAATATGGCATTTCAACGATCACCCTTATGGCCGAGATCCGCTGATCGGCCTGCAGACAATACCCGACATATCATCTAAAGCACTGGAGGACTTTTTAAAGACTTACTTTGTCCCTGAAAACATGACCATTGCCATCGCCGGGGATACCAACAAAGATCAAATCACTGCCGGTTTGAGGCCTTTTTTACAGGCTTTTCCGAAACGTCCGGCGCCGCAGCGAAATTTAAAGGATCCGGCCGTGACCCCACCGGTTGTGGTGCTGGTCGACAAACCCGGCCAGGTGCAATCTCAGGTGATTTTAAGCTTGCCGAGTGTCAAACGCACCCACCCGGATTACTGGAAAGCCAGCCTTTTGATGACTGTTTTTGGAGGCAATGACTCGCTGATGTACAAACGGTTGCGCGATGATCTGGGTCTGGTTTACTCAGCCGGCTTTTACCAAACTTATAAATGGCAGGCCGGCCAATTGGTGGGTTACATTGGCTGCAAAGGCGATCAAACCACTGCAGCGATTGCGGAAACGCTAAAACTGATGGATGCCCTGCGCGATAAGATTCCCGAAAAAGAGTTGGAACTAAAGCGACTGGATGCGCTCAACAGCTTTGTTTTTAACGTGGATACCAAATCCGAGCTGGTGGATGTATACGGGCGTTACCATTTGCGCCGGGAGCCACTGGATACCCTCGAACGAATTCAGGATGCCTACATGAGTGCCACCAAAGAAGATCTGCACCGATTGGCGCTGCAGCTTCTTGATCCCCAAAAAGTTCAAATTTTTATCGTGGGAGATAAAAGCATCAGCGTGTCGTCACCAGACGGCAAGGCGGAAACTCTGGAAGAAAACCTCAAACGCCTGGCGCGCAGTCGGAACCTGCCCTTTCAGGAAGTTCAGCTGCGATAGGTCTGCGACTGGCGGGCGGCTGCTAAATCAATCTCGACGAGGGCTAATAGACTGAAGCAGCTTCGGCCACTTGGTGAACTTAAGCAGCTAATCTCGAAATATCAAGGCGTTCAAAGATAACGTCAATCATTTAAACAAAACACTGCTTTTTCGGCCTTTATTTTGTGACGCAGGCTTGAATTGCCAAATCGCATATCTATGTTTAGTATAGTTATCGTTACCAAGTACAGCCTGCGCTGTATCATAAAACGCCGAAGGACATTGGTAAATGAATGCCCAACTGGAGCACCTGCTGAAATTAATCGCGGCAGAATCGGACGACAGCAATGACACCGAATCATCGGAGCACAGACCGGCCGGAGATGCCGATTTGGAGTTGCTTGACGCGTATTCGCGGGCGGTGGTTTCGGTGGTGGATTCAGTGGGCCCGGCTGTGGTCAGCATTGCAGTCGGTCAACAGCGGCGCGGCACTGAAGCGGATCAGACCGGCGCCGGTTCCGGTGTGGTCATTGCCCCGGATGGCTATATTCTGACCAACGATCATGTGGTGCAAAATGCCGATCGGCTGAACGTCCGCTTGACCGACGGCACCTCGCTCTCAGCCACTCTCATCGGCCAGGACCCGGCAACCGACCTGGCCGTTATCCGGGCGGATACCGCTTATTTGCCGTGCTCAACACTGGGCAGCTCCGAGCGGTTGCGTGTCGGTCAATTGATCATTGCCATGGGAAATCCCTTTGGTTTTCAATCGACCGTCACCACAGGTGTGATCAGTGCGCTGGGAAGGGCGCTTCGAAGCACCCAGGGACGGTTGATTGAAAATATCATCCAGCACACGGCACCGCTGAATCCCGGAAACTCCGGCGGGCCGCTGGTCGATTCAGCCGGCAGGGTGGTGGGCATCAATACCGCTATTATTCCCATGGCCCAGGGGATCGGTTTTTCGATTCCGGGCACAACTGCCCGGTGGGTGGTGTCCCAGATTCTTTCTCATGGACGGGTGCGCCGCGGCTATCTGGGCATTGCAGGTCGGCAGCGGCCCCTTGACCGCCCCATCGATCGCTTTCACGGTTTAAACAAGCGTCATGCCGTCGAGGTGTTAACCATCGAATCTGCTAGCCCGGCCGCACAGGCCGGATTGCGGGTCAATGATTTAATCGTGGCCATCAACCAGGTGGATGTTGAAAGTGTCGATGACCTGCATCGTTTTCTGGCGGAATGGCCCATCGGAAAACCGGTTGAAATTGACCTTATTCGTGGCCAGAGACGTCAGATGCGGGTGATCACACCCGAAGAGGCCGGTGTTTAATGGCCGACATGCGCTTACATGTCAAACAGTTTCGCTACGCAACCGATAATCTGGGCTATCTGATTTACGGGAAAACTTCCGCTTTGGCGGTCGATGGGGGCGCCGTCGAAGCGATGCTCGAATATATCAATGCCCGGGGGTTGCAACTTGATATTGTCACCCAGACTCACTCGCATCCGGATCATATCTGCGGTCATCAACAGCTTATCGATCACACCGGCGCCGCACACCTGAACGCACAGAGCTTGAGCAGGATCAGTGAATTGGTGCTTGATGGCCATAAAATCAGGGTGTACCACACCCCTGGCCATACCGAAGACTCGGTCATTTTCCATACAGCCGACACGCTTTTAACCGGCGATACACTTTTCAACGGTAATGTGGGCAGCTGTTTTTCCGGTGGCATGCAGCGGTTTTTCGAATCCATCAAATTGATTATGGGTTTTTCCGATCATACCCGCATCTATGCCGGCCATGACTATGTCAACTATTCCATGCAGGTCGCCAAATTAATTGAACCTTCAAATTCAGAGATCGATCGCTTCCGTGAAAATTATGATCCCCATTGCGTCTGCTCCAGCCTTGAACAAGAGCATAAAATCAATCCATTTTTAAGATTCAATGATCCTGCTATGATCGCCATCCTGAAAGCAAGAGCACTGCCCCATGTAACCGAATACGAGCGCTGGACGTCCGTTATGTCTTTGCCCTAGAAGTACTGTCTTGGTGTAAAGTAAAGGTTCCGGAGCGAAAGAATCGTGATACAGTCATGACGTTTTCCCTTCGGCGAGGCGAAATTTCGTGTCGGTATAGTGCATTTAACATGCTCTGCAGTCCCTATGAGACCCCGCTTACAGGTGGCTTCATATTGGGAATCCAGTCCAAATTGTATGGTATCACAAGGACTTATGTGCGAATCACATGCAATACGTGATCCCTAACGATGATGGATGGTTTTGGTTCGATAGCGCGCCTGCCGGAAAACAACACGTCCTTTTGTGAAATTAAGATGACGCCAAATTTATGTTTTCCCTGAAACATGCCGATATCTATTCGATACACCTTGTTTTGAATGGGTTTAATTTTTATATCGGCACCTTGGTTTTACGATATAAAAATTGGCCCAATGTTATAAAATATTTTATACTAAACATATTTATAACGGAAGCGGTGGCATAAAAAGGGAGCTACTATTGAGATTACTGACGCGATCGGATTTTGACGGTTCAGTCTGTACGGCCATTCTTGAGGAACTGGGGCTTATCGATGATATCCTGTACGTGCATCCCAAGGACTTGCAGGACAACAAGATTGCCGTCACTAAAAATGATATTCTGGCAAATGTGCCTTTTGTCGACGGTTGTGGGCTTTGGTTTGATCATCATTCCAGTGAATATGAACGCTTGCAGCTAGATGGCAGGTTTAAAGGTGCCAGTAAAAACGCACCCAGTGCCGCTCAAGTCGTCTATGATTACTACAGACGGAAAAAAGATTATGCAGATAAGTTAACCAAATTTAAGGAGCTGATTGAAATTGCCGGTAAAGCCGATTCGGCCCAATTTACCAAAGAGGAAATTCTTCATCCAAAAGGCTGGACCATGCTGGCATTTATCTCCGATCCACGCACCGGCCTCGGCTATAAACGCAGCTTTACCATCAGCAATTTGGAGCTCATGAAAAAATTGCCTCGATTGCTGCGCACCCTAAAGGTAGACGACATATTGAAGCTATCCGATTTTCAGGAGCGGGTGGTTCTTTATCAGGAAGAAAATCGCAAATACGAGCAGCTGATTACCCAGACGGCCAGAATCGAAGGGGATGCCCTTGTTCTTGATCTGCGGAACTGTGAGAGCATCCCGGTCGGCAACCGTTTTATGGAATATGTCCTGTATCCCAGGCAGAATATTTCCATACGAATTGCGAACGGCAAGAACAAGGCCTTTGCGATGATTTCGGTCGGGCACAGTATCATTAACCCGACTGCCACCGTTGATGTGGGGTCATTAACCCTCAAATATGGTGGTGGCGGTCATAAAAAGGTCGGGACCTGCCAGGTGGCGTACAAAGATGCCGACCGGATCGTTGACGAAATGCTGGCAGTGATTAACACCCCTTGATCTTCATTAATATGACTAAGCTCCATAAACACAGGAGCACCTCAGCATTTGCTAGATAAAAAGGAGTGTCTAAAATGCCTAAAATGAGCTAAAGTGCCTAAAGTTGTGGTGTCGCTCTGCTCCATCATTTTTTATTAAAATGGCAGTATTCCTTAACTTTAGTCACTTTAGGCCACTTCCAACTTTAGTGCACTTGTTAAATTGCTTCCATGATAGTAAGCACCCACCAACCCTACTTCATCCCGTACGCGGGTTTCTTTTACAAGGCCCGGCAATCAGATATTTTTGTTATTCTTGACAACGTTCAATTTCCACAGGGCACGACATGGATCAGTCGCAATCGCCTTAAAAATGATCAAGGGACCCTGTGGCTGACGGTGCCGGTCTGGAAAAAAGGCCTGGGTCTGCAGTCGATTAATGATGTCAGGATCTGCCATGCGTTTCGATGGATCAGCAAACATCTGGCCAGCCTAAAGTGCGCTTATGCACGGGCACCCTATTTGGCCGACCATTTGCCTTTTGTCGAAGCCACCTACCGGGCTCGTTTTGAAAGCCTCATTGACCTGAACATGGCATTTATACGGTATCTGTTCCGGCAGCTGAACATCGATTCTGAGATTAAACTGCAATCGGAGTTGGGCATTCAATCAACCGGACATCAGTTGCTGGTTGATATCTGCCGGCAACTGGGGGCCTCCGTTTATCTGGCGCAGCCGCAAGCGCGAAAATATCTGGATGGCGAGCTGTTCGAAAAAGAGGGTCTTCAGATTCGGTTTCTAAAACCCCCCGCCTGGGTCTATCCACAACTGTGGGGGCCTTTCATTGCTAACCTGTCGGTTCTTGACATGCTGTTCAATTGTGGTCCCAATGCACAAAAAATCATTCTGCCTAAATTTTGCATGAAAATTAATGAGAAGTTTTAATAATTCTTGATGGCCGCTGGCTAAGCTAATAAGGAAAGCCTACTGAAAATCCGACCAGGTAAAATGGATCAAAAGCATTTTATCTCATTAATTTTTACCCGATGGGCGAGTCCGCCAAAGGCGGACAAGCCTCAGGCTTCCATCGGTCCGCCTCAGGCGGATTATTAAGGGCGAGGCATAGTTAACTATAGCCTCGCCCTTAAATGCCTTGCATATGAAAGCCTCTGATTCGTACAAGATTCAGGTACTAAATTGATCGCTTCGAATTCTGAAAAGGGTAAACTGCTTTATCTAATCGGAATTCTATCCTTTTTATTTTTTAGAATTCGAAACCCTTCGGGATCGCCGATCTTACAGCATCTGCCGTGTAGCTGCGACAATCCTCCAGAGGCGGATCTTCGACCTCGACAATCGCTCAATTTAGTTTGTGTACTTGTTGATCTTACTTATAGCTATCTGCTGCTGAATGCCTCTAGGAAGCGTGGCAGGAACGTTTCCATTCCGGGGTGGGGCGGCAGCTGTTGCGGAATCAGCCCGGGGGTGAAGCCATTGTTTTCAAACGGTTCCAAAAACAGTTTATTGCGGCTAATCACATGAACCGGAACCGACCAACTGCTGTTGGGGCCGGTGATCTGCACATTGGGCTGATGGTCCCCCATGATGATCACCAGCGTACTGTCGTCAATATATTGTGTGATAAAGTGTTTAAGAACGGTCATCTCATAGATCATTGCTGCGACATAAGCCTCAGCTGCGTTTGCCAGGTCCGGCCAAACCACTGGAAAAGTTACGGTCTCCGTTTGATGATAAATACGACCGTCCCCGATCTGCGACCAGTCTTCTATATACGGTGGCTGCCGGTGAAATGGGGCATGGCTGCTGATAAGGACGAATTCGATAAATAGCGGCTGACTGCGGGGCTGGATTTCTTTGCGATAAATCGTTTCAAGAACATATTGATCGGACATCGGTGACCAGCCAAAACGGGGCCCCTTGTAATTGAAATCCTGTGCATCGTAGTGTTTTTGATAACCGAAAAATTTACCCTGGGGCCAGGGCAATTCATTAGCCGGCATCACACTGATGGTCCGGTATCCGGCCTTCTCAAACAACGGCGCTATGGTGATGGCTTCAGAGGTGATGAGCAGATCGTAGACCAACTGGTCGGAAAGGTTGACGCCGCTGGCAATCGAAGCGTGGGCCAACCAGGAGCTGCCGCCGAACGCCGGTGATTTAAAGAACCCGGAACGAACTGCAAACCCCTGATCCACCAAATCTTTTTCATACTGTTTCATAACCGGTGAGATCATGCGGAAATGACGTTGCTTGTCATACACAGTTTGCCCGTAGGATTCGATAAAGACGAGATACACATCTGCGCCTTTCAATTTGTCCAGCGATGAAGGCGTTTGTTCTATGAGGGCCTTTGCTTGGCGGATGGTTTGCATGTTTTGGGTTCGGTAGCCGCGAACATGCAATATAAAATCAATTTCTTCAACAATTCGTTGGGAAATCCCAGGGTGAAAAATCGCTAACGGCCGGCTGCGCGTCACACTGGTTGCTAACAGCGTTGCGGCCAACACTGCGACAATCGCGGTGACAATGATCCTCGCTTTTTTCTGGCGGGTAAGCGTCTGATGAATCGATATTACAGACCACCAGGTACCCGCAGTGATGATGGCGAACAAAAAAGCACCAGCTGCCATATAGAGATAAAACGTTTTTAGCGGCAGCGTTTTGTACAGCAGCCGGATCAAAACCGGCACAAATTGCGCGTCGATGTAAAGGTTAAATGGGCGGAAAAAATACATCGGAACCAATTCATCAGCGCTGCGAAACAATCGGATGAAGATGGCCAGCAGCGTTAGCAAGACAAATAGGCTGCGGCGGTAGGGCAGGTTCAAGCCGGTGGCGATACAAATGACGGCAACAATAAACAATGCTTCCGAGGAAATCAGCACCGGTAACCATAGCGGTTCCTGCGGAGCCGGGTAACGCAAGTTGAACATCACATTCAAATAGCCCCAGGCCAATAAAAACCCAGCAGCGGGCCCGAGAGATCCCAGCCATTTGGATAGGCCGGAAGGACTGCTTAATGCTGCTTCTGATAGGATATGGTTCGTTTCTCTAAAGTTCATTGTCAGTTGTTTTGCGCTTAATGGGCCCGGTTCTCTTTTTTAATTGGATCAGAAAATAATGGATGGCATCCATTGTATCGCTCCAGCCAGGTCTGGCAAGGGCGGTTTGATATGCGTTTTGACTGAGACGCACAAGATGATCGCGGTCCTGGTGCAAATCTGAAATAAGGTCGGCACATTTTTTTGTTTTACCGGCCGGAATCAAAAAACCGTTTAAGCCATCGCGAACAAATTCTTTTACGGCTCCAGTTGCAGAGGCCAAGACCGGCAAACCGTAGGCCAGGGCTTCCAGGCAGGAGATGCCAAAGCCTTCATGGGAAAAGGGCATAACAAACAACTGGCTGTTGGCTAAAATGTTGCGGAGATCTTCGCCGTTGAGCAATCCCGTCAGGCGTACCTGCCGGCTGATCTGATAATCCGAAATCATGCGCTGGATCCCACGGACATATTTGCGATCCATCCGCAGGCTGCCCACCACCGTAAGATGCCAGGTCTCCGGCGGCAACTGCATCAGGCTTTTAAACAGCTCGCTCAAACCTTTTATCGGTGTGATATTGCCGACAAACACCAGCGCCAGAGGGCCCGGTCGTCGGGCTCTGGTTTTTATATCTTCGGGTGATTGCAGGTGCCCGAGTCGATCCGCTCCAGGATTGGCGACAATGAAAGGGGGGCGCCCGCTGATCAGGTGTTGCACGTGGCCGCGGGTGGTTTCACTGTTGAAGATAAAGGCATCAACGCTAGTCAAATAATTTCTTTCAACGGCCTTAAAAAGACGGTTGATACCGTTTTGGCGGGGCTGGCTGGAAAGCACCTGATGCACAATGGACACAATCGGAGTGCCGTGGGTCTTCCGATGTCTGTGGTTGAGCCAGAAAAGAGAAGGATGGATGAGTCCATCCTGTAAGATGAGATCATAACCATTGCGGAAAAATTTGGCCTTGAGTTCGAATGACAAATTGTCCAGCAACTGTCTGGCGTAGCGGCGCCAGGGAAGTGAGATAATGTCCACGGTATGCCCCTTATGGCGCAAATGCTTCACCAGATATTTATCATAGAGAAAACCGCCGGTCAGGGTGTTGAGGCTGCCATATATCATCAAGCTCAAACGCATTATACATCTTTCGAGTAAGCCGCCCAGGCAATATCATTTTCCCAGATCTTAATCGTCATCGATGTGACATTCGACGCTTTGAGCGGTTCCGCAAGGGTTTGCCAGATGATTCTGGCAAAATGCTCCAGGCTGGGGTTCAGCCCTTCGAACGCCACCAACTGGTTAAGGGTCTTATCCCGGTAGTGTTCAACGATGCCGTCCAGGGTTTCTTCAATCTCACAGATATCGACCAGATAACCGTGCCGATCCAGTTGCGGTCCGTCGAAACGGGCTTCTACCACATAATGATGGGCATGGGTTTCGTTTTCCGGCCCCCAGTCGCCACCCGTTAAAAAGTGGTTGGCTATAAAATTGCGGCGTACAGCGACGGAGTACATGCGGCACCTCCAAAAATCTTGTATATTAAAATGCAGATTCGTTTTTCGATTCCTAACGATGTACCATTAGACAATGGAGTAATGGAGTACTGGGAAATATGATGAATTGGCTATCAACAAGGGCTTTAATATAACCATTACGCCAGCACTCCAGTACTCCAACACTCCGGCCGGTTATTACCAGCTAGAATAGAAGCTTGCCTGCTGAGATTATTTAGTTAGCCGTGATTTTACGTCCTGCCATTTTCGGAAAATACTTCCCTACAACAGCCTGGTAGCGACGATATTCATTGCCAAAGCGCTTTTCCAGATAAACTTCCTCCATATTGATCCGATAATGGGCGTTCAACAGAAAAAGGATCATGGCGACAAGGGGCACCACGGCGGGGCGTGCCAGCACAAACCCGCTGAAAATAATAGCCAGACCCAAAGTGATTGGATTTCTAACAGCACGATAGATCCCAGCGGTATAAAGACGAGTAGTTTCACCAAATTCGTGAAAGCTGACGTGTGCCCGCAGCGTTGCAACGGCGATATAAGTCAGGATGTTTCCCAACAGCAACAGCCCCGCACTGATAATCGAAAAAACGGCAGGCGGCGGTATTTCCATGACAGGTAATAGATAGCGGTTTATCGCCGGTGATACAATTGTTAGCAGCGGGATGAATGCGCCGACCAGAACGATCAGGGTGGCAGTGGCCGTAGCAACCATTTTCGGGGTGGAATTGGCAATAGCCGCAGCCGGATGGTGCTCGGCAAAACTTGATTTGCGCTTTAGGTTAAAAAACATTTCTGCGGTAGACCCGGCACTGGGCACCGCAAAAAAGAAGATCTGGTAAAGCTGGGCGATATAGGTTGCAATGATGAAGTAGTCAAGCCAGTGCATGTGTTCATCCATATCTGAAAATTAGAGAAATTATATATTTTACGGAGTTGTGAGCTATAAAGTTCAGATCTGTTCTAACAGAAAACAGATGTCAGAAGACAGAGGCCAGAGAATTGTGCACGGACAACTCATTTTTTTCTGTCCTCTGTCGTCTGTCCTCTGTCATCTGACCCGAGACACCTGAGACCTTTTGTTTGAAATTCACAATACGGAAATTTCAATCCTCGTAGGTAAAAATAACCTGCAGCGCTTCATCGGGGTTCTTATCCAACAGTTCATAGGCCTCTTTTGCTTGGTTGAGGGGAAATTGATGGGTGATAAGTTGCGATGGTTTTAATCTCCGAATCATTTCCCAGGCGATTTTGAGCCGTCTCTGTTTGGTCCAGCGCCCTGAATATTCAGGCGACAGGGTGCTAACTTGGCTGCTGATCAATTGAATGCGGTTACGATGAAACTGCCCGCCCAGATCCAGTTTGGCCATCTGGTTGCCATACCAGGAACCGAGCACAATCCGGGCGCCGAAACTTGCCAGTCGGATCGCTTGATTCAGGGCCTGCGAATCGCCCGACAGCTCATACACTAAATCTGCCGGGCCGGCTGTCGATTTTTTGCTGCCCGCGCCCAATGCGTTTTCTATCGCGGCCGTATCTTCTGGATCCAGTGCATGATCGGCACCCAGATCTAAAGATGTTCGGCGTCGAGCGGCATAGCGATCCAATGTGACCAACTGCTGCAAGGGGAATAGCTTCAGCAGGGCCGTTGTGAGAAGGCCCACAATACCCTGCCCGATCACTACCACGCGCTCGCCAATAACCGGTCGGCCATCCATCAGAAAATTGACAGCCGTTTCCATGTTGGGCAAAAAAAGCGCTTCTTTCAGATCGATCCGCGCGGGGATCGGCAAAATCTCGTCTATTTTGGCCGTATAGTGGCTTTCGTGGGGATGAAAGCAAAAAATGGGGCGGCCCTGCCAACTATGATCGATGCCCGGGCCCAACTCGAGCACTTCTCCAACTGAGCCATACCCGTACTTCAAAGGGTATTGAAACGGCTTTGATAGCGCTTTTATGGTCGTGTCCATCGGCAGTCCTGACGGGATTTGGCCCCTATATATCAGACATTCGGATCCTGCGCTGATGGCCGAAAAAAGTGTTTTGATGAGGACTTCTCCGGTCCGGGGTGCCGGTATGACCTCTTTTTTTAGTGCCACCGCATAAGGTGTTTCAAATATGACTGCTGTGCGCTTCATGTGGACTTCCACCCCGGGCGCGCCCAAACGATGATATCATTGCCCAGTTGTTGATAGTGGACATGCTCACAATCCAGGAATTGAGCAATTTCAAGCCCTCTGGAGTTGAGAACCTGCAAACCGCCGACCAGTTTGGGTGCAATCGTAATTATGAACTGGTCTACCAGCTTGGCGTTTACAAAGCTGGTGATTACACGGGCACCGCCTTCGACCATAAGGGAGTTTATTTTCTTTAGGGCCAGCAGATCCATCAGGGCGCTTAGATCGATTTTACCATCGGGACCGGTGGCACAGTTGACCGCTTTTGCACCGGCTTTTTCAAGCACCCGGATTTTTGCAATCGAATCGGTTTTGCCATTGATCAACCATGAGCTTGAATCTTCTCTTTGGACACATTTTGCATGCAGGGGGGTGCGTAAGTGGGTATCCAGGATAATGGGCTGCGGATTTTTGCCATCAACCTGTCTGACGGACAGCTGCGGGTCATCGGCCAATACCGTTCCAATTCCGACCAAGATGGCGTCACAGGCAGCACGGATTTGATGGGTCAGCTTCCACGATTGTGGTCCGCTCAATGCTAAGGGCTCATTGTTACGGGAAGCAATGCTGCCATCGATGCTTTGGGCATAACTGAGCGTTATGAACGGGCGCTTGTTTTTGACGCGGTATTGCGCGGCGTAATCCAGCTGTGCTTTTAAATCCTCTATGGACTGGATGCGGGTGTTGGCATCATTATCAACGATATTGTCGACTTCAATGTAGGTGCCAGGATCGCGATTGCGTTCAGTTTTCAATGATTTGTACGATCGCACGATGTCCCTCCCAATCATATCTACCTGATTTATAGACGGGCCCTTTTTCCCTGTCGCTCCCACAACAGTTTATTTTCCGGTTGCCATAGTGAGCCCAAACCCGAACCGGTCAGCATCAACGTCAGCGCACAGGCCAGAAGCAAGAAATTGCAAATCGGTGAATCCCATGTCATCAGGGTACCGGCCAGTATGATACCCATCAGTAATGCCATGCTGCGGGCCAAAAAGCCCAAAGCAATCATTACGCCGGCCCCTGCCAGTATTGGCAGCGCCGGTAGGCCTAATGGCATTGAAGCATCCAGTGCGGTAACAGCGACAGCGGCATCGTAAATGACAAAAATGACCGTTGCGCAAATAACCAATCGCAAAAAAACCGGTAGCAATTGGGTTAACACAAAGTCGACATGACGATCCCAGCGGGTTTGCTGAAGATGATTGACTTTCACATGACCGGCGATTACCAGTGCATCTCTGATAAATCCAGCCAATAGCGGTATCATGAAGATCGTCGCTGCCACTGTCAATGCCGGTCGAGGAAAAATCGGTAACAGGGCCACAGCCACCAAACCCATCTGGAATCCGGCAATCATTCGTTTGGCCGGATGGGGCTTGATTTTGATGACCCCTTTATTGTTCTTCTCTCGATGCCCGATATGGGCTTGAAAAACGTAATACGCCAGACTGACGACAATATAGTAAAATGGCAGTCGACCATGCCCGATGGCCAAAACAGGCGCAACCAGCAGGCCCAGCGCATCGATTTGGGTGTCGAGCCATTCACCTAAACGGGTTTCAGATCGCATGACTCTGGCCAAAAGGCCGTCGACGTAGTCCAAGAAAGCCGCAATGATATAAATGGCACCGGGTACCCAGATCAGCCAGTTGGCCCCAGCCACAGAACCTGGTGGCTCCTGAAACATGAATCCGCCCAATGCGGCGATTAAAAAGCCGCGTCCGATGGTTAGCCAGTTGGCAACGCCCAAGGCATTATGCAAAGCCGGGTTCTGCACAGAGCTGCTTTTGCCCAGGCCGAGCCATAACAGCCATAACACAACTGTGATGATGGCCATTGTTTGCAGCATCCATTGCAAAGCGGAGATCGGCTGCCAGACGAGATAAAGCCAGCAGAAACCTGCCATGCTAACCAGCAGGCCCGTAACACATGCTGTCCACCAGGCAGCTTGCAGACGACACCGTGCGGTTCCGTCGCCCTCGTTACAAGGCTGCTGTATGATGTCTGCTTTGAGCATTTTTGATTTTTAAGATCAGGTGATATCGCGGATCGCCATTGCCGACAGAATCGTCGTTGACGGCTGCACTCAGAATTTTAAAAACCCTTAGAAAACATAAGGCGTCTTTTATCGTTGGCAATCTAACAGAATAGCGCCGTTCAGAAAAAACATGCCCGCTATGCGCTTTTGATCCAGGCAATAGACAGAACCACTGTGGCCTAGATGGTAAAATTAGAAGAAAAAAGCATAAAAAATTGTGAACTGCCTTCAGATACTTAGATTTTGTTTGAGAGCAAGGCGAAATTCAACTTAAAAGCGGAGCGTACACGTTAGTACGCGAGTATTTTAAATTGAATTTGAACACAGCTATCGGACAAAAGATGGGCATCTGAAGGCAGTTCTAGAAGTTTTTGCCGATGGTGAGCTGCCTACCCGCCCCCCTTTTGGGAAAGTGATCATCAATGTAGTGTTGCAGTTCGTGAAGCAGGGACAGTTGTTCTTTATCCAGATCGCTGGATTTTTTCAAACGCTGGATTTCTGACAGAGCGGCAGTCGGGGTCATCCGGGGATTTCCCCGATAATCCACCAAGGCTTGATCCTCGCTGCTCGGGTTGACCCGGCGAATGTAGGCTTCAAATTCCGCAGCGGACTCATCTGACAGCTGCTGGGGGAAATTGCGACCCAACACGCGATTGGCTAAAACGCGGGCATCCGGGCTTGTGAGCCGCCGTGCAATGTTTTCTTTTTCTTCTGGCGGCGCTTCCTGGAATTCTTTGAACACAGCTTCATCGTTGCGGTTAAAGAAACCAATCTGATACAGGGCTGCATCCGGATCCAGATGGGGAATAAACGGATAGGTGTATTTGCGGTGATAATCGACGATTTCCTGGAAGATGGACGGGTTGGCCTGAAGCCATTTCAAGTTTTCAGTCACAACAGCCTTGCGCTCCGCACTTAATAATTTCAAATAGCGTTGGTTGGGCGGCAGCAGAAAACCGGGCTCACCGTATCGCTTGCGTACGATCCAGGTGGAGGCTTCGATGGTGTCGGGCTTTGTCTCTGTAAGAGTCGGTGAATCAATGCGCAGCCACAGGGTCTGATTTGAATAGGGTATCGAGTTTCCAATCGACAATACCGGCACCTGATACATCAGCTGGGGGCCATATTCGCTGCCCACCATCAAGCCCCAGCGATGCTCACCCAGTGCACTTTGAAAGATCGCCGGTATCTCGCCAATTCGATGCGCATCCGTCTCTTTTTCAAAATACCCCATTAGATAGTGCCACATTTTTTGGCTTTTAAAAAATCTGCGCGCCAATTCAAGGGTGGCCTCCACATCAACTGTTGCATCGTGGGCAGGACCGCTGGTCAGCCGATTGATGTCGCTAATTAGTTCCAGTTTCAATGACGGTTTGGTGTTCACTTTTGGCCAGCGAATAACCTCACGTTTATAAAGCCAGTATAAAACCGTTATGGGCAAAAGATCCATCCGTCGACAACCGTTTTTAAATTGATGCGTATACGGCGACAGCAGGTTGCGATGAAATGAAAAGCGTAAAAATTCATCATCAAATCCCAGAGAGTTATATCCCAGACTGATGGTTTTGCGCTGATTCATCTGTTGATGAACCTGGCGAACAGCCTCATATTCACTCAGTCCGTTTACCTGATGTTTTAACGATATGCGGTTTGTGATCACTGCCCCGGGAGAAGGGATGACGTCCGGGCGCAATTGTATCTGGATACTAAAGCGTTCAAGCTCATTAAGCTGCCTGTCGGTACGGATCGCTGCAAACTGCAGGATCTGGTCAAAGGCCTTGTTGAGTCCGGTGGTTTCGATATCATAAAAAAGGAACGTTTGGGTCATCATCTGATCATCTGAGTGGCCGTGAAGCTATCAGCGCTGTTTGTTGTTTTTATCCGTCGGATCTAAAACTCATCTTCTTACGGCCATTTGTCAAGTTTAAAGATGACTGCGAATGGGCTCTTTTTAGAATGAAGGATTTCGATTATTTACGGCAATGCATCTGGGATGACCACAGACGAATGCAAACTGTCGCTGATAATCAGATCTCAGAGATGAAATCAGAAAACGACGATGAAGGCAAAGGAGGGCGATCTTATTCCGGCTTTGTTATTGCTAATGGTATTTTTGGGGATTAGCGAACCGTTATGGTTAAATCACTTACTTCATAACCAAATTCGGTCAGCAGGCTCCTGGAGGTTTTAACAATTTCATCGGGATTCAGTTTGGTTTCGACATAGATGTCCATACCCTTGATTTTTTCAGGGATGCGCAGTTGATCCGAATAGCGCGAAAAGTAAGTTTTATCCTCACCTGATATCCACAGTACCTTTTCAAAGTCCTTTGAATGAATGGCGGCAAAATAGTCACACAGGTTGGTCAATAAATCCTCCCAGTAGCGGACCGGATTTGTTTTGCCGTTAAAGGTGAAGGATTTGATTTCTTTATCCATGTAGCTTTCGGGCTTGGGTTTCGATTTCCTGGGTGATTTGGTTGGGAATTTTGGAAGCCCCTTTTTGTCTGGCATGGGGATTTCGATTACTTTTGGCGGCGGCCCGATGGTGGCGGCAGGGCGGTTGGTGATTAACCATCTGTCTAAATTTTTTTCCAAAAAGCGCTCCACCATTTTTACATCGACACTGCAACCGCAAATTTTTTCGGTGGATTCACGCAACAATTCTACCAGAATCATGTTGGGCTGGGTGACCAGTTTATTCCAGGCCTCGGGAATCACATCGGCGGCCATTTTTTGATTTTTGTTTTGGTTGAGCTTTTGGGCGGCCTTTAAAGCCTGGCCGTTGGCAACCTTACTTTTATTGAGCAGATCAATCAAATTCGGCACAATGGCATCTTGGTTTTGCTTCAGCAGGTCAGCGGAGTAAAACCATTTATCCTGCGAATTACCTGCGGATTTGGTCAGGTAAAACCACCAGACAATTCCGTTGGTCAAAACTGAAATATCGACCTTTTCCTGGGCCGCAAAGCTGAGCAGCGGTTTTTGATAATTGTCCAACTTCTCGTGGACGCGTTTAACCTCGATGAAAATTTTATTGGAATTTTTGCTGCGCAGTGCGTAAGAGCAGCTTGTGGAATTGACGGCATAATCCGGGTAAACTTCATCGACATTAAAGATATCCCAGCCCAGAAATGAGAGCAAACGCAGTACCACCGCCTGCTTGGTGGACGCCTCATCGAATTTTGCAAGCTTGTTATTGTCTTTTAAACTGTTGATAAACGAATCAATCTGCTTTTTCATAATGTCCCCAAGTGTAACATAATGCAATTTGTCGGCATTTTTGCAAAGGTCGCATTATCCTATATCGGTCGATCGAAATTAAACTTAAATGTTTTTAATCACTAAAGTTTTTAATCGAATTGGCCGATATTCTCCTTACAAACAAACGTATGCAATCTTGCATGCGATCTCCCGAAAAAGGAAAATGCTGATGAAAACCAAACTATTATTTTTTTGCGGTATTGTTTTTTTAATGTTGGGATGGAAAACCAAGGACGGGGTATTGTTTTTTTTCTTTGCCGTTCACCTGTTGACGCTTGCTATTGGCGTCTTTGTTTCCCGATATGATCAAAAACGCCAGCCTGCATTGACCTTAGATACACTTCCCAAAACCGATTCTTCCGATACATAGTTATTGAGACCCCCTTAAATGGGCTAAAGGCACCCCATTAATTGATTCGATGGGGCGGTGCCTCCTGACCTGATCATTTGTGAGATGGTGCAGCGGAGCATTTTTTTTATGGCGCCCAGCCGACGATCACCGTATAATAAATACCTGAGTCTTGCATGAAAATTAATGAGAAGTTGTCAAACTAATTAAGGACAGCATATTTTGCAAATCAGCAAGTTAGACCAAAGTACCGATACGGTTAAGTCGATGAAAATCATTTTATCTCATTAATTTCCACCCAATGGGCGAGCCCTATTGAATGCCGCTTCGCGGACCCCGCAGGGGATTCAATAGGGCTCGTGCAAAATTCAGGAAATACATTCATACCCGTAGTGAGTCAGTTCTATCCCCTGGCTTTGACCGCTGATATCGATCAGGATTCATCAAGACAATGCGATTTCGCAAAAAAGAGCAGAATGCCTATTTAGCCGATTCCGACGTTCAGCTGATGCTGGCGGTCAAAAAAGGTGATCGCCATGCGTTTGATGACCTGATGCGTAAATACTATGCGCGCATTTTAAACTTTGCCTATCGTTTGATTGGCAAACGTCAGCTGGCAGAAGACATTACCCAAGATGTGTTCATGAAGGTCTATAAAAGCGCGGCGCGATATCGACCGCGGTCCAAATTTCAGACCTGGTTGTATACCATTGCCAAAAATACCTGTTTAAACGAGATGCGGCGCCATCGCCGACAGATGGTGTCACTGGATGAGCCCTTGGATGCCGAAGCAGGGGATCTCAAAAAGGAGATGCCCGATCCCGATGCTGATCCGGCTGCCGCATATTTTCAAAAGGAACAGCAAAAGCAGGTGAGAGCGGCGATAAATGATTTGCCTGAAAATCAAAAAATAGCTGTAATTTTAAAACGTTATGAGAATTTTTCTTATGCTGAAATTGCGGCCACCCTGGAAGTGACAGACAAAGCGGTCAAATCGCTGCTGAGTCGGGCCAAGGTAAACCTTAAAAACAAACTGGCTGGTATTATCGATTCGGATTAGGCGCTCAGAATTGATCCGGTGCGATTTATAAAATGCGTTTTTAAACCACTAAAACCCAAAGATCACACAGAATCTTCCGCTTATGTGACTCATATCTTTGGATTCATTGTGTCTTTGTGGTTTGATTAGCGAAACTTTTTTACATTTGGCGTGTTATACAGATTGGAGAAGTGGCATTATGAACTGTCAGCAAACAAAAAAGTTATTGCCTGTTTTTATGGACGATGCGCTGGACTCGGACCAGCGGCAGCAAGTCGCAGACCATCTGGCTGCCTGTGCCGATTGCCAAGCTGAAGCACGGGCATTGGAAAAAACCTGGGACTTGATCGGCACCCTCAAAGCCATAGATCCTGACCCCAATTACAGGGTTCGATTTTGGCGGTCTGTTGATGCCGGCCACCCCTGGCATGCCAGGTTGCTGCAAGTTGTTCAGTCGCTATTTGCGCAACCGCGCCGGGTTCCCGCCGCTGCTGGAGCGGCAATCGTTGTGTTGCTCGGCGTGATAACCGTCAGTCAATTACTTCAAAAACCGCAAATACCATCCGTATTGGCCGGGCTTAATGATGCTGAACTGGAGATGGTTGCCAAACTAGAGATGGTAGAAGATTATGAGATTATTCAGGATATGGATTTTTTTTCGGATTTTGAAATCATCGAAAAGCTGAATGGCCTTGGGGCTTCTTAAGCGGCCGGGCGAACGCAGAGAGCGCTTAGCTTAAATGAATATCAAAAGAATCATCTTTGGAATTGCGCTTGTGATTTTATCACACGCATCTGTTGGCTTTACCCAGGACGAAGCCCTATCTGAGGATGACTTAGAGGTTATTCAGATTTTAGAAATTTTGGAGAACCTGGATTTATTGGAAGAAGATTTGGACCTTTTGGATACAATGACCGATATTGGAGAAGACGATGACAGCTAGACAACCGCAGGCCATCAACATATTTTTTGGTTTTATCATCCTGCTGATTTGCGCGTTGATAAGCCCGGTGGCCATGGCGTCCCCGACACATCGCGCGGGTATGGAAACGCAACCGCTTAAAGCCTATATGGATTCGTCCATCGCCCAGCAGGCCAAGCGTGATCAACAAGATGATATCCGTTATGATCTAGCACAGAATGATGACAGTCAGTCAAGCGCACGTCAAAAATGGCAAAACCTTTCGCCGGAACAAAAGCGTCAATACCGTCAACGATTAAAGCGCTGGAAGCAATTATCGCCGGAACAAAAAGCAAAGATTAAGGCCAGATACGAGCGCTTTAAAAACCTGCCGCCGGAAAAGCAGAACCGAATTCGCAAGAACTGGCGCCGCTATCAGCAACTGGAACCCTCCCAGCGCGAGAAAGTGCGTGAAAGATACCGACGCTGGAAAAATTTGAGTGAATCCGACAAACAGCGCATTCGGGAACGCCGCCGCCGCTTTGAAAACATGACCCCGGAACAGCGCAAGCGTTTGCTTGAAAAAAGAAAAAAATGGCAAAATTTATCGCCTGAGAAGAAACGTCAGTTGCGAGAGAAGTACCGCCAACGACGCCGGCAGAATGCCGACAACCCAAGACAATTCAATCGAAATTATCGCCCGCGTCGCGGCAATCGGCAAAATTGACCCCCATATGAACCTCCTGTGAAAGCCCCGAGCATCCAAAGCGGCATCGGGGTTTTTTGTGCCTCTTACCGCCCCAGTCTCGAAATCCATTCAACGGCTAAACCGTCACCATATAGATATATAGAAGTGATAGGTATATAGGCAGCGCCAACATAGCAGTTGACAATTGTGCGTGACTGTGGCTTGATATTATATCTGTCAATCGTCAAGCCGATCATCATCCAAGACATTGACGATTGCTCCAGTATTCCCTGAGGAGTCATTTCCGCCAATTAAGCTTGTCCCAATCGAGCGCGTGCCCGCTTTTATCAATTTTTCAAATAAAATTGTAGATATGCCTTACGTGTACTCGGATACGGCAATCTCAAATTTGTCCCAGCACGAGGTACGTTATGTTTGCCAAATTACAAGTCTACAAGTTGATCCCGCGATGGGCCGCCTTTGCGGCTGCGGCGTTGTTGGCCCTTTTGTCGTTGCTGACCATAGCGGTTTGCACCACTTACGCAACGCAGATCTTGAATCCGGAGATGCCGCAAATCCTGCAGCAGGTGTCAGCTCAGATGCCCGCTGATTGGCACCCCCGGCAAATGCACAATGGTGACGTCCATCTGCACAATCCGCTGCAGCGGCTAAATGCCCAAATTGACCGCCACGGGATACATCTAAAGGTGCAAGACAGATACAGATTAAACATGCGGCTTTTGCGTTTTGGTTTTAATGGCCGCTTAAAAATACCCCAAGCGGGCCGCGCCGATATTGACGGTGTGCGGGTGGATGTGATGCACGCCACCGGTCTATACGAATGGTTTATTAACACCCCGCTCGGCATCGAGCAGGGTTTTACCCTGATGCCAGTTTTTGCAGAGTCCCAAAAAGAGACCGATGCATCAGGGTCGCATCTGTTTGAGCTGCATTTTGAACTAGGCGGTGATCTGGTCCCCGAATTAACAGCGCAAGGGCTTGATTTTAAAGATCGCACCGGCAGGGTCAAAATGCATTATAACCACTTGCTGGCCTTTGATGCCCAGCAGCAAATCTTGCCGGCACGGTTTGCGTTGGCCGGAAACCACCTAACCATCACGGTGGATACCAGCGGTGCTGTTTTTCCGCTGACGATTGATCCCTTGTTTAGCTCCGAGCAATCCTTAACGGCATCCGATGCAGCTGCTTTAGACCAGTTCGGCGACGCGGTGGCCGTTGATGGGGATACCATCGTGATCGGTGCACCCTTGGACAATTCGGGCACATCCACCGATAGCGGTGCGGCTTACGTTTTTGTGCGCGATCCATCAACCGGCGTATTCTCCGAGCAGCAAAAGTTAACGGCATCCGATGCGGCGGCTGAAGACAACTTCGGCAGTGCGGTCGATGTGGACGGTCATACCATTGTTGTCGGTGCGCCCCTGGTAAATTCAGGCACTTCGCCGGATACCGGCGCGATATATGTATTTACGCGCGATCCCACGGACCCCACAGATCCCTGGACCGAGCAGCAAAAATTGAGCGCCAGCGACGAAGCTTCGGGTGACCGTCTCGGTACTTCGGTTTACCTGGAAGGCAATACCGTGGTGGGGGGTGCGCCGCGCAAAGATGATGGCACCACTACTGCTGCCGGTGCAGCCTATGTGTTTAGCCGCGATCCGGACGATGCCACCGACCCCTGGACCGAACAGCAAAAACTGACAGCCGGCGATGCGTCAGCCGAAGATCAGTTTGGCACGTCTGTTTCGCTAAACGGGAATACCATTGTGGTCGGCGCCCCGCTGGACAATCTGGGCACCTCATTTGATGCCGGCTCGCTGTATGTGTTTACCAGAGATCAAGCGCTCAGTTCTGACCCCTGGACGCAACAACAAAAACTGACGGCCAGCAATGCCGGTGCCGACGACCGTCTGGGAACATCAGTTTCAATTGATGCCAACACCATTTTGGCCGGTGCCCCCCGGGAAGATACCGCCGGCTTTGTCGACTCAGGTGCCGCTTATATTTTCACCCGCAGCTCGGCATCGGCCAGTTTTAGCGAGAAGGAAATTTTAAGGGCGACCTTTACCGGCTCCGATTTTCAATTTGGCACCTCTGTTTTTGTGGAGGGTGCCACTGCGATGATCGGCGCCCCGCTGGAACGGATTTTGACCTCCACCGACGCCGGTGCAGCTTATCATTTTGTGCGAGACCCGCAGTCCGGCGACTGGAGCCAACAGCAGCGGTTGACGGGCAGCAGTCCGGAGGCACAGGCTGAATTCGGCGGTGCAGTTGGAATTAGTGCCGGCACCGCTATTTTAGGATCCGCAAAAAGAAATCAGGGAACATCCACTTCTGCCGGCGCTGCGTTTGTGTTTGTATCGGAGCTGTTGTCTGATGAAATCTCTCAGGAGACTGACATTCTAACCGCTGACGATGCAGCCGCCAATGACGCTTTTGGCAGTGCGGTGGGGCTCAGCGGAGATAACACCCTGATCGGGCTCCCTAAAGCCGATTCGGGAGGGGATCTGAATACCGGGGCGGTTTCCGCTTTCGAGCGCAATCCAAACAACCAGGTGTTTGATGACGAGGCCACCTTAAAAGCCGGTGATAAAGCGGCATTTGATACCTTTGGTGCAGCCGTGTCGGTTGATGCCGACATCGCGGTTGTCGGTGCGCCCGATGACAATGTTGGCGCTGATGCCGATGCCGGCAGCGCCTATATTTTTACCCGCAATTCGGCCAACGGCGACTGGGATCAGACCGATCAACTGGACGCTGGGGCCGATGTGGATCCTCTCGACAAATTCGGCAGTGCTGTAGCGATTGACGGCGATGTGATCCTGATTGGTGTGCCCTTTCACAACCCGGGCGTCGTGCCCGATGGCGGTGCGGCCTTTCTTTTCAGCCGCAATCCCGCCGAGACCGCTGCCAATCAATGGACCGAAACGGACAAACTGACTGCCGGCATTGATGAGGATATGGATGACCGCTTCGGAACAGCAGTGGCATTAAACAGCGATACGGCCCTGATCGGAGCGCCGTTTGAAGATAACGGCGGGGCGGTTTTTGTTTTTGTGCGCAATCCCGATGACAACAGCTGGACACGACAGCAAAAGCTGACTGCCGCAGACTCAGACGCAGGAGATCAGTTCGGGTATTCGGTTACTGTGTTCGGCAACACGGCCATCATCGGTGCGCCCCAGGCGGATGTCACCGGTGGAATCGCTGCCGGGGCGGTGTATATATTTACCCGTGATCCATCGGATGTAAGCGATCCGTGGACAGAGCGCCAAAAACTGGAAGGCCTGGATCCAGCGATCGGTGATGCGTTCGGCACAGCGGTATCTCTGGTGGGCGATATAGCTGTGATCGGTGCGCCGGGTGTGGATTTGCCGCTGAATATGATGGTGCGTGTCGATGCCGGTGCTGCTTACGATTTCAGGCGGGATCCGGATACGGGGGAGTTCAATCTGCTTTCCGAACTGACCGCCTCCGATGCGATGGCTGACGAAGCCTTTGGTACGGTGGTCATCGTTGCCTGCGATACCATTATCATCGGGGCGCCGGATGTTGATCTGGGTCTATTGACGATGAATGCCGGCGCCGTTTTTGTTTTTCAAACCTTTGAGGACGCGGGTGACTCAAATGGCAGACGCAGCAGCAGCGGATCGGGGACATGCTTTATTGACACATTAAGATCGGATCTGGAAATCAGTACACCGGTATACCTGCTGGCGGCAGCGATCTTTGCATTGGTGTTGACTTTGTTAAGGTATGTGGGATGTAGAAAGATTGGTGTGCGGCGGCAGCGTTAGGATTAGGAAGCGGGATCCAGATATTGGATCCCGATGCCGAAGGCGTTGGCATCCAGACGACTTAGTTTTCGGCACCAGATGACTTTTGCCCGAAAAAATTTGCTGTCCTGGGCATTGGCAATAAATACAGGTGTGCCGGGCTGCAGATCCGCTTCAGCCTCAAAATAGGCGCCGCCTTCGCTGCAATTGATAATGGTCGCTTTGCCGACCCCCTCGCTTTTAGAGCTGGCGACCCTAATGGCAGCGGTCAGCAGATACCGTTCTGAAAAGCGGTTTTCTGAGCCTGTCGCCATTACCCCCCCATGTTTATTCTATACATTGACATCACTTCTAAAATAAATATGTTTAATTTTGTAACATGATCGCTGGAAAATGCAATGGCAAATCGATATACGATTCCGTTTTCTTTGATCTTGTTGCCAATCAATAGCATCACAGTTTGTGGCCGTTGGTAGAAAAATCTTCTTCATACCCGGCATTTTCTCGATTTCGATATGCGAAAGGGATGTAAAATGGAAAAAAAAGTGCTATCGGCCATGAAAAAGGCCGGCAAGCCCGTTCGTCCTGGTGACGTGGCCAAAATGATCGGTGAAGACAGCAAAGCTGTCTCGAAAGCCATCGGTGAACTGAAAAAACAGGGAAAAGTATCCTCTCCCAAACGCTGTTATTATCAGCCAAGTTAGCCTCAGGCATCAGAGGTCAGATGACAGAAGTCAGATGTCAGACGACAAAAGACAGATAGAAATAATGGCAACTGAAGTGTGTTATCTGTCCTCTGTTTGCTGATACCTGCTTGCCGCAATATCTTGTGGGGTCGAAGCCTTTCGGCGAAGCCCCAAGCTCAATGGAGCGAAGCCGGGTCACCTGAACACTTAAACCGATTCTTGCCCGCGACCTGCTTACCTGAATATTAAACCTTTTAGACTCACCCACCCAAAATCATCGGAAACTTATTGCCCAACTGACAATTTTTTGACCCTTTTTCTGACAACATTTGTCACATTTTGCCGATCAAAAAAGCGGTAAAATTCATAACTATCTGAAAATATTTATATAAAAAAATTGCGGCATCTTGGCATGATAGTTGTATAGGTATGTAGTTCATTTGTTAGAGATAATCCTAATGTTTCAACGCCCAGTGACCGATATTAGGATTATCAGGTATGCACGAAATTGGCCAGTAACAACAACCTCAAATGATAAGGTGTTAAAAATGTTAGACAAAGCAGCAGACAATCACAATTTTGATTTCAACATTGGTCATCTTGTCAAAAGCCCTTGCAAAGCATGCCCAACCCGTGAAAATTTCCCCGGCTGCATGGAAGACTGCGAGCTTTTGGATCAAATTCAGTCAGTACTGTCTGATTCCATTTCCAGCGCCAACAACTATTCTGTCATGGAGACATTTGACGTTCCTTCAACGGTGCTGGATCAAATCTGATCTGTAACCGGCCTCAGCCGGTTGGCTGGGGCCGGTTGCCCAAAAAATTTAAAATACCATCCTTTCCCACCAAGTTTGGCTTCGGCGATGTCTTTCTCGCCCTTGTTTGCGTGCTATGGGCGGTTGCATTTTCGATTCAACAATTTCTTGGCGCCACACATCGTTTTTGGTTTGCTGTATGTCATCCGCAAGCCGTAGCAGCCTAATTCCCCTCAACGTATCTGATCCCTACATACAAAAACGTATCCCGTGCGGTGGTGACATGCGATAGGTCCGTATAGATTTTATGATCCTTTCCCCAGAGGTTGCCGTGGCCGATAATCTCGGGGTTGATATCCTGACTACCGCTTGCGGTAAAATCCAATTCTGCCTTCCATATCAGCGACGGCTGGCCGTTTGCGCCGCTATAACCGCTAGCACCTTTTTGATCTGAATAATAGTCATTGTAATCATAGGAGCTGTTGGCCTCGATAAATAAGTTGACCTGTTTGGCAAGCAAGCGATCGGGCACCTGCCACTGAATGACAGCCGTATCGCCCGATGGGGTCGCAGCGGTCATGGCATCGATCTGTAAGCTGTTTTCATTTTGCTCTTTTTGACGGACGCCGTACCAGACCGGAATGGATTCCGGTCGATTTTCAGCGAGGATCCATTTGTTTTCTGCTGCTTTGCCGGTGACATAGATGGTTTGAACCTTTTTGCTGTCTTTTTCTTCTAACCAGATAGCAAAGGTGGGTTGAGATTTCGGCAAAAAAATGGAAGGTTTTTTATAAACATCATAATTGTAGGTCAGCTTGAATTCCAGGTATGGCTGATCTTCATTGATTTGAGGGCGATCAGCAGGTTGCGGAGCGGCGGCGCATCCGATGAGTACCAGTCCGAGCAACACCGTCCTTGTCGTTTTTTTTACCATTTGCATTGTGTTCCTCTCCGTTCACTGTTTGATATCGGTTATCATATATTGTATGAGACATAATTCAACATAATACTGGAAGGATATTATGAAAGAAACATCTCAAGAGTTCCCCGCCCTTTTGATCATCGATATGGTCAAGGATAATTTCGACGAAGAGCGGGCCCTGCCGATAACCCCTTATGCGCAAGCCACCATTGGTCCCCTCAACAACTTGATCGGTGTGTTTCGCAACCAGCAATGGCCGATTGTATTTTCCACCGATGCCTTTCACAAAGATGATTTCATTTTCAGGGGCCGGATGCAGCCGCATTCGCTGGCGGGTACAGAGGGCGCCGACGTTTTTGAAGAGCTGGATATGAACGGCGATGATTTATGGCTGCCGAAACCACGATTTTCAGCTTTTTTTAATACCGATTTGGCGATTTGGTTGCGGGATAGGGGTGTGAGCCTGTGCGCGGTGGGTGGCATTGCGACGCATTTTTGTGTGCTAACCTCTGTGTTGGACGCCCTCTGTCATGATTTCAAGGCGGTTTTGCTCGAAGATTGCTCGGCTGCATTCCCCGAGCAGGTTCACCAGCAGACATTGGATCATTATCGCCGCAACCCGCTATACCCATTGCTTAGAGTTGCCACATCCGCTGATTTGATAGCGGCGCTTTTGGATAAAAGCTAGCGCTTTGGGTTGGCCAGTTAAGTCCGCCTCCGGCGGATTGAGCCGGTTTTAAAAGAAACTCTTGGGCGACATGATTAACGGGCAAACGGGATAACCCGCCAGAGGCAGACCAGCGGGTAACGGGCTAACCATTGAAGCGATTTTCCCAGTCGTATTCGGTAGAGGTCACAATGTGCTCCATGCGCTGAATGCGGCGCTGTAGATTTTCGTATCGCCTTTTCAGCCGCTGAACCGCACCGTGCCGGGAGTGGGCATAGCTGTCATAAAACTCCTTTTCGCCTGAATCTTTAATCGGCACTACCGGCTCGGGTTTCATCAACAAGGCCGCCAGCAGATACAATCCGATGGCCGGCAGGAAACCGGCGACAAACAATAAAATCAGAGCGATCATGCGGGTCCAGAAAACGGAAAACTTAAAATGGTCCGCCAGCCCTTTACACACGCCTAGAATCATTCCGCCGCGCGAACGATATATACCATAGCGGTCTTTTCGGATGTGATATGTCATAATTTAGCTCCCTTTCTCTGCGGCCCGCTTTGACCCTTCTTGATCCAGCAATATGGCTTCCAACGCTTCAACACGATTTTCCATGCGGGCCAATCCCTTATAAATCTCTTGGATCATCTTGGCCTCTTCGGCCTGATCTTCGGCAGACAGACCCCCGCGAAAGAATTTTATCGCCAGAAGAATCGTGCCCGGAATGATGGCTAACGCCAGCAGGATACTTCCGAATACAATGGCTACGATCAGTACTTCTTTCATCTTTGCCTTTACCTTGTTTAGGTGATGGTGGTTTTATTCAGTTATTCGATAAACTCTGAATGCGCTCAACAAATCCTGTCGACTGTTATAAATGGTTCAGTGCAAATCGATCAATAAAAATTTCGCTATACCGACTAGCCCGCCATACATCACTTGGACGCTTTTTCTTCATCCAATTTTGCAATCGAAGGCGGTGTTTTTAACGCCTGCAGCTCTTTTTCGATTTCTTCATCTACACCCAGGGCTTCAAATTCAGCATCCAAGGTTGACTGTTTTCCGAAATTGACCAGATCGGCTTCGGATTCCATCCGTTCGATGCGATTTTCAAGCTCGTCAAATTTCATCATGGCCGCGGCACTGTCCACCCGTCTGATTTCTTCCTGAGCCTGAATCTTTTGACTGGCGTGAATATGGCGCTGGACAAGCAGGCGTTGCTTATCGCGGGCTGATTTTAACTTCTCCTCCAGCTGGCGAATGTCCACCTGATATTGTTCCACTAAAAGATTGTGCTCAGTAAGCTCGCTTTCCAGTCCATCGATACGGCGGGCATAACGACGCTTTTCCACCAAAGCTTCACGCGCCAGATTATCTCTGCCTTTGCTAACTGCCAGCTGGGCCTTTTCTTCCCAATATTGGATCCGATCCTGCACACTCACAAGCTGTCGTTGGACCTTTTTGCTGCTGGCCATCGCGCCGGCGCAGGCCGCTTTGATTTCAACCAGCGTGTCTTCCATTTCTCTGATCATCAGCTTGATCAATTTTTCCGGATCTTCGGCTTTATCCAGGATCGCATTGATATTGGAGCTGATGATATCTCGAAAGCGTGTAAAAATACCCATGGTGACCCTCCTGTTTGCGATTTAACAATCTGGCCAACTAAGGAGCATATATCATGCCAGCGGCAAAATTATACATATAGTATTGAAATTATGTATAATATTTCTGAAACTCTTTTATTGACAAATATGTCAAAAATACCTATATTTAGTTAAAAAAGCTAACAATTGGTATAATTAACCTGGATCCACATGGTCAACACTCATCAGAAAAATTTAGACTCTCGGCCGGCGACCGCAGTTACCGAAGCTCTTGGACAGTCAGAGCCATTTTTAGCGTTTCAGGAACGGCTTTCCCGGGTGGCACCGGTAAATCGACCGGTTCTGCTGATCGGAGAGCGTGGAACCGGCAAGGAATTGGCTGCCCTGAGGCTGCATTATCTGTCCGATCGATGGCAGGCCCCGATGGTGGCGCTGAACTGTGCCGCCCTGTCGCCGTCGCTGATTGAGTCCGAGCTGTTCGGTTATGAAAAGGGGGCATTCACCGGCGCGTTGCAAAGACGGGTTGGCCGCTTTGAGGCCGCTGATCGCGGAACTCTGTTTTTGGATGAGATCGGTAGTATCCCAATGGAAGTGCAGGAAAAAATCCTCAGGGTGGTGGAATATAATGCTTTTGAGCGGGTTGGCAGCTCACAGAGCATTGAAGTGGATGTCCGCATTATTGCCGCCACCAATGCAGATCTAAAGGAGTTGGCCCGCAAAAACCGTTTCAAACAGGATTTGTTGGATCGGCTTTCTTTTGAAGTGTTGTTCCTGCCGCCACTCCGGGAGCGAAAAGAAGATATTCTTTTAATTGCCAGTCATTTCGCCGGTCGGATGGCCTTGGAACTCGGTTGGGACGAAATCCCTGTATTTAGCGATGACGCCGTCGCAGCATTGGAAAATCACAGCTGGCCGGGCAATATCCGGGAACTGAAAAATGTTGTCGAACGAGCGGTCTACCGTTCCGATGCGGCCACCATTGACGACATTGATTTTCATCCGTTTCATTCTCCTTACGGCCCGATCGACCTATCCCCGGCTGAAGAGCCGTCGGCAAACGGCCGGTCCGACCGGACGGATTTGTCGGCAATGCTGCAGGGTTCCCTCAAAGATGCGGTCTGGCAGCTGAAGGTGAGCATGATGCAAGCGGCCCTGCAGAAAGCAAAATTCAATCAGAAAAAAGCCGCTCAGATCCTAGGCCTGACCTATCATCAATTTCGCGGTCTTTACCGCCAGTTT
>JAAUXU010114845.1_pt1 | contig 37041 bp, 30 predicted proteins | sample 7278151 | NCBI WGS metagenome assembly JAAUXU01 (sample SAMN14350113, study PRJNA611818) | marine sediment metagenome | isolation source: surface marine sediment (1.8m) | place: French Polynesia: Moorea | collected 2018-08 | reverse complement strand
TTGATGTAGGAGAAAATCTTTTTTAACAAAAAACATTGGCCATAGGCATGTTTCATAATAAAATTTTTGAGCAAGCTCTTGGGACCCCTGTTTAGGACCCTTTTTGGCCTGTGGACTGTTATGTAGTGACCAAAGCCCCCAATATGTTGAAAACAGTCGACTTTAGTGACTTGACTATGAAATGCAAAAATACTTTTCAGTCAATTATAGGGTGACCTTCAGTTCAGATGCACCATCCCAAAATGACTTTTACGGGGTGCTCCACTTCATAGCCATTTTTGCAAAACTTTGGCAATCTCTAGCATGGTCATCTTTGGGAATTCAGAAAAACCAAAAACATGCAACACAACTGGGGGTCCATGACTACACATTGATGACTGAGCAAGGTCATCACAAAAATTTTGGCCACCCTACTGCGCACGTTGTACATCCATGAGCGACAAATAGAAGGTACTGAGGGAGGCACTGAGCAATGTACTGGAGCACAGACGGACAGTGGACACAGTAATCAGTACTGTCAGTCCTCCTCCCAAGTCAGCAACAATGCCACCTCGCAAGGAGCTCTCCACGGACCTCAAGGACGCCATCATCAGGCACTTCCGCAAACGGAACAAATACGGCAACCTTTCTACTACCTTTGGGGTCCCACGCTCCACAGTCAAGGGGGTTGTCACATGCTGGAAGGCCCTCAGGACGAATGTAAATGTGCCCCAGAAGGGACAGCCACACAAGTTACAAGGCAGTGCAGCAGCAAAGGTCGGAGTCACAGCAAAGGTCAACCCTGCAGCAACACGATAGACCATCAAGGAGGACTTTGCAACAGTGGGGGTCTGCATCTCGAAGTCTGCAGTCACGCTAGCACTGAGCAACATTGGGGTGGCTGCGCATTGTCCACATAAGGTCCCACTCAAGTCCAGAAAACACCTGGTGGTGCAGCTGAAGTTTGCTCGGGTGCATATTGACGACTCTCGTGCCCAGTGGAATAAAGTACTCTGGTCTGACGAAACAAAAATAGAACTATTTGGGCACAATACGACCAAGATGATCTGGTGCAAAAAGGGGGAGGCATTCAAGCCCCGAAACACCATCCCCACTGTCAAACATGGTGGTGGCAGCATCACGCTGCGGGGCTGTTTCGCAATTTTTCAAAGCCATTTTCAACAGCCTGGAGATCAGAGAGCCAAATAGACCACTCCAATTTAGTCCAAGACTTGCCATTAATTTTTGCCTGCACTCGTCTATTAAGCAAGATTGCCATTGACTCAGTATAACTTTTGTTAGATGCCAATGTCCTTGTAAAGTTTTGGTCTCGCTGATCACTTGGGATAGACTCACAAGTTTTAGTAATTTTGTCATCTATCTTCCAAAGGTGTTCACACGGCAGGCAGTATTTGCGGCCATCGGAGGGACCCCCGGTCTGCTCCGACTCCATGCTCCGACTCCATGCTCCGACCGAAAGGATGCATTGCCAAAGATTGCAGAGTATGTGCGGCATCAATTGCATATATTAGTGGATTTTACATTTTTTCTCTTCAAAGAAAAATTAAGTGCAACCAATGCAAAAAGGTTCTCATCACTTCTGAGGATGATCCCTGCACTGACATAACACTGATTTCTTATAAAGACCACCACATAGATGACCCTAAAAAAGGGTTAATTGTTCCCTCTGAGTCAGTGTGTTGTTTGCTTCTTTTAAGCGAAAAAAATTTCTGAGCTCGCACTGACAAATTAGGTGCTGTGGACATCGAGAAGAAACTCCTTAAGGAAGTTCTCACAAATATCAACACGTCAACTGTGTTCAGGCAGCTCTCATCTCATGCACTTGAAACATCTGATGGAGTTGACAGTCATTATATAACCCTAGTACATTTGATTTGCAGAAAATATCTTTTCCTTAGACTAAAAAAGGTCCTAAAGGACGTGGCCAATCAGCGACGTGTGGGAAAAGATGATCATGCACTTCAACAGTCAAGAGTTGTGCAAAATCTGTAGTTAATTTGTTCTCTTCTCGGGTCTCGGTGTTGTCCACACATCAAATGAAATTAAATCAAGTGTACAAAGTAACAGTGGCTCTACAAATTCATCCCTTACTTAATAAATGTTCCAAGTGTTCAGTGTAGCCCTCTATTTATTACGTGTACAATTTCATGCTTCAAAATATCACCTGGTTAAACTTGTTTTGATGCATTAGTGATGGTTTTGTTTACTGAATACATTGTAATCAAAGAAAATAAAGGAGGGAGAAGGTGAACGAAGCTGTTGAACTGAGGCTGAAATGTCAGCTGTCGTGGTGGTCCATCAAAACATAGAACATATTGTGGTCTCCACAACGAGCGAAGCAGGTGCAGACCTTGGCTCAAGCAGTGATGTCAGCTGTTGTGGTGGCCCTCCTTCAGAATTTTGTATGCAACATAGAGTACAGCAATCCCTTAAAAAAATGAAATATACTCTTCAAAAGGCGAAATATGACTCCCCAATGAGAAAAAAGGAGTTTATCCTTCATTTTCTTTGGAGCAGAGTGAGAGGGCCACCACAACAGCTGATATGCAGTTCCAGAAAGTGCGGCAGCAAAAGAAGAGGAAAGAGAAGGTGAATGATGCCCAGACTCACTACAAGCATTCTGTGGCAAAGGGTCAGCTGTCATGGTGGCCCTCTTTTCATAGATAACTTTAGGCTGCAATGTGACTGAGCAGCTGAGTCTGCCTGCATGTGTGACAGCAGCCTTAAGTTATCCGTGAAAGAGAGAACCACCATGACAGCTGACTTTTTGCCTCAAAATCCTCAGAGCGAGCCAGGGCAACATTCACCTTCTCCCTCCTTTATTCTCTTTGATTGTAATAGAGTAGTACAGCTTCCCCCCAGCAAATCACTAAGACATGTTTGCTCAAGAAATCAGCATTTACTTCGTAGAAGAGATCTTTTAATTGGTAAATTTAAATTTCCCCCAAATAGATGATTCTTTTGCTCCCTCTTACGGCACGGGCCCAGAGGCGTCAACAAGCTGACTGCTTTTACACCCTTTATATCCTTTATTTGTGGATGTTGCCTCCATGGGGTCATAGGGGTGAGGCAAAGTTTCACAGTAAACAAGGTGCACAATTGAGCATAGCGACAACAAGAAATTCCACTTTTGACATCAAGCTTTTTGCTTTCTTTGGATAGAAAGAGTTATCAATATTTTTCTCCTGCTTATTTGGGGCACCAAATGGTGAATGACTGAAATGGCAGAGATTTTTTTCCTGGTGTGTCACAGACTACTCATGCCACCACCTCAATGTCTGTGGATTATTGTGTTTAGTGCTGTCAGCGTGGCAGAAGAAGCAGCCAGCGACAAAACCACATTTGTTTCCTGCATCACAGCCCAGCTGTGCACCTTGTGCCAGTTGGGAAAGTTGCGCAAAAAATCATGGAGACATTTGCACAATTGATCTTGGAGTTTGTCACTGGTAGGGACTGGGATCAGGTGTGATAAACGCCAAGGAGGGGCGCACAATATTGTACTATTACCTGGGGAGTACGAAGTCTATTCAAGCTGAGCAAAACCTGAGAATTTTACGCTATCATCAGTGCTTGCAACTTGAATCCTGACCAGAGAGAGCTGGCAAAATTGGACTACTCTTCTTACAAACCCTTCTTCCCAAACAAGGAGGTGAAATGTGCATTCAGGAATGACGTCCTCCCTGTTTGGTGATTCCGTACGTACAAAACCTTCTTGTCTGATGGAAGAGGCTTCCACTTCACCACGGCGTCAATGCCTGGCTTGCCAGATGCCAAGACTCATGGTGAGTGAAAGGGTGCAGGAGCAGGGAAAAGATCTCGGTCGTCACCAACTTGTGACGTCAGACGTTAGATAAGGCAGGCCTCTGAGGTCCTTCCAGTCAACGGGATGACTGACTTATAACTTTGCGATCTGTGATGCAGACATTGATGCCTCTGAGCAGCGGGGAGGAGGTTTTTTTTTTTAGTTTTTGCATCGAAAAACTGAAAATAGCATTTTTATTCGCAAGTATTTTTTTAAAGTAAAACTCTTCAGATGCCTGTGAGCACTGCATCACTGCAGTATACACATGAGTGAGATGAAGCGAAAGCATCTGCTGTGCACAACCAGTGCTAAATGGGACGCAGTCATGTTCCTCTGTGTCGTCCATCTGCCCCCCGAAGTCATCTGTAGCCTCCGTCGGATCCGATCTGAGCATCGCAGAGGTGACGCATCTGGAAATCCTTAGATCCGTAGCACCAATGAATCGATCTGTCGATGGCCGTGTGATTTCACATGTAATATACTGTGGGTTCATCGGTTTAGCCAGAGATCTCATCAGAAAACGACGAGAACCCACCTTTTGTGAGTTATGGCTCCTTGCACCTGAGATGATTGGGGCCTCTACAGTCGATTCCTCGACATTTCAGTCCCCCTTTAAAGCACGGTCTTTATTAATAAGGCCTTTTTTGACATTGCTGCTAGCAAGAATAATTGCTTTCTCTAAAGACTGTTCCAAACCGTTATCAACAAAGTCTGCTTAAAAGGACCTGTCAAAAGTTGGACGAACTGAGAGACTGGAAAGAGCACTTCGAATCAGCTTCACTCGTTCAACCGTTTGCCCGCTGAAGGATAAAAAGCCCAATTGCTGCACCAGGTGAACGCTAATACCTTAGGTTTGACAGACAGCAAAGGAAAGCCCTTCTCAGCGGATGAATGAGACAAAACTCTGCAAATCCTTGAGCACGATGGGTACCTCTAGACACTCCGCTGACTCTGTCTGACACATCTGTTGGACCGTTTTCTGATCAAAAAGGCTCAGTTTTGCAATGGTCCATTTTCTTTCTTCACCTCAGAACAACTGGGTTGGACGAGAAGCTGCTTTCTTTCTTGGCAGTGCCTACATCACTCACGAACATGGTCATGGTTCCTTCAGCCTCGCTTGTATGCCCCAAACAGCCCGAGTCAGCTTCCCATTTGTGCGTAGTTGCATGCGGAAGTGACTTTCAGGAGGAAGAAAGGGTGCAAATACCGGGGCGAATGGAGCGAGAGCGGAAACTAGAGCAAAGTCTCATTCACTGCTACCAAAACGTAGTTCTTAAAACCCTTGGCGTGCGTATTGCGACTTTCGCTGCTTTATTGAGCAATTCCGTAGATGATGAAGACACCCGACAAATTATTCTACATGGTGTACAAGAAATGATACAATTGGTAAAAAGACAACATCAGGAGAAAGAAATCAAAAGGTTCCCCCAGCAAAAAACACCCTCTCCTGATGCATTCTCACCTCTCCTTTCTAGTTCACCCACCAGTATGTGTGTCTTTCAGGCGAGAGAGCCCATGCACGTACGTAACTTTCGTGGGTAGCAGACAGAATGGGTGGACGTGAACTTTCTTCAGTTGCCCCCTCCCGCCCAAAAAAGGTGCTGCTGACAGAGTCATTTAAGACATATATTGAACTTAACTCTGCAGGGGGAAAAGAGAGACCTAATTAGTTGTGCTTGATTGAAGACCATCAGTGACAGTTAGACTATGTGCAGCATGCGTGATAATTGGTGCTGGGTAGCCTGGTATCTTAATTCAGAAGGAGAGAAAAATTACAAAATTGTTCTTATAAGGGAATGGGTCCCTCACCTGCAGAAGAATTAATTCATTGGGACAACTAATTTTCTGGCGTAATTTATCCTAATTCAAAGTATTGTGGCAATTTTTTATAAGGGAGGCCTGTTGTCCCAGCAGTGGAAGGGCTGGCAGAGTTTGTTAGCCTCAACAAAAAGTACAGGGTATGAGAAAATTGATTTCCCCTTCAACATTTTGTCGAGGCATGCTGGTTTCTTCATCATATTTTCTCTCCCTCTCTTTTGTCTTGTCAGGTTCTTTTTGTGAGGCACCCAGTGCTCCACCTAGGCCCATGATTTTGGCAACCCTGACTTTGAGAGATCGATACAGATTAAAGGAGAAGCCCACATGGGCAAGTGTGACTTCACTGTCGGAGAGGGGTAAACAATTTTGTCGCACCTTGTACCCTTGAGGAGATCGACTTGGCTCCAATGTGTGAAATAACTGTCCCAAGATTGGCATTTTCGTCATGTTTTCCTGCATATTATGTCTCGGTGTCTGGGAACTCTGAAAGTTGATGAATCTGATGTATGGACATATGTGTCAGTGCAGGCATATAAAGTGGGCACATACGCATGTCACTTGCACCAGGATTACAGTAGAAAACAAAAACTGCTGTCGCTGCTCAGTTATCCCTTCTCCACTGTGTGTAGTAAGACCAGTAGGCCACATTGAAGAGGATGAAGGAAAGCGGGAAGAGGGTCCGCGACCACTCGTCGATCTTGATGGCCAGGATGCATTCGGACATGTTGAATAAGCTGCTGTTTTTTCGGCGGTGCTTCAATCGTGAGGGGGCGGTGGGTTGCTGCAGCTGTACATGCACGCTGTCACCGTGACGAGTCGTCACCTGCAGTTACACGTATGATGCAAATGTATGATCATGATAATAACAATGATGATGAGTCTCATTTTGTTGGCTCGCCAATGTTTTTTGTAAACGCACGTCTGGCCACTTCTGTCAACGCATTCCTACCTACGTGAAGCAAACTTACATGTAACAACATAAGGTAAAAGGGGCGGAAATAATAAAAATGACTGTAAAATCTGTAGGGTTAACAACATTTCCAGTCATCACACAGGGTAACGGCAAATCGTGAGCAACCGTACAGTGGAGTGAACAATGCACAACAAGGGTTTTACTGTCGTGAGAAAGTTTTCTCACCAAAAATTCTACCACTGTACATCCGTACAGTATGTACCATGCTGGATGAGGCTCAAAGATTAAACTTACTTGACCATATCCTTTTTGCCTTAACTGTTTGGTATGGATAGCTAGTTCAATATGTGTGCACGAACACGTTCGGGAGGAATCTTCTTCTTGCATGCATGAGTTCGCATCAGTTTTGTTGCTATTTTACTATGTGTGCATAATTACGTTGGATTGCTTTGTTGGTGCTTCAAGCTGGGTTTAGTTCAGTTGTGAGTAAAGCGATCTTGCCAAGACTCACCAGCTGAGTGTCGAGCGCCGGAAAATTCCCGTTATTTAACTCTCCGTCAAAGAGCATCCTCGGTTTTCCCAACTCAAAAGTGGCACCACCTCCTTTGTAACCGTCGTCGTTGTCGCCAACGTCGACGGCCACGCCGTGACGATGGTGCAAGTCACTGGTGTCCGCCACCGCGACGGCGGCGGCGGCCGCGCTCAGGCGCTTCAGCGCGGTCACCTCGGCGGCGCCGCGACCGCCGTTCTCCGAGAACGACGGCGGCGAAGGGGTGTCGGACTCATCTTCGATTCCGCCAGTCGCAGGTACATGTCCCAGCTCTCCTGCCTGCTCTTCTTGAAGATAAGGCTCGCGACGAGATGCGGCAGCAGCAGCCACAGCAGCGTTGGCGGTGGCGGCGCTCACAATCCTCCTCCCCCGGCGCCACAGGTAGTTTGTGAGCGTGAACTCGAGCAGGGCTGCGAAGATGAAGGCCGTGCAGGCCCCCATCCAGATGTCGATAGCCTTGACAGCGATAAGTATGAGTGGTGGTGAGTTTTTCTAACTTTTTACTGCTTCCCCCGTGCTTACCTTGACATACGACACAAGAGGAACCTCAGCTTGGACATCTGGAGCAGAGAATGAGGTACTCAATAGCGAAGACAAGACCCCGAACAAGCGACCTAAGCCTCCACACGATTTTTGCACGAAATAGGAAGAGCTCGGGCCTCGTTTTCCTACCCTTTTTTGCAAAATTGGCAGCTTATGAAAGAAACATGACATATCCAAAAAGTGGGCCTGCGATACTTTTGTGGGAAATCTAGCGAAGAGAAAGGTTTTGGCGGATAAAATAAGAGAATAGCATATAGCTACTGTCTAAAATTGCATTTCTTCTACAGCCTTGCACTACTGCATTATCATTATTCATGATACAACGGCTCTCTGTGCCTCTTTGGCTCATGTCAGTACTTTCCCCACATGGAGAAGCAGGCCTAGGGGCTTACAAGTCTCAGGATTTCCTTCCGGGCCATCATTTTCGCTTGACAGCAATTGCTGCAAATGGCATCAACTGCACTTTGAGCACTCTAGCATCAAAATGGGCTGTTACAAAGTTACTCAAGATGCTGCATCTTGTCAAGCTCAGTCTGGATAACTGATTCCAAGTGAAGATTTCGCCGCAAAAGCAGCGAGTGCAGAGCCCATTTTACCCTGCTGACGTTACTTACGCCAAGCACTGTACTATAGTAGCCATAACTAATCGAATGCGTTCTCTGCGGAATTCTCCGCTGTCCCTGCGGTGGTGGACGAATTCACACGTGACAAGAAATTCTGATGCTCAAAGCAATTTCGCAATGACTGAGCACAGATCTTTTGTCACGCAGCATCACAGTTTCCAGTCACGCGTGGCCCGGCCTTAAGTAAATTGTCCTACCAAGGAGATATGAAATACTCTCTTGACGCGAGTTTTTCTACTGTATTGTTTTCCAAGATACTGGCTCGCAGCGTGTAATGTACCCCATCATTGACCAAGCTTACTTTGGGCGCTGCAAATCTGACTTTATTCGCCGCAAATCTCACTTGACACACCGCAAACTTCACTTCATTGCGTTCATTCCAGCATTGCAGGAGGACGAGCCTAAGGTACAGTTGGCCCAGATTTCAAGAGTGTCGTTAAAGAGGTCCATAAAGCAAAAATCTGGTGTCCAATTGCCAATTGCGTCACTGTACTTCATTTTCCGGGTTCTGATCCTCATTCTTTTACGTGTCCTCAACCTTCAATCGGACGGCAAGAGACTCCTGACAGGTCGAATAGGACAGGTCACAACTCGGAAAACAAGGTCGTACTTTACAGTGATGCAATGTATTATATAGTTACGTTTAATGCACTTCTCTCAGTTGCACCATTGAGGAAAATGAATCAAACGTTCTTTGCACAGTCAGACCCGCTTGCTTTGAGGCACTATTTAGCGTCCACTAAGCGTAGCAGCAGTTATGACAGCTGGTTCTTTTTTTGCAACAACGTCAAGCCTGTTTTCGCATCTCCTAAAATGAGCTGGCAAAAGGCCTGGCATTTCCTCCGTAATACTGTGTATTAACAGCGCCGCCAAAAAAAACCATGCAAAAGTGACAACGCTTTGCTGAAGGGAAACCGTATAATTTCCCAGCAGGGAAACTTTGCCCGGATAGGGAGAGAAGGGGTAAAATTATATCCACTCAAAGGAAGAAATATAGTCTGGGGGATAAATAAGACGGTGTTGAACTTTTTTTGTTCGATGCCATCGCGTGATATTTTTGCTTTCTATTTGATCCGAGGTTGTTGTTCTTTTTGTGCCAACTTGTGCGGCCGCCAGGGCAAGAGGAGTCACTTTTTGAGCAGATCACACGTAAGCATGGATAGGCGAGATTGAATCATCACCTTAACACGTCTTGTTATGCGCGTTAGAGCTGATAAAAGTTCAGGATTCGTTTCAAGTTGGGCGTTGTTGCCGCTACATAGGGGGGATGAGTATATTGTATTTCTTCTAACAAAAGCAACTCTATCTTGGTTGGGACTTCTGCCCCGTTGCTAATATTAGGGCATTGGTTATCCTGGGGGAGCAACGAATTGTGCTTTTTTCTTCTTTTGAATACTTTATTGCTATACTTATATCACATGTTATGAGTCCACCATAGTCAACAAAGAACTGAGCCCGCTCAAGCCCAGGGCTTACTTGCGCCGGATTGATGGCCACAACTCTGCACACAACAATTGTCTTTCTCTTTTCAGGCAACTGCAGCAGTGGGTGAAAAATCGATGCAAAAATAGGGGTTGCGTATTTTACAGGCAGAGCTTCAGTATACAGAGTGAGCTAGCTTCAATCCCTCTGAACAAAAAGTAGCCACGCCTTTTCCACCAAACCCATATTTTTCATCATTGAGACTCCCCAAGTAGAACCTGTACGTGCTACTCGGCCCATTTTTGACAGTGCCAGTGTGTACCAGAGCTTGGTTAACGTGTCCCACTGCTACAGGTTTGCCCAGTGGAATTGGCAGAACTTTCACAAACGTTTGAAACTCCTCTCGAGTGGTTCCCCTTGTTCTAATGCTGCTCACACCAGTACCGTCTGTAGGATATCAATGGCAAGGCTAAATAAATCGCAGCCGGTACATAACGTTATTACAAAAACGATGTTGCACGACGGAGATGCGGAGAGAGACTTGAGGAATTCGGGTCTCGGCATCTACTATACGTACTGTGCGCATATACCATTTCTGCTCGTTCCTGCATGTAGGAAAAGCTTTGTCTGCTGTTCCGTGCAGAAACCAGCTGCAACAAATCTCTGTATGCATACTGGGTGTCTCATTGTCTCTGTTCTCCACTTTTTTAAAAAACCCGGCTGCATTGTTTTTTTTTTAATTTCTCACTAGTGAAAAGGCTGTTGCATATGACAGTTACTTGCCATTTGTGCGTGATCGCGCCAAAATCAGTTGACACATAGAGCTGGAACATCAAAATGTATGAACTGCATCGAAAAGTGTTTGTGGCTGGCAAAAGCCTCCTACTATTGTTCGCAACTTTGGGGTCGCCTGGAGCACGATCTATTCGACCACAAAGCTCCACGACGAATCGGGTGGCTTCTTCAAGGGCACCAGCACAGGCTGGGCACCTACGGTCAAGATGCCGGCCTTCATTGACGCCATCAAGAAGAAGATCAGGGTAGAACCAGGTCAAACCAGTCGAAAGCTTGCCCATGATCATGCATTCGATAGATTCAAGCTGCTGCCCACGTGGACCGACGCCACCTTGGACAGTGTCAAGGGTTGAGAGATCTTGGCCAGTATTGTTGGCCCTGTACTCAACGGCGAGTAGGTGGTCAGAAACCGTAGCGCGATGAAACCCCATGCCCCATGTCCAGTGCCATCCAGATGCTCCTCTAGATCACTCTGGGGACCAGGCGATTTTGGCCGAAAGACTTCTGGCCACCATCCAGCCGCAACCTGAATTCCCTTGACTAACACCTGTGGACGCGTGTACTGGAGCAGGCTTGTGCCTGCTGCATGGAACCTCAAAAGGCTACCACAAACCAGCACTGGGGCCAGATGTCTGAGGAGTCCCTCGCTAATGCCTGCGAGGCCTTTCATGACAGCTTGGAGAAGTACGCTGCTGCCAGTGGACACATATTTGAAAAAATAATATTTAGAACTGCATTCAAACATTTTCTATCAAATGTGCCATTTTGTCCAACCCCTTCGTCCTGAAGTAAATCTTGCTAGAACTGGGTACCGAAGTGTCCGAGACAAAATGAGACACCCCGTGCAATATACAGTTCTGGCTGAAATGATAACCGCACCAGAAAAGTGAGCAGTGCTATGAGTATACTCATCATTGGAAGCTGTATCGTTCTCAGGCTGTTGCTCATCTTCATGAGTACCAAGGGGTGAGAAAGAGCCAAAGTATGGGCTGCTCTAATGGCTGTTGCATTCAAAAAACAGTTTTTCGAGAACTTTCTCTTGGCAATTATGATGTCATGTAAAATCATGTCAGATCATCAGATTTCCCTGCTTCATCAACTGTACCAGCTCACTAGCAATTTGCGCCTGCTCGTTCAGCTCTTTCTCACAATGAACAGAGCTGTGAAACGGCCCTTTATTCCGGTTATTTGCAGAAATGTGTTTGCAGGTGCTGCACACTGACCATCTTTCGAAACATATATTTCATGTTATGCAGGCAAGAGCATGGTCAGAACTCAGAAGCTCAAAGATGCAATCTTTCAAGCTGTGCCTATTTCTTCTGAATAGACGCTTCCCACCAGACAATTGCTGTTTGCAGGATGCCGAAGATGGCAGCAAAGTGTTGTGTTTGGGGAACACTTTTAGCACTCTCTTATATTCCTTCAGAGAGGACATCTTGTAACATTAGGAGAAATGGGTTAGGAAGCTTGAAAGTTCTCCTGCGGGAGAATCTTCCAGCCTCAGTTGCTTGGGGGAAAAGCTGTCATAGTGATTGTTATTTTTTTTTCTTGTGTTTGCTGCTGTCCAACCTTACCATTGTCGTTCCTCATTTCATGAATTATTTCCCTGACTTCTGCTTTCTCCGCCACAGAATGGAACTACGTCACTTTAAACCTGAAATGCTGAGCGCTGCTGCTTGTGGTTCGGGCATTGGCCTTGGAACTTCTTCAACCATGGAACAAGCAAGTCAACAAGTGGCCCAGAGTGTCACAGCCCTTCTCTCTAAGCCTTTTTCCACAACAAGGCTAAGGTGGCTGCTATTGATGAACTTCTCGCCTCCCGGAATGTACTTTCACTACAGGTGCCTCGATCACACTGAATTCCCTAAAGAACAAAGGATATGAGCGGAGGAGCTTGAACTTTTCCTAGGAGACTGTATAAGACATCCTGGTCTTGATGGAGAGGTGCCTTTTGCCTTCTTACTAGCCCTACAGTGTCAGAAGTGCTGTCCCACCTCGAAGCATTTGGCACAGTGAAAACAAGTCCAAATTTCTCTTGATCCATTTAAGGAATAGCCATCGTCTGGCCAAGATTGTTCAAAGTGCTCTGAACCTTATGAATGTGGATCTGTAAACCTTGTTCTAACGAGAACTCTTTTATAGCCTGAGCAGCATCAGTTGTAGCAAGAAGGCTGATTGAATGTGCTGTACAAGGATGGCAAGACGGAAGCTGATAATTGCCATCTCTGCCCACCAGGATCTCTTCCAGATCAACAAAGTCAAGTGCAGGGTCCAGATCTTCCAGCTCTTGCTTCCAGCAACGACCAAAGTTGCTACTATTATCTGTCACGACTGCAACAGGCTGGCACTAGATGTCCTCCTCCCGCATTTCATCCAGGGCCTAGTAAGTGCATTCATTGTGTGTGAGTCGTTCCTTCATACATTGGTTGGCAAGAAAGACCTCCTTCCAAACTTTCTTTCCTCCGTGATGCGAGCTGTCACCCGATGATGGATTCTCCTGGTGTCTGTAGGGATGCGAACGAGTTTGCTCTTGGAGAAGCTGAGCTTGATGTTCTGTCATTTACCCAAAGTTGTCTCTGAGAGTGGACTTCTAACAAGGAACTTTCTAGTTTGGCTGAATTGCCCGAACCTGATCGACCAATAGTTCTTCCCTGACGACAGAAAAGTCTTAGCCTATTCTGGTTGACGACACTGTTCTACAACCTTCCCTGCGCCAAAGAATTGCTGGATCGAAGGCTGGCTTTCGTGTACTCTACTACCTCCAAATTGTCCTCGTCACTGTGTCCGTTCTCTCTTTAAGTAGACCCTCAAACTCTTTCCATTTTTTCGGGTGTTTTTTGAAAATCTGTTTCTACAGGTTGCCAAGGCTGCACGGCGGCGGGGCCAGCTCGTTGCTCTCGACGCTGATTTTCCTGTGACATCTCAGCTTCAGTTAGAAGTTGGGCTGACTCTTCTACTAGCTACGACGATAATACAGAGAGGATCCAGGAATAGACAGGAGTCTCGCTCTTCTTCCTCAGCCCCGGGCTGGAGTATCTTCACGAAGGTCAACGTCATCCCCGGCGGCCATGGCAGAGCTGACTGAGTTGGCCAAGGATGTTGAAGCTGCAACTCTTCCTCCCATCCCCTTTTAGCGATATTTTCTCCTGTAAATTAAGTTAATCCACATCAGCCATCCTGAAGGACTGCTACACCTGTAGTCTGTCCGTCCGTACATACACAGTGCATGATGACATCGAGGCTGACGGACGACGGCCGCACCAGGTCCAAGGCATGGCGGCTGCTCAGCGTCTCTCTGAACAAGCAGATCTTTGCTGTCTGCTCGGGGGTGCATCTTGAAGAGTCCAACTGTGTTCAGCCGATTCCAGGATTGAAACCAACAAAAAGGAGCAATGACGCGAAGACCAATAGTGCAGCATCAGTAGAACAATAGAAATCGAGTGAAGAGAACCACGATGGGAGGCCTCTTAAGACGGGAGCCCACCCCAACTCGAAAAACCATTTACTGCGCACAAAGAACAGATTATGTGAGGGAAACACATGCCAAAAATATCACGGAAAGGGCACTTTTCTTGACAAATACAATAGCGCAGCAAATTCAATCTATAAATGTCGGCAGATTCGACAGACGTCTGTCTGTCTGGACAGATTTGCAAAAGAGCCAAAATTGTTTCTTCCTCTCCTCCATTCCAAGGGTGTGGATCGTCTTGGCCTCGGGACCCATGTGTTTCTCTCCGGCATCACATGATTCTGCATTGTCTTCTCTCATGTTCACAACCGGAGCCTTCTGAATTCACTCAGAACAGCTCCCACCCACCCTCACATTGCGGAATTATCGATTTGCCAAAAGGCGAGTCACAATTGTTGGGGGGGGGGACGCTTACATGATTGCTACTATTACTACTCACGCTTTTCCCATGAGTCTAATCAACGTTAGGCAATACTTTCTGCAACAATTTTTGTCGCACTTGTCATAAGGCAAAATTCAAATGACTTTCGGCAGACAGAGTATGGGTTCATGTTTCACAGCCTAAGCATATCACATTTTTGACATGCGCGTTAGGGTGTTTTTTCCCCACGGTTCTGTAGGCACATTTATCAGGGGTTGAGGCTAGGCCTAGGATGCAAAAGTACTTGAGTGTGCTCCAACTTCCTAATGTTCTCAGCCCACTCAAAGATTTTGCAAGGGAGCACCACCTCTACCAGCAGCTTCATGAAAAGCTTTGTTTTATTTCTAAAACTGGGCTGGTGTCAAATGTTGGTAACCGCACATCCTTGACTAAGTGCTGCAGGAGGCACTGCAACCACATACTATTCATGCTGCCACAACATTTAGCCGTGTGAGAACAAAGACCTTTCCTTTAATTTAGGTTATTACTAATTTGCGCTTGATGACCTTTGCCTGAACTAACTTTAACAGGATAGCCCCTTCCAACATGAGCAAGGAATTGCTGGCAGCGGCTCGGCAGGGTAGCAAATTGAGTGGATTTGCCAACAAATTGCCATGATGGGGTGGGCATTGCTTCCAGGGCCTAGGCCTCTCCTTATACATAGTGTGGGATCTCTCGTCATTCACAGCAATCTCCTGGCCTCAGATCATAACACGAAAAGGTTGCATTTTGTCCAACCTTAACCCTTTATAAAACGCGTTTTTCTCCGCAGTGCATGAAAAAAGTGGCAGAGCAAACAATTGAGTAAATCTAAACAGGATTAATGGCACATGCCAAAATTTCTGCAGATGAATTACAACCTGCACTTCTACCAATGGGTCCACTATCGAGGATTAAATTCTTGCATGAGAGGTGAGCAACTTTTTTTCGTGTCACATTAGTCTAAGCTTACCCAGTGGTCATGTGGAAGATGACAAAATGCAGAGGCAAAAGTGGGTATGGCATTTCCACGCACCTGGTATTAACTGTACGCATATTGCCTGTAAGTGTTAGAGCACTAGTTTTGACTAAGTCGATTTGACCTTGCAGAGGTCTTACTATATGAATTGTTTGAGGGTCTGGATCCGAGGTCGAGACACCTGAGGTTGAGGACATGTCAGAACCTCTGTCAAAGCGACGAAAATATCGTGCACATCAGGCCAAGCAAAACAAAGTCCAGTTGAAAGTACTTCGTGCACTCCTCCTATAGGTAAAAACTGTGTTGTGCAGTAGAAAACGGAACATATTGCTGCTGCGTATTGTAGGACATACAGTCCACGCCTGCAGAGGTAATTAAAGTGTACTTTAACGCCATGACTTTCTAAAATACATTGCCTAATTTTTTAGTGAGATTAAGCTGGAGGAGGAGTTGAATCATTTCACTGAGAGTTTAGAGTCAAGTGTGAGGACTTTCGTCAATTTTCTCCCATCTTCTCAATAACATAGGGATTTGATCCTTCGACACATCCTCAATGCATCTTTCCACTTGACTACACTGGAAAACGGAGTGTGTGCAGTAATTTTTAATGCCACGAGTTTCAGAATATTGCCCCCTTCTGTTAATGCGCATTAAGGAAGTATGCAACACAAATGCGTACGTGACATTTATACCAACCGGTGGGACATACTCTTATGCTGGAGATCCAGTCTATATTCTGCTCCACAGGACGATAGCTCCTCCAAGGCCTTGCTAGACCTTCCAAGGAAAAAAATCCACCCTTGCATTAAAAAGGAAACTTCGTTCAAAAACTCACGGCGTTGAACTACAAATTACCGCTGCATATTTGAACTCCATGTCCCTCCTCTGAACTCTACTGCTACTATGGTGCCACGACACCTCGAGGCTTGGTGGCCTTGGAACGTCTAGAAACGGGGACATTTTTTCCTACCATAGGCACGGCTGACATGCCCCTCTTTTACGGACAATAATCGGGACGTTCCGTGGAAAAATGTGTCCAAATCAGGCTGAAGAAAATGGGCAAGATTGATGCAGAAAACTCCAGTGTCATTACCTATCTATTGCCTAGTTACATCGTAGCCCTTTTCATCTTTCACTTTGTCAGCCGATTTGGTCCTCCCTCGGTCTAACGTAGTCCTCTGGCCCCCGCTCTCCTTGGGATGACCTTAGGCCTCATACAGGTCGCAGTACCTCAGTCAAAAGTCTAAAAATGTAGCGCTACGTACTGTATGGAAAGACAACGTATAGTTAATACGACTGTAAGATGCTGGGAGAGAAACAGATACGTGCCAGGAATCCGCTTTGGTTCACTTTCTCGGGGTAAATGGGGCACTTTATTGTTGCCCTGCCTGCCTCAATGCCTTAACGTGCATGCCAGAAATGTGTGTCCTGCGGCAGCGCATGCACTTTGCGGGGAAGTAAGGAAGAGCACGTGCTTTTCTAAGGAGTGACCTCGGCGGGCAACGTAACAGTGGGACACTTTTGTCCTCCACTCCTTTCGCCAGACACGCACTACAGTGGCGCCAACATTTACAGTTCGATCGATTTTTCAATGTTATTCCAAGTGTGTTCAAAATTGCTGCCAAAAGTGACACATGTCTCATACAGTGAACCCTCGACATTGCACAAAGCCCAATTTGCAAAGAAGCCACCAGTGACACCTGTACAGCAACGTCAAGATCATGAACCTGATCTGCCTGCAAGCTGAGTAAGCTCGATGCAGCAGAGGTCAGGGGGCGAAAAGGTGCCATCTTCAAGATCATCAAGATTGCTCATTGAAGACCCTCACGTCCTCGTCCAACTTGTTCTTGATGAGTTAGTCATTTCGTTCAACAATAAAGGTTACAAGGCTGGTAATTTTTGACTGGCAGTAATTCCACTTTTCAGCGCTCCTTTTCAACATAACTACCACCAAGTTCAAAGCACTTGTTGAGTCGCTCTCCCCACTTTTCAAAAACATGTAACCACGTGTGAGCTTCTGAAGGTCTCCCTCCACAGCAGTCTACAGCTCCTGATCAGTCTTAAACTGGCGCCCAGGCATCTTCTTCTTCAACTGGGGGAACAGCCAGATGTTGCAGGGTGCCAGATCTGGTGAATATGGGCGTGAAAGAGTGTGACAATGCCCTTGGACTCCATAAATGCTTTTGTTTCTCTGCTGGTGTGAGAACGAGCGCTATCCTGACGGAGGATCCACCCATCCTTCACTTTCTCTGGTAGTTGCCTTCTCAGATGTTTGAGAAAGGTAGCCAGTACAGTACTGAGCAGTGATACGCCGAATTAATGATAGTCTTGTTTGGCCCATGGTGTTGATAAACAAGGCCATCAAAGTCGGAGAATGCAATGAGCATTTTTTTCTTGCCACTCCCAACAACCTTGGAGTCGATGGGGGATTTCCCCCCTCTCAATCCACTGTTTTGATTGCTGCTTGGACTAGGGTGTGATAAGCAACCCAGGACTCATCCATGGTCATGATAGAAGTGAGGAAGCGGTTCCCCTCATGCCGCAGACGCTCATTGAACTCACCTCCCGTGCCATCTTCAGATGTTGTTCCTTGTGGCCATCTGAAAGAAGGTGCGGTACCCATTGGGCAGAGACCTTAGAAACCCCAAGATCCTCACGAAGAATCATGTGGACAATGCCCACAGAGAGCCCGGACTCAATAGCCAAAGCTTGTACAGTCCTTCGTCGATCAGCAGCAACCAAGAAGTGAATCAAGCCCACCTTCTCTGAATGCAGTGCATCAAATCTGAACATCTGCATGAGATTGAGCACTTGTCTAATTAGTGGTCGACTGTACCGAGTTTCTGCCGAACCGAACACCAAAAATTAGCTGAATTTGAAGAACCAAACCAAACTTATATTATATTATAATAGTTTATATAAAACTCTTTAGTTTATATTAAACTCTTATATTCAATAATAGCAGAGGTACCAGGCATTGCTCGGGTTATTATAAGACCTGCCCCGATCTGATCTGCCAGCAGACTTGACACGCTTTGCTGGGCCGCCTGCTTTGGGTCAATCACACACTTTGCACCGTCAAATTTGGATTTGGTTGCTTTCTTGGCCCCTCACGTGCAGTGGGGTGAGGAAGTTTACATTCAAAAATGCCACAGAACAGTTGATTGTGCTTGCTTTTCTGCAATCAAAACTTCCTTAACCAACTGGTTGGCAAAACCTCTTCTGCACCCAAACCCCGACCCGAGCCCCAATGAAAAGGGGCCTAAGACATTCCCCTTGTCATGCTGATTCAGAAAATATATGGTCTTAGGGGTTGATGTCCTACGGTTATCGCATGAAAACGTAACAAAAATCAACTTTTCCTTTATATACCTAATGTGTACAGATTTGAAATTCAACAAAGGTAAGTTCTCATGACCACATAACAGCTTTTCAGCATTTTCAGGATGCAAATGGTCTTTGGTGGTACAATGCAGGCCAGATAAGTCAGACACCTTGGGCCAGGGTAATTTGTGTAACTTAAGCAGTTGGTTGATATAAGCAGACTGTTCATAAATGGACAATATTTCATGACATGATGAAAAATCTATCAATTTGCTGGAATGAATAGGCCAAGACAGCATCAGCAGTGCTTTTAAATTTGGCCAGCAGAGCAAAATCCTTATAGTTTGGCCAACTGAACACTCCTCGATGTGCAACATCCATTGCAGCTCATATCATTTGACTGATATATGCATCCACTGAGATCTTCAGTGCATGTGGCTGTCCAACTTAACCTTGCTCGACTTTTTTGCCCAGCATGTTCGGTTCAGTGGAGGCAGTTGAACCAAGTTCGGCCAAACCGCTGTTCGATCAGCCAGTTCTTGTCTTTCTGTCGGCAATGAACTGGACTCCTCAAACCTGGTTGATGTGTGAAAAAGTTGGCTCTCCTATAGGGGAAATTACTTTCTTTCTCTTTCTTTCTTTCTTTCTCTCTTTCTTTCTTTCTCTCTTTCTTTCTCTCTCTCTCTTTCTCTCTCTTTCTTTCTCTCTTTCTTTCTCTCTCTCTCTTTCTCTCTCTTTCTTTCTCTCTCTTTCTTTCTCTCTCTCTTTCTTTCTCTCTTTCTTTCTCTCTCTCTTTCTTTCTCTCTCTCTTTCTTTCTCTCTCTTTCTTTCTCTCTCTTTCTTTCTCTCTCTTTCTTTCTCTCTTTCTTTCTCTCTTTTTTCTTTCTCTCTTTCTTTCTCTCTTTCTTTCTTTCTTTCTCTTTCTTTCTTTCTTTCTCTCTCTTTCTTTCTCTCTCTCTCTCTTTCTTTCTCTCTCTTTTCAGAATATCTCAAGGCCAAGCAAGTAGCAAGATCTTTTGGCAGCAGGTCCGCCTCTTAGTAATTTGAGCTCTCCGGAGTTGTTCTCCAAAACCCAGATCGGGCACTATCGTACAGTTGGGTTTGGGAGCAGTTCCTTAAAGAACAGCTGGCAATGAGCACCGAAAGCAAAAGGATTGGATATGGCACAGGGTGAATCCAGGTTTTGGTATCAGTTTGAGGCACCTTCAGCTCAGACAAAGCAAACCTCAACGAACATGCTCAGGGTGACGAATTAGTTTCGTTGCATGTTGAATTGGTGTTACCTGAAGCCTTGCTAGATACGGTGAGCAGCGTCGTGACCCCTAGAGTTGTTCTTCCGGCCACTGAGTCCACGTCCATCCAGAAGGACACCCACGATATGACCACGATCAAGATGGTGGGCACGTAAGACTGCACCATGTGAAAGCCCAGTGAGCGCCTGAGGTGTAGCTCAGCAAGCAAGCAACTGTAATTGCCTGCAAAGAGGAATCATTTTTCTTTTTCTTTTTTGTTCACTTTTTGCACATTTCTTCCTAATGACGTAAATGCCCCTTTTTCAATATCAGCAACCAGAAGCAGACGACCGAAGGCAGCAATTTTTCTCCTTCGACGTCTCGGCAGCAGCGGCATCTCCTCTCTTCCCGGCGGGAAGGGGACTTACCCCTCTCCCCCCCCCCCCCTTCCGCTTTTGTATGAGCACTCGTATTACGTGCTGCAGCTCCGGACCATTATATAGGGGTGCTACGAGTAGGTTTTTGTGTAACCACCATCACTTCTCTATCTACTCGTCCATTGGACACAGCCTACTTTTTAGCACTTACGAAAGAAAAAAAGAGGGCCCAGAAGGACGCCTCACACACGATGGGAGCCGCGATCACGCCCACGACTGGAAGAACGCTTAAGTCCGTAATAGTCATGAGAGTGGCAAGCAGGGTACAAAGTGCGAACAGGAGTTCCCCTCGCATGCTTCGAACGGATTTTTCTTGCCCACTGAAATTGGCGCACTTTCCTCCAGTCGGGGAGACGTCACGCGAGGCCTCTTCATGGATTCAAGGTCCCCAGCGAACCAAGGTTACGATAACGAGGAGCACTTTTGGCACAAAACGGCTCGCTCAACTATTATTTATGCAAAGTCAGGGGTTTCTTTCTTTCATGCACATTCCTTCCTTCATTTTATCGCGCCACGTGTGCAACTGCGCATATGTGAGCGGCAACGATAGGTCTGAACCTCTCCGTGGTCCTGGTGGCAGCGAACAATATATGCAGGCTTTCCCACTAACCGTGAAACTTTGTTTTTATTCACATCATGACCTTGGAGTGACTTCAGCCATATGCAGCTGTCTTCGGCAATAAAGCTATCTCGAGGCAGTAAGTAACGTTTTTAGTAGCAAAAGCCTCTAACGACATCATTTAAGAGACACTCGACCCGGGGGAGGGTGGCGAGGTCGCGCGGGCCTGTGAGATGTCGACGCACTCGCATTATGTGGCTCTCCAAGAATGGATGTTCGCGTGCATGCCTTGAAATGAGGGGGCCACAGGCATTGCTTAACTGGCACACTTTACACTACAGTTGCCGCCAGATGTTTTCGTACGGCTTGACGAACAGGCAAACTTCAAATGTTATAACTGCTAGGCTACTTCGACAAGGTACGAAAATGATGTCTGGACATCACGGGTTTTTGACCTTTGGCCAAAATATTAAGATTTTTATGTTAAGAATTCTCCTTTAAAATAAATATGTTGCTTACTTTTGCTCCCGGACCATTTCTTCAAAAGACAGTCTCTATTGTATGTAGTAAACTCTGCTGGAGTACATAACTTTGATCCTATGTTGTGGAAAAAGAGTAGTCCTGGATCAAAAAGCTGTGCGAAAACATCTGACGGCAACTGTGTGGACTGTGTTCACTAGCGGGATCTGATTCTTAGTCAGCTTTGGGAACTGCAGCAACATTGATGTCAAAGTGATGCTCATGTAAAGTGGAGACTCTGGTCAAAAACTTTCGTGATTGCACCACCCAACTAAAACTTTATCCTTCCAAAATCAGCCCAGAGAAGAGGGCTTCAGGAGTTGTGGGTGCAGTTGAAAAAAATATCAGCCGAGGAGGACCTTCAGAGTAATAAAAGATACAAAAAGCAAAATTTTTAGGCTCCTCAAGCTAGCACTCATAGGTCCAGGAGTACTTTTCTCTTATTCGGGAGGTGCAGTCAATCAAGGCTTTCACTGGAATCTCCATGAGCACCCACATGGATATCAACGTTGCAGTTTCCAAAGCTGTCTGAGGATGAGGTCACCCTGATGCATGGACAGACAGGTGCAGTCCATAGTGTGCAACCTCTGACACGCCTAGAAATAGGACTGAGAGCGAAGACTTAAATTTACGTGGGCTGTTGTGGCTGAATCGAGAGCCCGACTGGTTTTTCAACGTTGATATTTCCACACGAAAGGATACTTTGGATGTAGATTCAGTCGTCTGGGAGGAGTCAAATTGAGAAGAAGTCAACACCGAGACAAGCACGACAGCTTGAAGATCGTCAACCTCACTGCGGAGCGTCCCAAGCAAAGTTACAGGGGAAAATAACTGGCATTTTCGTTATCAACGTCCTCAAGATCCGGGATGATCTTGAAAAGCCGGCATAAAATGTTAAGGCCCATATTGGTCTTGGCGAGGCGGAGTCTGTTTCAACTTCCACAGGCCCAATTTTAGCGGCCTCCTAATTTTGCTACCGCTGCCCACGAATGAAAATTATATTTGAATTATATTTGAAAATTATATTGAAATAATAATGGGTGGAAAAGAAATGATTGGGTGTCTCAGAATGAGTGACCAAAAGTATTTCGCTCACTTCTGCGACTCGGATTCAGATTTTGGGGATGATTTTTGGTAAGTCCCTGCCAAAATGTTTCATAGGGAATGATGCTACAAAGGTGCACTTTCCGTCGAATTACAGATTCCTCCATTTCAAGTCATGTGGAAACCGGCCCTAAAGGGGAATTATTTCAGTGGTATAAAAGGAGGCCAAACAGGAAGGACAGAGTTTCATTTTGTCTCGAAAAGGAGGGTTCTAAAAGGTCACCGAAGAAGCAGCTGTATTTGCTAGCCCGTTCGTGAGAGGAGACGGACTAGATACACTAGAAGAATTCAAGTTGCAACGTAAATGACCTATGTCAGCGGGAAAAATATGTTTGAACCTCTTTAACTTTGGGAAGATTAGCATGAGTCAGTACAATCATATGAGCCGACACAGGTATTTCTGCATTGAGGTGCATATTAAAAGAGGTTCCCTACTTAGTGTTGACAATATACTATTCATCAACCTTTTCAACGTTACCCCTCCCTACTCACCCTGCATTCTGTCCTCTGTCTCCTTTTGCTAACTCTTCTGTAAAAATGTTGTGGATACAAACTCACAAAGAAAACACGAAGGAAAGGAGTATTATGTAGTTTCGAAAAGATACTTCTTCTGGAAAGCCACATTTTTTCATCCTGGGGGGTGTTTGGCATAGGGTCAAATTAAGAGGATTTTACGGAGAATATTTTTTCCTAAAAGGTCATTTACTATCTCCACTTTCAATTTGAAGTTTTACTACAGTAGCACACACAGTACATAGAGCTGTCTGAATTGGTAACTCTAAAAATACTATGTTATAAAAGTGTCTCTGATTGATCTGACATTTTGGGAGGTCATAGTGGGGAATGTTCAGTATTATCAAAAAATTTCAACTCAATTAGAGACTCTCTTAAAACATCGCAATTTTTGGAGTTTGCTATGCACTGTCTGTACATAAGTGTTGATTTTGTTTGTGCTAAAATGCTATGTTTTAAATCAACTTTTTTTCAAAAAATGAGACTTGTACCAGATACTCCAGTGTCCAATGACAATTTTTCATGATGAAAATCTGAAGTTGCCAGTTTCGAACTGGCCTACTACTACACATGTGTTGTCTTACCGATGCACATACCATACATTTGTCTTATTTCAATTGTGCGCAATTTCATCTTGCGCTCGAACAAACCCAAATTCCATCTATACGTAAAAAGCGCGAGGTCCGTATGTACTGTCTGTCTATCTGTGCTTCTGTCCAGCATGTCACTGTCACACCGATTGTCCCCAAACTCGGTCAGCGGACACCACTGGAGATTCATATACACAGCACTTCTCGTCTGAGGCCGTTCAGAGGCCCAAATCGAGGTCCAACGTTGCCTTTACTTCATATGTCATAGATAGCTATCCCAAAAGGTTAGCCGAGCCGTTTGGGAATAGCTGCGCAGATGCTATCCATGGAAAGTGTTATGAGTATGCTTGAGGCCAACAGGATGCCCCCTTTTCAAGCATATAAATATCAGAAGATATCCCTCACAATTCATTCAATCCTCGAGTTCTTCTTGTGCAAAGCACTACTAAGAAGAGTCAATATTTGTGTTCTCTATCGAATGAACGGGGTCGGAATCGGGGTCGACCCGAAATCAGAGGCCTCTTCCAAAATTGTCGCATCAATTCTTTTTCATCAATTGAACTGCTCGGCTCCGTCCGAATGACAATTGGACATTTTTTTGCCACTTTAAAAAAGAAGGTACTGCGTCACATGAAAGAAATACTTTCGGAAAAATCTTTTTTTTGACCCAGCCCAACAAAATATGTCAGCTCTATGTATGTACACTTGGGCTCAAAAAGTACTGATGACACCTCGATAATGGCATATTCTCAGCATTTTCTGCTGAACTGCACACTTTTGAAAGAATTTGCACCAATGGCGATTGTGCGACTCTCTAATGTGATCTTATTGCATCCACTGAAAAGTGGTGCGTAGCATCCACATTACATAAAACGGCATGAAGAAGCAAAAGGGGCTGGTTTAAAAGTATTCAATATGCAGAAATAACTCGTGAAAGACTGCTAGTGAATGATGATCGCTCGTGTATGTCAAATGTCCGTATAATTCTGACTGGACATTGAATGACCCACAAATCATGTCCACATTAACTTGTAACGAAATAAACGAAAAATCACTGTGCCCATCTTGAACAAACTTCCCGAGGACCTCAAGGGATGACACGAGTTTTTGTTTTCAATCTCCTCTCGCCAACCCCCCCCCCCCCCCTTTTTTTTTCAAAAACTGTTTTTACCAAATGAACTCCAGTCTTTGACTAATAAATCGAAACTTGTATCGAATACAAACACGATCAGCACCCCAAATTTGTGAATGAAATTTCTTCCTTAGCTGGATCGGAATTGAAATGCTAGCAAAAAAAAGTACTAAGGGCTCTTCTAGGCTGGCATAGCTACAAGCACTACAATCATCATTAGTGCAAATTCTCTCAAAATGCCCAGTTCAACTAAAAGTGCTGAGAATATGCAATTTTCGAGATGTTGCCAATACCTTTGAGTTTGATTGTATGTGCATACCTGCACATCTAAACCTCTCATAGATGGATCAAGACCTCTTGGAGAACTGGAATGACTCACCTTCGTCTAATAGAAAAGTTGGCTTTCGGCGAAAAAGCGGAAAGTCAGCAGCTTGGTAGTCCCCACCACCGACCCTTCAAAGGTCGCCAGCCTTAAAGAGGCTGGCGTGGTCAATGAGCATCAGGTGGGTCTGGCAAGTCCCTTGTCCCCAAGTATACCTGCAAACCGCGCCAAATTTGATCAGGTGGCTCTGCATACAGGGACCTCTTAAAGGGAGCTCTGCATATTCAGCTCCGACAGCAAGGTACAAAAGAGCAGCACTGCATACGCCGGATAGGCCACAACAATAGCCCCAGGGCTGGATAAGTGGCGAAAAGGAGATCATAGAGGGGTTGGAGGATGCGGAGAAGCCAAAGAAGATTGCGAAAGACCTGAAGACAATCACATGGCTTGAAGAAGCGCAAAGCGGCCCCCAGTGTCTTCCCGCGGCGCGTGTGGCCGAGCAACAACGCGGGCTGCGAAGGCTGTGCGGGCTGCGCGCCGGAGCGCAGTGGATCCAAAGAACAAGGGCGTGGTGTAAAAAAATCACCCCCTTTTTGTCACAGTCCAAGAAATCACCCATATTTCCGGAAAGCTAAAGATGAAAGGAAAACCCTGTAGAGGCGTGATATAAAATCTGTCCTCCAAGATTGCCGGACTGATTTGCATTAAACCTGACGTGGCGGCAGAGGCAAAAAATCCCCCGGGATGTTGATAGGGGATCAGACCTCACCAACAAGAGGTAGGGCAAAGAAAAACTGAACCAGATCTGGGCGTTAGGTAAGCAAACAGGCCCTTTACCTGGGGTGGACCGATCGAAAACTAGCACGGTTATGTTGCATACTCGGTTATGTGTCCGTGTCCTGCGCACTAGCCTAGCCTCTTTTCCAACAGTGCACCCAAAACACGAGCTCATTCATTAAAAGTTGGGCAGCCAGGGTTGTTGTTCCGTCTCCCTGGCGTCCCCGCGGTGGGCGGGCGCGCCTCGACCCGGAGAGGGGGGGGAGACAAAAGGGTGTTTGGGGGCTGAAGCTCAAATTTGGATTTCGGCTAGCTCACGAGCGGCTGAGTAAGCGAACAGCTGGTAAATAAGCCACTAAATGACCTTAGCACAGCAATGAACATTGAGAGGGACATTTCCTAAATAAGAATGTGGCTTCCCCCAGGCTAAACTGTACTATTAATGCGGCGAGTAAAAGTCATCACCTAAAAAAAAGCACATACTCACATAATTCCGGACAGCTCACGAGTATGTAGTGTTTAATCTTCTTCGGGCTCCTCGAACTCGGTATGAGCTCAGGAGACAGATCTTAACAACCCGTCTCTAATTAATTCCAACTAGATATTGGTCGGAAACTCATCCCAACAATAAAAGCACGGAAGAGAGAGCGAAAAGAAATGTGTTTTCTTTTGGAGAAGACATCTTCTTGCTCAGCCTAGGGCTAGAGTGGAAAGAGGACTCGCACTCGCCAAACTTGTATTCAATCCTACTTTATGTATGGCCGAGCACAGTATACACATGATTCTCCTGGCTTTGCTCTGGTTATTTTCGACTTGTCTTTCTGTCCAGCGCTCTGTAGTAAGAGTAACTGACTGACTTCTCCAAGTCGTCACGGACTGTGCCCTCCGTCTGCATGCCCTCCGCGCCCTCCAAGCACTCCGTAACATCCTTCCAGAGGTTTTTTGTTTTTTACTCCGGAAACTGGATGACCCTCAGTCCCCACTCACCTCTTCTCCCCAGTGTTACCCAGTAGCTTTTTAACATTGCCAGCATTTCTTTCTCCTCTTCTCCATCATAGTGGTTTAGAGTCTGGCAACACTCCCTGGCTGCTTCCACCATAGATAGCTACTGGAGAGCTACATTCCCAGTAGGCACGGCCCAAGTGGGAATCTAGCTGCGCAGAAGCTATCTATGACCTCAATGGGGAGACGAGCAGGAGAGAGGAAGAAGATTTCCTACCTACGGCCTCAAAACGCACCTTTTAACTCCTTAATCAACGGCTTCGTAAAAAGTAGTGTCTGCTGACCAAGTATGGCGACGATTAGTCTGGCGGTAAGAGCACCAACCCTATGACAGACACACAGACAGACCCGCAGACACACAGACACACACACAGACAGACACACAGACAGACAGACAGGCAGACAGACAGACAGACAGACACACAGACACACACACACACACAGACACACACACAGACACACACACAGACACACACACAGACACACAGACACACACACAGACACACAGACACACACACAGACACAGACACACACACACAGACAGACAGACAGACACACAGACAAACAGACACACACAAACACAGACAGGCGGAGCTCTTTAGGCTACACAGTGCTCAGTCCCACTAAATCTAAACAATTTGAATTTATTAAAATTATGCCGCTTATATTTCACTAACACTATTGATACTCCGAAGACTATTTCTTTTGACTGTCATGAAAAGATCTCAGTTGGTGGATCTGACAATTATTAAACAGTGAACATGCAGCACACAATGTGCTTACAGACCAGCTCACGATCATGCTTTTTCTGCCAGAAAAAAGTTTTAGTTGTTTAGTTTGGCTAAACCTCAGCACTTTCAGCTAAACCTTGTCCTTTTGACTGCATAAATTGTGGCACAGAGCAGCCACGGTTGTGCATGATTTGTGTGGGCCACACATTGCGCACAAACACGGTTAAAATGGCTGTTTGTTGGTCATGCTCATTCTTGCCTGAGAACTTGAGCACGGTGTTATTGTTGGGTTTCATAGTGAGGATGATGCTCATTTATGATTCCCGTAGAGTCGTCCCTCTGGCGCAATTCCATCCAATGGCGAGAAAGTCCTCATAGTAATTCCGAATTATCTGTCAGTCGACGCCAGTTCACACAGCTCTGCGCCACTGATGCATTCGGGTGTTACTAGTTTACATGCAGATGTGCACAAAGTTTCAATAGGTTTCAAGGCAGACTTTTTGATGACTGGATGAATATTCAAATTTCCCGCTGAAATGAAATTTCCCGCCAAAACATGTTGCAATCCTGCCGGATTAGTGAGTCGTGACTCGAGTTGGTGGCTGAAAGAGATGTGACTCGAGTCCACTGCCGCTGGAGGCTGAGTTCGCCCCCAGCTTTACACAGCTACCACGCCAAAACAAGTGTACGTCAGCTCTTTACCCCGCCATCCTGTAGCAAAGCCAGCTTTTGAGCTGGGATGAATAAACCGCAAGATTGAAAGTCGCTAGATCTAGTTGGAGGTACGTAGGTGAGATAAATCTAAGATGAACTAAACAAAGAAGTTTAAGTGAATAAAAAGTGACAGCAAAAGAGTAGAGTTTCTTCAGCCTCTGCCTGTGTGGGAGGCGAAAGAAAAGAAAAAAAAGAGGCCAAAGACGTTCCTGGCGTGTAATGTCTCTGCCGCCTGTCATTAGAATTTCTATTACGCTACAAGGTAGGGAAAAGGACGACAATTCTCTATCTCCACAAAGCGACTCTTTTGTCATTTACTCTCACATATACAGTAGCACGGAAAAAAGAAAGGCGGAGGGAGTAGAAAATGCCTATAGCAGTGATAAATGGTTACTCTCCCCCTCTACTGCACTGACTCTGTAGTGCAGCCTTTATTGCTCAGAGGTCTTCATACAGAAAAATCTCGCCTGTGAGACTATTTTAAAAGATCTCTCTTTTAAAGGATCTCTCCTTTAAAGGATCTTCTCAAGAAGAAGAAAGTTTTTGTGCGTGTTTGTGTGCGTGAATCGAATTCGGTATAGCCGTGTTTTGGAGGCCCTTTTTTTCACTCACCGATGTGAAACGTCTCTTGACACTTTGATGGGGTGACCTTGAAGATTTCGAACTGAGGCATCTTGACCGCGCTGGAAATATCGACGCCGCTGCCCTCTTTCCAACGCAGAATCAGTTCCTTCGTGGTCTTGGAGACTAAGGGAGAAGATGCGTCTGGTGGTCACGGAAGAAGTAGTTGCATGACTCAGAGTCAAACATTGGGTTTGTCTGCCCGGACGTCCGATAACAATGTTTGGCTATGCTATACCCGGGTCATCACTGTAGAACAAGGACTTGGCCGACTTCTTGCACTGGTGCCAGATCAGTCAAAGAATAGCCCCAAATGTTTCTCCACGCTCATTTAATTAGTCAAGGGCCCCTGAAAATGTGAAACGTTGTTCACGCATTTTACGTCTTTGCTCCAATCTTTCTTTTCCCACTCATTACTGGTGGATTTCCACACTGACTTTCAGCTACATAAAGGAAAATATCGTACCTGTGTACCCGGGAAGGCAAATGAATCAACAACCCGGGCAGAATCGTTACCCGGGTACCCAAACTGGACGTACCCAAGTCAAAAAAAGAAACTTTTGGGCGTAGCAGAGAGGGGGTAAATAACCACGTGGCAGGCAGCAAGCAGAACAGGACTTATTTACGGGCGTAGACTGTGTGCTGTGTCAAAATAGACTGACGACCACTTGTTGATAAAATATTTAAAAAAAGAAAGTAAAAAGTGGCTTGTGGGTAATGGATTTCTGCTCGTACTTACATGAAGCTATTTCCATAGTGCACACTTGCTCATCCAGCGGAAACTTGCTCAGTTCCATCATGCAGGAGAATTTAAGTTTGAGCCTGAAAAAGAGGTGTAAGAAGAAAGCGTGATTTTCTCATGTAGGGAACATAGCAAAAGTAACTGCACCGCTGTACTGTACAGGGTGAGTCTGATTTAGTCAGCCTTGAAAGTGCTGATAAAATGTTAGAAAAAATGTTAGAGGAAATGGTCATCATGGTCAAGTTTTCAGCTGCCATGAGGTGTCTAAGGCCTCTGACCTCAATAAGGACATCACGAAATTGCTTAGATCCGTCCCAAGATGAGGATTGTTCCCTCTGCTTCAACATAAGTGAGCCGTTTGGAACCAAAGCCTTGATTTGGGGCAGGTTATGATGATACTGCCAGCTGCTTGGCTGAAATAATCTCTGGTGTCTACTGTGTGACTGGGTGGTCGTGCAGCATCAGAGGTGCTTGTGGTGGTGGAGTGAGGAGCCAACAAAGTTGTCGATTTTAAAAGTGAGATCAAAATCACTCCTTTTGTGACTGCAATGCCTCGTTTTTTTGCACCGAAATTGAAAGCCTTTTCTCTAGAATATAGGACAGCCAAACCTGTCAACAAAAAGCATTTTGAGACCTTGCATGCCTTGCATGCCTTGCATGTCCTGCGGCAGAGGGACCAAGATGGTCGATCAATGGAGTACAGTTCTACTATGGCCATGATCAGTACCCCAGAGTAAATCATTTGAGCCAATCAAGTCATGGTCCTACGCGACAGATGTCCTACTACATTCATCCTTCTACGTTCTCGGCCTTCAACCAGCCAATCATATGCAGGCTATTCAAATAGCTCACTTATTTGGGAAAAATTGAAACAGGATGATGACTCACTCACTTATTTTGAAATGGAGTGTCAAATATTGGCACAAATCCTCGGCCGGTTATTGGTGGCTCACTCTGTGGGTGCTCATGTGCGCTACTACGGTTTTGATCATCATAAGGCACTCCTTATAAAAAGGACGCATGTAAGGTCAAGCCCCCTGTGACACCTATATACACTCCTAATTCCCCAAAACAAGAGTACCACATGCAAAGAAAATTTATGTTGCTTCTACGTGTGGTCACTATGACATTTGTAAGCTTTTCTTCACAGACTTGCTAATATTTTACAGATTCTCTAAACGTGCTGTCCGTAAGCTGCATTGCTTATAGGGTCAAAATTGCGTGTCCTTGGTGGAAAACGGAGGTTGTCTCTTGGTTGTCATTGTGGTCACGTCAAACTGTTGGACAAACTGGTGATGATTGAAGGCCATTTCTGTCTCTCTCAAACAGTCAACATGGCGTCTTTTTGCGATAGCTTCATTTGCGATGCTTCTAAAACCCTTCAATGAAGCGTGTTTTCCACGAAGTTTGTAGCTTAATAATAGTTTAAAAGCCGCTCACGAGCTACAAACTATCAGTTCTTGAGCATGACCACCGTGTTTCCCCCTCCCCGCCTAGAAAGACAACCCCACGTTCTTGCCTTAGGTGCGTTAGATGAAATTGTTAAATGGCTACCCACAAACTTTTTGGTCTCCAGTGTGCCATTTAGGGCACAACTGAACAGAGAGAACGAAGTGTTTTACTCTTGACCGCAGGTCCTGACTGTCTTCTGGACCTTGCGGGATTGAGCCGAGCACTCAGGTAAAAGCAACTATAAAATACAATTAAACATTGAACAGTCGTAAAAGGGACAGAACAGCAACCTGTAATGTGCCGTTCCTACAGTAAATCTCTAAAGCTTTCAGAGGTACGCCCATAACATTTTCAGCTACCTCCGTTCCGGATACCGTCTTACCGGAGCATGTACAAGATTTCACCCCCGGGGTCTATTCGGACGAGGACGTTGGGCACCGTGACGTACTGGAACTCCGCGTCCTTGGCGTTGGGGAAGTAGACCTGGGGAGAAAAGTTTTCTATGAGGATGCTCCCAAAGTGCACGTCTGCTGCGCTTCGTATCCTTTATCCCAGACTATCTTAAGGAAATCAAATGACGTAACGCTAATATACTGGTAATCTGTCTCTGATGTCTAGAGTTAGAGCACCTAGTGAGTAAAGTTACACCAGGGTGTTTAGACGAGTTTGGACAAAAAAAAATGAAGACAAAACCATCAATCACTTTCACTCTCAAGGCATAATGACTTTACGAGCCTTGTCTCAAAGCTCTAAGTACGCTTTTATACAGCAATGTTTCTCCTTTTGTTGATTCCTATGAACGAGGTAACGTAAAAGAGCATTTTGACCCAGACCGGATGGTGTTCTTATAAGCACCTGTACATGAATGTCTCCAGTATGACCTGGTCATTGCGTGTCTCACCTCTGGCTTCCAAATGGCCTTGACCAGATTGGGATCGTTCAAGTCCAGTGGTTCCAAAAGCTGCGGATGATTTAATCTGGGATCGAACCAGTGCTGCCTCAGGTACAGGTCAACTTGATAGTCCTGTAGAACGGGAGAGGAAAAAAAAATCACATGCATGGTGCTTTTTTTTGTCCATGTTCTCTGCGAAAGCTTTTGTTTCTTGTAGCCTCTGTTTCCATTTCTTTTTGCGTATCTTCACTGAGCCGTCAAGTTATCACTGACGTCCATGGCCGTTCTACGTGAGCCATTCGAACACGAGTCCATTATCGAAGTTACAGACACTCGCTCTTCACTGCACTTTCCTCTTCCTCTGCCAAGATAGATAGGACACTCGGTGTCGTAACGCAGAACGGAACTCTGCAACCACTTGCTGCACTACAGCCCCACATCTGTGTGCTGGCACTGACAACTTTTCTGACTCACTGTTTTCTCCTGCGCTCCTTAAAAAACGTATGCAACAGGCGAGTGCAAAGAAGTGCATCCATAGCTTTCGCCTAAGTGCCTCAATTGTGTGTGCATCTAAGCGAAGGGACAGCAACGTGTCATGGAATTAATGTCCTGAAGACATCCTCTCTCCTTATCAGACTGGGCTGGATCATAGCTCACATTTTAAAGCAGTTTCCGTTGCCTGCTGCACTCATACATAGGCAATCCATCATATTGCGTGAGCACAAGATGTAGACATACTCAGAGTGTGCGAAGATCCCAAATTAATTGATATTCGACACAATATGTTGCTTGATTCATTGAAGATACTTTTGTTGATATTCCAAGGATGTTTGATGTACCTTAAAGATTCAAGTACTGTTGCTCTAAAATCTTCAGCTTTCGTCCTTCTTTACATGGCCTCTGATGGGCAGCCCACACGGCCCATTACCTGTCGGGCTTTCCCAGGCTAATCTGCTGCTTCTCTCGGCTTGGCGAGGCAGATGCATGCTATGGTATCGCAGTATTTGTTAACCACATGACACAGTCTTAATGCATAGAAAAAAGTTCCAGTGCGTCAGTGCATCGTTGTGCGTATGTAATTTCGTCACGGACTGCCTGTACAACCGCAATGAATGAAATTCACTTCAGAAGAGAGATTTCAGAAGAGGCGATACAGTGGCATACGTAGTCTGTGACAAATTCACGTTCCAATCTGGGCTCGTGGTCACGATCTTTCTAGCTAGGACTTGGGCATGGTGTGGAGGTCACATTCAAATCCGGGTCCTAATCATGACAACGAAGCCGACAATTGCGTCAGGAGTCAGAGAAATACACTTTAGTATGGTTCACTACAGCGGCTCGTGTGTTTCAATGTTATCCAATAAATTTGCTATTTGTTTGATCCTCACATGGGGGGAGGGAATTTTTCTCGGCACTCTGTGTAAGGCATAGGGGAAAAACTCCATCTCCTGGTCCTGCTGTCTTCCAGAGCTCCCATCCAACAAAAACCACCACCTCACTGATGAATTGCATGATCGGACTAATAAGGGGCTCGAAAGCTCAAGAGAGCTTGAGACTGCGAACACGTGATGTTCGAACGAGCGTGCGAACATCATCTGTCTGCGACGTCGTCTTGTTGGTGAGAGTTTCTTTCTTGACTGACACAACCGACGTTTCTCTGACGTCACGGAAGGAGCATCGCAGAAATTGATATGGAAACTAATGTGGAACTGGCACTCGCATCCTGGAAAGGTGTAGCTGGGGAGATCAAGTCGCTTCCTCCGAAACGACGGCCTTTTGCGAGGCCTTCCAAGACTGCGAGGAGCGTCTCGTAGTCCTAGAAGGCCTGGCGACCCGAGGAAGAGGCCTCGACCGAAGGCCTTCTGAAGTATGAAGTGGAGAAGTCAGATCGATCTGAACGCCAGCGGAAAATGAAGTTCCATGCAAAAGTCGAAGCCGAACTCTCGACTCTTTCGCGTGGGGTTCATCGACACGCGGAGAAAGGGGGGGAACCGCCGTCCTCGGGGGTCCAGCTGAAGCTTAAGCACAGTTCGGAAATCGAATGGGCCCACAATTTGGCAAAAACCGCTATCCAAACCGGAGGAAATTATTTGCATTAAGACAGACCATGGAGGACAATATTAATTCAAGCCTGAATACTGTAAATAAGACAGGAAAGTTGAACCTGCTGAAATGCACAGTGCGTCCAAGAGTCTCCTGCCTGTTTTGATCGCTCACCGCCTGACAGCCAGAATCTGTCGGACAATATTAAAGGCGCCCTAAAGACCACAGCAGTTGTCGATTTTTAAAGAGCAAAACATCAAACATTTTTTATGAAAGAACGTGTCTGCAGGGAATCCCGGTGTAACAGTACAATACTGTCCAAAAAGAGACGTTTTGCGACCAACAAGATGTCTGTGACGGCCACCAACAATCCCGTGATGCCCACCAGCAACTGTAGAAACAGACATAGAAAGCCCAAAACGACTGTTAGAAGTAGGGTCTGCCAACCAGAAAAAAATCCATGTGTCTCAGCGGTATGAAATCAATATCTTCTATTGCTATTTTGCTACCTTCAACATCGTCCAACAGTTTCTGATTCCTGAGCTGTGGGCGATTAAAACAGACATGAGACTCCTGAACGCACTGTACATTTACGCCGCTTGATAGTCAAAGTCGTTTTCTTCAGCAGAGAAACTCCCGACTTGAGTCAAAATCATACTTTGGCCTATTCAATTCATCTTTCATTTTTCCCGAGTCATCCCTGCTTTTCTTTCTTTTATTTGGGGAGAGAAGATTCTGTGTCAGAACGTCTTTATCTTGTTGTGTTCCGAACATACCAAGTTGCTTTTTGCCAAGCCACGAAGAGTCACTTTTTCCCCACTTACGACATTTCTTGTTTTTCGACATTTTTGACGATTCTCATGCAAGCCGCTCTGGGTCGCCATCCCTGCCCTCTAAGGCCGATCTCCCTCCTCAGGGAGGTGTTTGTGGCGGACGTGAAGAGCTTGGGTGAGGCTTCTTAGGGTTAGAGTAAGTTGGGTTCTCCTAGGTCTTCTCCCCTTCACCTAAAGCACTTTAGTTACCGAGGCAACTAGGAGGGAAAGGCAAAGACTGTGAACAGCTTCCGTGCATTCATCTATCCAGGTGCTGTCCTAGGAGACGTGATAGGTGTTGCTGACGAAGTTGAGTGAGCTTACGTTGGGTGAGAAAGAAGGCAGACTGCACTGTTTTCAGGAAGTGGCTGTGCCTCACGCAGGTGCTGGTTTCGTTGCCCCAATGGACGAAACCTAAAGAAAATTGTCGGAGGCGTCATTTCCTCCACAAAGATAGTTACACTTTAAGAGTGCGAGCTCAGTTTGCTTCCTCTGCTCCCTCCGCAGCCATCTAAGGTTGTCCTCCTTAGGCGAAATTATGCAAGCAGTGACGATCCCTTCAAGACGCCCCGGAAAATGGCTTTATCAATCTCCTTTGAGACGAGCTTTAATGAAGGGGATAGAGTCCTGCACATCGTGACTTGCCCGCCAACACTGCTGAGGAGGTCGCCGCAGCAACCAGCCTGGACTGTCAATGCAAGGGGGTGGGGGTGAAGGTGCTGTGGCAGAGCAGTACAGGGTGACTCTGCAGCCAAACGACTGCCAAAAACGTCGCAGAGGACATTTCTGGAAACTGCAGAGTGAGTGTCATACCTCATACTTCAGAATGCTCAATGGGTTAAGTACCCATGCTCACACTTACATGCACAGGATTTTCTTCTTTAGGCATCAGCATCAGTTTGTCAGAAATCCCATGCTGAGTGGAGTATTGACTAGGTTAAGGCAGCATATGTGTCAGCTTATTGTAAATAGTAAATATCATGCATCCCGCTGCTATGCACAGTGAGGTTGTTAGAAAAACATAGAGGCACTTCACCCACACAAGGCTTATGCACGTATTTACAGATCAACTTGTTTGTTTGTTTATTTGTTAAAGGGGTCTCTCGAGGGGAATGGATATCCCAACGAGAGAGAGGAGTAACCCTGGGTTGGACCACATTGGCAAGGCCATGGAAAGGAGGGCAGAACAAGTTGAGTTCACTGGTGGACTCACCACGCCAGGCATCAATGTCCATAAAACACTTAGGTGTTTGCCACCAACTGGGGCAGGAAAAGATCCAACCCAGAGTTACTCCTGTCTCTTGTTGGGATACTCATTCTCCTTGAGAGACCCCTTTGATAATACATGCCGTGCAATAAAAAAAGGATTTTTTTAAAAAGCTACATTTTTAATTTGTTCGTGGTGCTTCAAATTCTATGTGAGTGTTGATTATGATTAGTGTTGCCAGATCCCAAACCTTGGGCGCTCAATCTTGAGACTGCCGTGTCTGATTACGAGTCTGCTTTCCTCACAAACATGACATTCCTCAAATGTTATTCCTCAAAAACAGTCCTCCAACCATTCAAATACTGTCTCTTTCGGCTCATTGCGAGCACTCAGAAGACTATAGGTAGGACAAAGACCATTGAAAACTCTGTACTCGGTACAGTTGAATGAATTGAATCAGAATTCATCCAAAGCTCGAGGTTTCGAGATTCGTCTCCTTCCTGAGTGTCCCCGTGAAGATTCCGTGGTATAATCCCAGACCCTTCAGAAGAGTTGTCACATGGTGTTTTAAGGGGAAAGAAGGAAAGAGAGTGTTAGACAACTCAACCCATCTTAACCCTAACTGAACTGACCGAAAAAGCCTTACCCGAGGGAGGTACCTACAGTGGAGGCCAGAAGTGAGCGTACAGCGCGCGAGAAGATGGAAAAGTTGATTTTTAGGCGATTTTTTAGTACTAAAATGTGATCCTTTTTTTGTAAAAGGGGGGCCAAGCCCCCCTTTAATCCCCCCACCGGGGGTGCTGCCCCCCGACCCCCGCTGGGGGCAAGCCCCCAGACCCCCAAGTTTTCCCCCCAACATTGTCCTGGGTCAAAAGTCAGCGTACAGCAAAGGCAAGTGTGATGTAAGTGACTAAAAAATTACACAGAAGCTCTAAACAGGCATAAATTTGTATTTAAAATGGCTAAAAAAAAGTTTGTTAAAACATAAAATTAATAATCTAT
>JAAUXU010051395.1_pt1 | contig 37071 bp, 33 predicted proteins | sample 7278151 | NCBI WGS metagenome assembly JAAUXU01 (sample SAMN14350113, study PRJNA611818) | marine sediment metagenome | isolation source: surface marine sediment (1.8m) | place: French Polynesia: Moorea | collected 2018-08 | reverse complement strand
GTAGGCAGTTTCAGTAATGGCCCAGAGATGTGGTGGCACTTCATTCCTCCTCTTGCCAAGGTACATCTTGACAACAGTGGGTGTGTAGATTGGGAACCGTTTGTAGGGGTTCACAACAATACAGAAAAGACCAGAGTAGGTGTAGATCAGCTTTGCTGTATATCTGATCTTGAGATTGTGGAAGACAGAAGCATCATTCAAGAAGGTGAGATTGGCCATGTCTTCACATCTCTCGAACTTGGGTGGATTGACTTGTCCAACTTCAGCTGATTTGAAGACTTTTTTCTGGAACAAAATGTAGTATATTAGTAAAATATTTTCATGATTGGGTGAAGTTCTCCAGATTGCCACTAATTTTAGCCCTTGATCGTTTTCATGGTAAGCAAAGATTTGCTCAGGAACACATCCGAAATTCGGCAGTAAATGAAGGAATGAATATGTTGTTGCCTTAAGCACGTACATTTGGGTCGTACACACCAATGCCATGCGAGAGATTGAAGATTGAAGCATGTCCCTTATCTCTATATGCTATAACTATAGGCTACATGTGCACTCGTACGTGGCACCCCAACTTTGGCACATGAGTGGGTCCCTACGTAAGAAGCAAAAGAAGGGGGCGTTCTTTTCGGCGTAGCGACAGCGTAAGCTCCACCTGCCTTGAGGGTAAAAAGTCTGCTAAAACCTTCATCTACTTTGGGCGTTAAAACGCGTATAGGGCCATCCTAAAAGCCTTTTTTCGCTGTTCCAACGCGTTTATGCATAAAAGTGGTAATTCTTCTGGAACATTTCATTAAGAGCGTTGAACCTCTGGCTGCTAGTCAAAAATAGCTTAAGCAAATATAGCTCACTTCAAGCAAAGTGAGACGCATCGTTGCTCCATACTTACCTCATGCCCAAGCATAACAGTAGCTTTTGTTCCATCGTCATTGTCGAGTAGACCCTCTTTGAACCCTCCTTGACCATCTGGAGCCCAGACAGACTTCTTGGGGTCATAAGGTTTGAGCATGTCTGCTCTCTTGAGCTCCATGTCCACCAGGAGATATGGTTTGGGATCTGGATCCGGCTCATTGCTTTTTCCAAGTTTGACGTGGCCAGGCATGGTGAATTGCGGGGAAGTTTAACAAGTGACGTCAAGAAACAGATCTGAAAATTAGAAGACTTCACTACGTCGTCCTTTGCAAGTTTGCGTGCGTCCTAATACCCCCAAGTTTTGCCCTTGAACACCGATATGTACACTACAGGGGATGCGTTAATTGAACCAAGGATTTCTTGAGATGTGACCTCATCAAAGGCCTGATCCCAACCCGTTGGACTACTCTATCTGGGCCTGTGTAGGGAAGGAATACAACATACAATTCAGCCAAGAAAGAGCAGCAATTATATATTTTTTGAGTGTTGCAGTTTGATGCAGTTTTTTCAAAATTCTATGTTCATTGATGCACCCTGTTCATGCTGCAGCAATGTCCACGCGACGTAAGAAGTACTGCTTGCACTATCTGCACCAATTGCTACCAATACCATATACAATGTACACCTGCTTGCAGAATTCAATACTACCTGTTCGAATGATACGAGATTTTTTGAGAAGATGAGCACTCCCGGGGTTAGGTACTACGCAGTGATATGCCAAGCGCAAGGAAGGGAAGGTACCTACGCGCCACATTACACCTTCGTACACCAGGACACAAGAGCCCCCACTGACTACGAGCACTGTATGCAAGGATGGACTGTACACTGGGTTTGGTAGCACAGTTCAATGCTAACAAGTTTCTTTTCTCTTCCAGCACTGTGGGAGTGCACTAGTACCTACCTGTCTGGTCGGTCTGACAAGAACTGCGCCCTCTCCCTGGCGTCGGTGCCGTTATATAGTAGGTGGCAATAGGTGTCGTCGTACGTGCAAGCAACGGGCTTTTTTGTTTCCGCTGCCCAACCTTTTCTTGTGCCCCATGGGCTGACCTCCCACGCACACACGAGCGCTCACACGGCGGTGGGTGCGTGTATTCCCATCTTGCCCTGTGATGTATGTCACCAAAGTATCCAAAAAGCGGTCAGAAAATAGAAGATTCGTCCCACTGGGTGTCTCATATGATACGCCAACCTGACCTCGGCGTAGAAGGATCGACCAGAAATTCTCTGTGGCATGCTTTGTTGGTCAAGATGTGAAGGCCAAGTTTGAAAGCCCTAAAGGTTTTCATATTTGGAGATTTTTCCCACCCTGTACACATCCCACCCAAGACACTCGTCCGTCTGTGTCAAGGTGCAGCCCGCCTCAAGGGAGAGGGAGGGAGAAGCAACAGCGCCATTGTTCTAAATCATCTCTGTATGCTTCTTTTCTATGTAGGAATGAGCGACTGAAACGGCAAAGACGCGCACTTCTGCTGGGTACGCACAACGCTCAGTTCGTGCAATATTCGGTTTATAGGGGACATCTTCTGCTTTGCCGGATAAGATATAACCAATTGCACACTTCACCCCAATGCATTCATGTGCCATATATGGACGATAGCGTTGTGACTTGAGAAGGAGGTAACAGATCGAAGACGAGCCAACCTTCATTTGCTACAATCTTCAAGTTATCAGTCCAAGGAGTGTTTCTCGTGTCATAAGATAAGGTAGCTCGGGAGAATGACTAAGTGAGTTTCTGTGTGTCACAGTCCACCCCGAGTTCTCCGGTTGCTTATTTTGCAGGTAGGGTGGGCAGCCAAAAGTGCGGCTTATTATGACGCGACGCGCGCCACGGCGGCGTGCCTGCATTCATTTACGACAAAAATACGAAGACACAGGAATGGGAGTATTGCTACTGCCTGCTCAAGCAACGAAAGGGTTGTTTTTCCACTTGTGTATTTATTTATACAGTAGTAGGCCTTGAACATCAATCATGGAAGACTGAACAAAAAATGCTTTAGTAATCTTTAGTAACGGTGAAAGAGGGATTAGTGGAGAAAGGGAAAAAACGCTGTCCGGAGAGTGTTCACAAGTGTCTGCGCCAGTTGTGTCGTCCATAACAGGAAGGGGATCCTGCAAAAATAGCATACGCACATCACTGTCATTCGTCCAGACAATACGACCGCTGGTCTGTACACGTACTATGTAACAAGTGCAGCACTTGTTACATAGTACGTGTTACATAGTACACTGGGTGCACGTACCAGTTGTTTCCTTACAACATGGGCAGTTGCCCTGGATTTGGTGTAGTCGATCTTCCCATGGCTCTGTACTTGGCCAAGGCTTGCTCGCTAAGATCTGCCCTCTCCTCGGCTTCCTCAACGTCGACCTGGGCCTTGCGGAACTTGGCTAAGTTCATGGCGGCGATCTCCTCTGCCTCTTCTATTTGTTTCTTAAAATTGCGGAGCTAGAGAAAAAAAAGCGCAGTGTAACAACTCTGTGAACAGTAACTTGCTCCGGATGCTCCAGAGCAGGGATATCTTGGCCTACAGGAGTAGCCTTCATCGGGTACGCGCCGTACTTGAATGCAGTAGTCAAGAGTACCTTTTGCTGCAGCTTGTCGACGAGATCTCCAAGGTGATGCTGCTGCTTTCTGTCCTCCTCCTCTTGAAATTCCATTTCCTTCATTTTTCGGTCAGCCTTCCTGAGATTTTTAGATGCGTCTGCCAGTCTCCTCTGCTCTCCGTCTAGCTCGTTCTCCAGGTCTTTCACCCTCAACTCCATCTTCTGGGCAGCCTTGCGGCCGTTTTTCAACGCATTCATCTCAGCATCATCCAAACGAGCCTTTTCGAAGCAAATTGGTTGGCGTAATATCCGAATGCAAGAACATGCAATGCCAACACTGCATGAAATGAGTTAAACTCACCTGAAGATCCTTGACCTGAGCTTCCATCATCTTGCGCTCTGCTTCATAGCGTTGGGCATTGTCTTGTTCGATTCTCAGATCCTCGGCCAACTTAGCTGCCTCCATCATTGCCTTACGAGCCTTTTCCTCAGCTAACATGGCTTCTGTCTTTAGGTCCTCAAGGTCTTGCTGCAAGATATTCATTTATGCAACTGTAACAATGGCAAAGAATAGCTTAGTGTTACAAGAAAACGTTGGCTACCAGGGGGATCTGTAAGGTTGGCAAGCAAATAAATTGGAATGTGACGTGTGACTCCAGGTTAGCTAGAAAGAAATCGACTATCCTTGTGCATGAACTAAAGTATAGCAGAGCCATACCTTGAAATTTTCCAGTTCTGCTTCTAAGCGTCGTTTGTGCGCAGCAATCGATTGGTTTTGCATGGTCAGATCGCTAAGGGTTTCGTGGCATTCATTGAGATCTTGCTCCGCGGTTCTTCTGGCACGATCAGCTTGCTCCAAGAGTGTACGCCCTTCTTCCAAAGCATTCTGCAAGGTGTGCACTTTCCGCTCGCCATTAGCAAGATTCTCCCTTGCCATGGCCTTGCCTCTCAGCTCGTCTTCGTAGCGAAGTTGAGAATTTCTAATGGAATCCTGGTATTTGGCAATGGTTTGGTGATTCTCCATAGCAGCAGCATTTGCATGGTCAAGGGCAGCCTCTAACTCTTGAATATCAGCCTCGAGCCGCTTCTTAGTTCGTTGCACTTCAGCTTTGGATTTCATTTCAGCCTCAAGCGAAGCTTGCATCTCCTCCATAGCTTTCTGGTGTCCTTTTCTGACACCTTCGAATTCCTCATCTTTTTCTGCAAGTCTTCGTTCAATATCTTGACGCACTTGCCCCAGCTCAACCTGAGCTCTCAGATATTTGTTCTCCTCTTGTTCCAAAGCACCTTCTGCTTCCTCCAAAGCAGCTTGAAGCTCTCTTTTCTCTGTTTCTAGACGCCTTCTCTGCTTCTCAATTTCATGAATAGACCTTCCCCCTTCACTGATCTGCTCCATGAGATCCTTTATCTCATCACTGAGATTCTGATTCTCCCTCCTCACTTCAGAAAGCTGGTTATTGGCATCTTCATATCCATTGCGCACCCTGAATAGTTCTGAAGCAACATTTCTACACTCCTTTTGTGATTGGTCCAGCTCCCCTGCCAATCCATCAGCTTTGTGCTTCCAATCGGCGATGATCTTATCAAACTGTCGAATTTTCTTTTCCATTTGCCCATGTTCTACGTTGGCATGGTCAAGGTGGTTGGACATCACATCGATCTCTTGGAGCAACGCTGCTTTGCTTTTCTCCAGTTGCATAAGCTTGGAATTTAAGTTCTCCACTGTGCCCTCACATTCGGCCAGTCGAGCCTGAAGCTTCGACTTGGAGTTTTCCAAGTCCTCAATCTTTGCAACTCCGTCAATTTCATACTGCAAAAAGTAACAATAAAAGGTTCAACTGGGCTAAAGGTCAACCGAGGAAATTTGTGTGTAGTCTTTATACCTTCTTCCTCCACAGGTTGGCCTCCTCCTCCACCTTTTGGCAAAGTCTCGCCGCATCTTGCTTAGCTGCCATCTCTTCTTCGTAGACAGCATTGGTGCCGTCAAACTCATGCTCCAAGTTTCTGAATCTCCCAAGTAGCGATTGGCGCTCTTTGCTCTCGTCCTCACAAAGCCTCTTGGCGTCTTCCAACTCATTGCTCAACTGAATCTTCTGCTTGTTCATGTTGGAAGTGTGCCCTAAAGTAGTGCAACAAACAAACCAACATAATTGATCGTGCTAGCTTAAACCAGACTCTCATGCCTACCATCTAATTCCTCGAGCTGTCTCAACAGATCGGCATTTTCTGCCACCGTCTTCCTGTTCCCCACATCCAGATCATTTAGCTCCAAGCCAGCCTCGGTCAACCTCTTGTTGAGCTGACTCAGCTGACCCTGAAGACTCTTGTTATTCTTTTCCACCGACGCCTGGAATGACAAAAACAAATTGTGCACGTAAAGTACGTCACTGTGGGGACAATTGTCCAGACAGCAAGTTAGGCATGGATAAATGTCACTTTCTGTTTATTATTGCATCCACTAGTTCTGTGCCACAGTTATCTGGACATGACAATTTGCATGTTCTGCGAAACAACGCTTTTTAAACACAGGAATGAGTGGAGAGAATCTGCAAAACACATTCTTTACTCCCGCATTCCACTTCAGATGGGATAGAAATGTATACTCACACCACGGCAAAAAGAAAGCAGTGGAAAAGAAAAATGCCGTCGACATCGACGAAAACCTACACGTACGTATGCATTCCATCTCATTCAACAAGCAGCCGTACAAAAAAGACAAAGGGTAAAAGATACTGTAAGGGCTTTCAACGCGGGTCGTTTTAGTTTGAGTGCGCGTGCAGTTTTACAGTAACAGAATATTCTTACTTCCTCCACCGTACAGCAGGCCAAGTGCCACTAACTATACTGTAGTACTAAGTGAGTGAAATATTTCAGCACACAAAAAAGGGTTATCCTTTACCTTTTCCCCTAAGAGATGGTCGCATGCCGCCTTCAAGTCGTCAGTTTGTACCTTGATGGCCATCTTTTCATTTTCGGCTCTAATGTTAGACACATAAAGCAATTGTGACTCAAGCAGTGACGATCAAGAACTTTACAGGAACAATCGTGTGCCCTTACATACATACAGTGTGTCCAGAAATTGATGACCTCTCGGTCATTACAATTTGACTCTAGAATCGGAGTTTCTGGCTCAATTGCACCAAAATTTGGATGATGCAATTATCCAATGCTCTTCCTCATATTGTTGATGAAATTTTTGGCCGATTGTATAAGCTTTGGAAACACATGGGCAAATAAATCATGTGAACTGTTGTCACGACGTCGATTATAACATCATATTTGCGAGGGGGCATCCATTCCTGGACACACTGTACGTGTACACTCGAGCATGCATTTCGTCACATACGAAGGACGTCGATGTATATGTCTAGTTAGGACGCGGACAACATGAAGAACAGCGTGTACAACATGTGTTAGGTCCGAGTCACACGCTGGAGTGAAAACTTCTGATGATCATAGTGCATCCCGGTCAATGGCAAGTCGCCGGGAGTGTGATATTTCTTGCAATTTATCGATCCCGCTGTAGTACGAACTCGGAGCGAGAGATTTATGTAAGTTACCACCGTGATAAAGAACAGATTTTCTGTCACTGACGCCTAATCTAACATAACACAACTTATCGTAAGCCGTAACTTAACCGAGCTACGATGAATGGGATGATGGATACGTTGGAGCAAGTGAGTAATACGTACGCTACAGAAAGAAATCTAACCTTATCAGGTTTCTGAACGCTCTCTACAGTAGGTCGTGGCGTGTTTACACTCTAGGTATAAAGGTATTTTCCCCCGGTTTCCCATTTCCTACGTAGCGCACGCGTGACAAACCAAAGCCGAAGAATTTCTCTTCACGTGTGACCCGGCCATTGCACATAGAAATACTGCAGAAAGCTAAAGGAATAAAAGCATGCACAGAACAATGATAACCTTAAAGACATGGACCGCTACCAATCGGCTGTCCATTTACCTTAGCCCTGGTAATGTCGTCCACCGAGGATTTCACATCCTCTATTTCACGTCGGACGTTAGTTGTGTCCCGTTCAACTCTGCGTGAGTCAATGCATTCACTCGTGTGCGAGTGTTTTCTTATGTCAATCACTAAACAAACCTACAGCTAGTCTTCTGCCTTGTTATGTTGGCGATATCGTTACTGAATTCATATCGTACGCACCTGGACTTAATTTTGTTGAGTTGATCCATCTGCTCTGACATCTCTGTGATTGCATCCTGATGCTTCTTCTTCAGACTTAAAACTGTAGACTCTTGTTGGATGTTAGCTTCCTCCAAGTCCTTCCTGAGTCGCTGAACTTCATTCTCACGCTTCTTGTTCAGTTCCATCTGGGCAGCAGTTGCACCACTAGCTTCCTCTAAACGTTCTGTAAGTTCCTCAAGCTCCCTGCTGAGATCTGACCTCTGTCTTTCCGCCTTGGCTCTTGCTTGGCGCTCAGCCTCTAACTCTTCTTCCATCTCTTCAACGCGTGCTTGTGTCTCTTTTATGTGACGCTGCAGCTTGGCTACATTTGCCTGCTCAGCATCCATTCTGTCGTTCAACTCAGCAATGTCTCTCTCTCGTCTGTGGATGCTCCCTTCAACCTCCTTCTTGGTCCTCTCCATATCAGTTACCATTTCTTGCTGCAACTTTAGATCTCCCTCCAGCTTTCGCTTTTGCTTTTCTATGTCATACTTCATTCTTTTTTCTCGTTCAACTGTGTCCTCTAAATCGTCTAATGTTTGCTCTAACTTTCCCTTGATCAAAGTTAGATGAGTGACCCTATCCTCCGCGTTCTGCAGTTCTTCTACGGACTTGTTGCAGTTTTCTTGCATATACTTTTTCTCCTTGTTCAGCTTTGATATCATTTCATCTTGGTTGGCAATGACCTCATTGAGATTTCTCATGTTGTGATCTCTGCTTGTCTTCTCTGCTTCTGCTTTTGCTATCTCTCCTTCCAAATCTTGAAGATCCTTTCTGATATTTGATGCCTCAGACTCAAGGGCTCTCTTCGCCGACTGCAGCTCTTCCTTGTGTTGTTGTTCCCTTTCAAGTTTGTCCCTGTTTTCCATCAATTGGTTCTCCAGGTCAGCCTTTTGCGCTGCTGCCTTGGCCTGGCGCTCTTGATACATGGCCAGGTCTCCCTGCTCAGACTCAATCTTTTTCTTGATCCTCTCTTTCTCATCCTGCAGTCTGCTGTTTTCCTCCTCCAGGCGCTGGCTCTCGCTCTCTTCAAAGTCAACGGCAGATTTAGCCTTGTCAGCTGCCTCTTCGAGGATTCGAATCTCCTCTTCGATGTTGATCATCCCGATCAATGGTTTGGTCTTCTGGATGATGTTGAACCAACCCCAGTGACGCAGAGAGAGATACTGCCGGAAATTACGCTGCAGAACGACAAGATATTCCCTGAAAGAGAATTGCTACTGATCATCATCCAGAAAGGCAAGAAAGGTCTCGTTCTCACGTTGGATCAAATCCAATCTACACACGCATCTCTCGGATGCTACGAAGGTTAAATTATCCATATGCTCCTAAGTGGGACTGACCTTTTCAATTCTGATTACGAGAAAGTTTTATGCTCCCGAAGAGAGAAAGCATTTGAGCGAATGTAATTTATGTTCCAGTACATGTTACGCGAGTGAACAGTGCAACAAGGACATTAGCTCAATTTAAATCCTCAACGTTCAAAACAACGTACGGCAATAAATTTTTCATTGACGAAGCAAAGCGAAACATTGGGTAGTCACTTCTGTACAGGAGCTTACTACTATTGCTTTCTTATAAAAGAGAGAACTTCAAGACGACGCCCATCATAGGAGACATTACTGAAAGACAAGAATTTTGTCTCACATTGAATAGACAATTTTGTCACTGGGCTGGCGAGAGCTTCTTGATCCTTTTTGTTCAGTCCAAGTCGGTCGCTTTCAATGACCTTATCATCCCACTGTAGCGCTCTATGAAGTGCGGGCAGAACGAGAAATCAAAGAGCTCAAGAGCCATTATTCTCAGCAAAGCAGATTTTACTCATTATAAAGGTCGCTCTTTTGAACCATTGAGCCATTGAATATGAGCCATTGAATATGAGCCATTGAATGTTAGGGCTTCTTACTTCTCGTAGACTCCAAGTATCTCCCATCAGCTGCAATTCCTCTCAGCAGCCTGGAATGTATTTTTTGAGTCATGGGTGGAGCAAAAGATGGTGTAACGATTTCCTCCCACTTTGTCTCCACCTTCTCCGTAGCTTCTCCATGTCCCCGTTACCATCATTTCCCTGCACCACCTTCTTCACAAGATTTCAAATTGCAAAATCTAACGTTGTACGCTCTCTGCACACTGGTGGAAAGGTCTGCATCTGCACACTTGTACGCTCTCACAAGATTTGGAGGCCATTCACTGGACCTCATGTGCTAGCCTTATATGTTGCAGAGAAAGATTGAGATGTCATTGACTTCTGGCCTACGGATATAGCTTTCCAGAGAAAGAAAATGCAGCAACACATAATGACTCATACTAGTAGAGACCTTTGATTTCTAATTCTGCGCACACTCCATAGTGCATACGGCACGTGTATGCACGTTCATAGATGCGGGACTCCGCGTTCTGATATAGTGCGTACGTGCGTACGCTCACTCGCTTGATTCGCTGTACAGATCGAGTGCTGGGCATCAACGTGAGAAAGAGCGACTCTATTATACTTAGAGGCAGAATACAAGCAAGCATGCAGAGAAGAACGAGCATTGTTGCTTAGTCATACCTTTGCTTTCTCCTCTTTTCAAAGTCTTTCCTGCTCAAGTATCCGAAGCAGGCGCCTTGCAACATCCGCACCAGCTTGAGGACGATCTCATCACGAACCTCCTCCATGTACCCGAGAACGCCAGCGCGGAAAAAGATCTTGGTGTGACCCACACGAAAGCGCTCGCTGTCAATGAACTCTTGGCAGATCCCTTCGGTCACCTTCTTGGGATCCTTAGTTGAGGCTACTTTGGGCCCCGCTAAGATGGCGTAGCGGGTGCAAAAGTCAGGGTAGGACATCCTGTTGGGAAATCCTCTCATGCAGATTCGAATTCCTTCCAGCACCCCATTGCATGTCAGTTGGTGCAAGACCAGACCAGAGTCAATCTCGCCAGGCATCTTATTGCCGTTAGGTACGATGCAGCGTATGAAGTGTGGCTCCGTGGCGTGCAAAGTCGACATGAGTGAATCCAACTGGGTTTTGTAGAAAGTAGAGACTGTCTTTCCACCTCCGCCTTTGCCTTTCTTGCCTTTCTTGCCTTTCTCCTCCGCAGGCAAGTCCCTTTGTCCCGGGTGATCAGCAAACACGTGAACCACCAGCCGATTGGAACCACTCTTGAGAAGTTCCACAACAGTGTCGTTAAGTGGATCTTTGTTCTTCTCCAGCCAGCCAGTCAAATTGTAAGAGACTGTACCAGCATAATGGACGATGGCAAAATGTGCATTCTTGTCGTGCTTCGTACTGGCCTGAAATCCAAACACATTCTCTGAATACTTCAGTACAGCCTTTGTACTCGGATATGCAGTGCCTTCTTATACTTCGGCAGTATTCACATGACTTCGAGCTGTTACCAGCAGTGGTAGAAAAGCAGGACCACCACCCAAAGGAAAGTGGGGACAACGCGTGTCGGAAAAGACAGTGGAGAAACAAACTTTCTGCGCTATCAAAGCTCATTTTTGGCACACTGAGCGCGTAAGAAAGGGAGCGGGGTAAAAAAGGGCTCTGGAATCGAGCTTTAAAGCTTCATGCTCTTTTCTAACTTCTTGAGATAAACGAAAAAGCTACAAACTAGGAACTAGAAACTAACAAAGCTAGACCTAGAATAAAAACAATACATTCATTGAGGTAGAGCGTCGTTGCGTCTGGCACACTTTTTGCTCGTGAGCTTCACCCTTAACTAATGTCTGTTGTCTGGTGCAAACGAGCAGGATATGGCAGATAAAGTGCGTGCATTCTGTACCTTAGCGAAATTGGGGGACTTTCCCAGATGATTTGCCTTCAGCTTTTCTTCGAATGTCTTGTCCGTGGCCTTAGGAAAAAGTGACTCTTCCTCCAGAATAGCAAGAATTCCCATGGGCTTCTCAAACATGGTGATGCAGGCTTGAAGATCCATTCCAAAATCAACCATCTCCCAATTTATGCCCTCTCTGATGTACTCCTCTTGTTCCAGCACAAACATGTGGTGGTTGAAGAACTGCTGAAGCTTTTCGTTGCAAAAGTTGATGCAGAGCTGCTCGAAGCCATTGAACTGAAAGGCAAAGTGCATACGTGTCTTCATGAGGATTTCTGCCGAGAAAAAGTGTAGAGCAATGTCGGGTCCCACGCCGTCAAAGCCATCAGGCACCGAACATCATTGGGGATTGTCAACTTACCTTGAAGATTTCAAAGCCGGCAATGTCCAAGACACCAATGAAGACAACCTTCTTCATTGCCGGATCTACCAATGTTTGGTTGCACTTTTCCACCAAGAATCTAAAAACTCTGTCATAGAGTCCCCTGGCTATTCCAGCCACAGACTGAGTTGACTGCTCGATGTTTTGCCCTTTTGTCACCCACTCCGTGCCAACTCTAATCTTTGGCTTGCAGAAGGCTTTCATCATCAGCTCAGGATCCGCTCCAAGCAAATCACCCACTTTGGCAGCGCAACTCGGGTCATCGGGCTCGCATTGCTCTTCTCGGCCCTTTTGCTTGAATTTCTGCAACGACGAGCAAATTGTCATGCCTTAGTGCGTGCTCAAGCAGTAAAGTGAGTTCAGCAATTACCAGCTCTCCCATGTGCATGACAGCTGCCACACACTTGTAGATGTTGAACGTTTCTTCCTCAGTAAAGTGGAGGATGGAGAAGGCATCGTGGGTGAATTCCAAATCCTCGTTGTCGTCTATGGATGGTACGCTTGTCTTTCCCTGACTGACGTAGTGGTAGTCATAGATGTCATCGCTGAGGTGGCAGATTTTCTTGATTTCTGGTACTGCCTTCTGCATCATTTGGTAAAAGATGTGGTAAGAGCGCTCTACTTCCTGCTGGAAAGTGATTCTTGATTTCTCGAGTAAGTAGGTCTCGATGTCGCACCCCGCCAACTTGCCCTTCACGTTGAAGTGGATTCGGATGAATTTGCCCTAGAAAAGATATGTACCTCCGGTGCGTACACCTCAGCCAACTTGTACTATGCACTCATATTGCTCACAAATCTAGAAGAGTTGTCATTCCTCGCAGTCTTGGCATTTCCAAAAGATTCCAGAATTGGGTTTGTCTGGACGATTTGGTCTTCGAGTGAAGCTTTTTTGGATTTCTTCTTCTCCTCTCTTGCACCGACCATAGCAAAGTAGGAGATGACTTTTTTTGTGTTCTCTGTCTTTCCTGCACCCGACTCTCCCCTACGGTCAGACAGAGACGCACGCAGTTTCGGACAAGTATCGTATAGGTACTACAGAAAGTAGAATCTCTATTACGCTGATAGTACTTACGTGACTAAAATGGACTGGCACTGGTTCTCTGAAAGAAAAAATTATTTTTACACACACACGAGCTGCATCCAGGTTGCGTACATATACAAGTAGACTGTATACCGCAGGTATAGGTGGAAGCGTTGGAACGGTATTCGCCATAACATTTGCAGACACAAAGCATTCACATATGCTTTAAGCAGACAAGCAATCCTGGTCGAACGTATTGCCCTTCACATTGTGAATCTCATAGGAATGAGAAAATTAATAAAGTTTTTAACGAAAATTAATTCCGCCCGTGGGTCAGTAGAATAGCAATATCACACAGTTTTGTCAGTTGTACGCATTCCCAAGTTCCATACAAAATTTACCCATGTAAGGACCAAGCACAATCTGATCGAGACTAAACGGGCAATATTTTTGACCACGACTGTATGTGAATGCACTAAACCCACGTACGTTCACGTAAGTACCAGAAAACTCGCATTCGGACATTAATACTCGGCCTTACTCTGAAGCATGTTTCTGTAACCTCCATCGGCGATGGCGAAGAGATGTGGCGGCACCTCGTTCCTCCTCTTGCCCAAATAAAGCTTCACTACCGTGGGGGTGTAGATGGGGAAGCGCTTGTATGGGTTCACGACCACGCAGAACAAGCCAGAATACGTCTGTATGTAAGCAATATGCCATGGATTGCCCAAGAAAACAGAGAAAGCACGAGAACTCACGTAGATGAGCTTAGACACGTAGCGAGTCTTAAGGTTCCAGAGGACGGAGGCCTCGTTGAGAAAAGTTAGGTTGGACATGTCCTCGCACTTTTCAAACTTGGGCGGGTTCACCTGGGCAATTAAGTCGCTCTTCACCGTACGCTTCTATAAAGGAGATTACACGAAAGTGAACGTTAAGCTCTAGTTGAAGCATTTCTTCTCCACCAAGATCACCTCGTGTCCCACGAGTACAACAGCCTTCTTCCCATCGTCAGATTGCAACAGACCTTCCACGAACCCTCCACTCTCGTCCGGTATCCAGTACGACTTCTTCGCGTCGTACGGCTTCAGCATGTCCTGCCGCTTCATCTCCATGGAAACGAACAGGTATGAGACCGGATCTGGGTCAGGCTCATTAGACGAGCCAAGTTTAACGTTGCCGGGCATGTCGTCGTTCAAAGCTGTGGAAAAAAGAGTTACATTCCCAGCCACAAAAAGGTACGTGCTGTTCTGCGTCCGACGTACGCAGGTACATTCACCATTGCGTACACACGTCACGTCTGGGGTTTAACGCTAAGGCCTTCAATTTCTTATCCAGGGATTTGCGGTTGAGAAGTCCAAGGAAATCCTGAGATTGCAAGATTTTTATCAAAGCAATGATTTGGTAATTAGCAAAATGACTCCTTAGTACAACACACTGAGTCACGATTCCTTCAGTACCACTGCTGTTAGCGATGATTCCAAAGAAAGCAAAACATCTTGATGGAGCTGTCTTCCAAAAAGAAACGTGGGTATGTTGAGGAATGACCCAGTTAGAGAAAAAAAATTGCTTTCTCCCCGCCAACGTACGATTGACGGTAAGAATAGCATTTTCCAGGACTTTTAACAGAAAAGACGTCGGACACTGACGGAGTTAACAATTCCTGATGCTGGCTGAAAATGCTTTTAACAGACCGAAAAATAGATCTCAGGATGTCTGTCCTGGCAAGATCGGACATTCGGAGACAAGAGAAGAGTCGGGTTTACCGGGGATATTCAGTCTCGACAATCACCGTCGTTGAGGACGACCACGTACGTAGTACATCTTGCCCTTACCCCTGGATCTTAGGTGTCCTTGTACGTACTCCTTTCTACAGTATTGTGCGTGAGGGTGCTGTAAAATTAAATCCTATTGTACGCACATGCGGCTGCTATACCGATCCTGCTCCTCCTGAGCATAATAAACTGGACAGGTAATTCCTAACCGTGAAAATAAGCAACTTTTGTGTCCTGCATTGAATGCTTTATTGCAACAATGTAAGCTTTCTTTCCTCGTAAAAGCTTAGCGACAAAGCAAAGATTCCTGTGGACGCAGGATCGCTCTGCTGCCCAGCGGACAACTATATGAGACATGCGAGGACTGAATTGTTCCTGGGCCAGTATTTTGCTAGCGGAGTATATGTAAAGATGTCTGTATTAAATGCGATGAGACGTCATGCTCTGATGACAATTGGTACGTACATCCAACCGTACGTGCGCAATCATTCTAGTCTACGCACTCATGCTTAGAGAGAGATTACTTACTGTACTACTCGAATGTAAGACTGTTACCTGATCAGAAAAGTGGATTTAAGCAGAAGACCTCCCTGCTTCTTCCTACACTCTCCGAGCGAAAGAGATCTTCCCCCTGCCACCAGAAGTAGCAGAAGCTTCCCCAAATCAAGCTATATAAACATAAGTAACGCGGCAGGGGAAAGGAGAGAAAAGTATCCGCCTATAAAATCCCGCCCCCATCGCCCTTTTCATTTACGTATGCATTAAGTCATGAGCGCTTTGGAGCACTCAGACGTTTGAGTCAAATGTTACTCTTTACCGTGGGACGGCTCTGTTCAGTCTGTCGCTAGAGCTTCGGACTTTGGTCCCAAAGCAGGACAGCGTTGGAATATCATCGCTATACATTGCATATTTCCACTTATGTCGGCTTAGGCCTTTAAAGCTGCACTCGCAACTGTCGGCAGAGCCTTGCCTTGTGCAACCCGGTCCTCAGATTTCATTCATCCCCGATTGCTTTCCCCTCCCAGTGGGAGAAAAGAAGTGCCTCCAAATCAGTGGAGTTACTCAAGACCTTTAAACATGTTGACTTCGCGCGTAACCCACGCATGTAAATGCCACTCTGATGCACAGGTGATTCGCCTGCCTTCATCAGACGGACACGCGCACGCACATCGTGCTCTACAACTTGTCTCCCGCGTCGTCCTCAATGCGATGCATCGTGCGCCATTATGTTCGCTCATCGTGCTTGCTTCTTTTGTATTAGACCAAGGAAGAAGACTCCTGTAAATCATCGGAAGACGGGCAAAGAAGAACAAAAATGCATGGAATCTCCGGGCTACTCGCGGAAACAATGGGCACTGGTCAGCAGCAGTCGTTCATTATCTAGTGACAAGTCTCGAGGCAAGAAAATGTCGACTTTTGCCCGAGTAACGAGCGCTTGCGGAGGAGGCCAGTGTATTTTTGGCCTCCCTCGGGTGTGCATGGGAGAGCATGGAGCAAGCATGGAGCAAGGGCAGTAACACTGGACGAGCGCCAAAGTGCAAGGTAGACAGGAAAGCAGGCAAATTTAGACACACCCAAGATAGACGCCAGATGAGGTGAGTCATCACAAAAACACCTGGGATCGTCCTCAGACACCCTCGTAGAGAAAATTAAAAAAATTAAAAAAAAGGATGCGACTGGAGTGAGGGATGAAGTTTATTAAAAACTCCTCGAGCGCTGCTCACAGGTCGAAAATGAAAACGCTGGTTTTTCTTTTACAGAATCGGAGTCTGAATGAAATCTATGTTCCTTTTTTTCTTCTTTTTTTCTTTTTTTTCCTCTCTGCTTTAATTAAGTATTCTTCTGCTGTTGTTGCTGCTGTCTGGCAGCCGTGGGGACTCCGGTGGCCGCATCGATGGTGACATTGGGAGCCCCCCCAACGACGTTCCCGGGGGCGCCACTGGAGCGAGCAGCAGACAAGGCTGCAGCCACCTGCTGCTGTTGTTGCTGGGACGTAGACGCAGACGCAGAAACCACCTGGATTTGCTGTTGCTGCTGAGGTCGACCAGCTGCAGCGGCTGCCGTGACCGCGACTGCGGCATTGGCTCCGGAGGTGATCACTCTAGCCTGCATTGGTACTGTCGCGCCTCCCGCCGTGCCCCCGCCCGAGGCTGCCTTGGTCAGCACTGTGTGCGGCAGCAGGTTCTGCGAGTTCAACTGCTGTATCGTGCTACCCGGCTGCACGGACTTAACTATCTGGTGGATCTGCTGAACTGTGACAGCTTGAGGCTGTTTCTGTCCTGCTCCGCCAGCAGAGGCCGCTGCAGCGTTACCAGGAGAAACTATCAGCTGGGCGGGCATCCCCTTGACCTGACTGAATTGAACTTTTGGCTGCTGCCCCGCAGTTCCCGCTGCGGCGGGGGCACTTTTGACATTGAACTGCACCTTCTGCTGTTGTTGCGCCCCCGCAACAGCGGCCGCGGCCGCCCCTTTGGGTCCCGTACCACTGGCCGCTGCCGCCACCGCAGCTCTTTGTGGAATAAACTGTCGCTGGAGGAGTTGCATTTGCTGAGGGCTCGCAGTCACCTGGTTGCCCCTGATAGCTGTTCTAACTGGCAGGTTAGCTACATTAGCCACGGGAATTGCCACACTTTGCTGAGATTGAGACGAGCTCACGTTCTTCACCAGAGTAGCAACCTGCGTGGCTCCTGCTCCAGTTCCGCCGGGTGCGGCGCCGGCGCCTGGGGCAGGAGCAGCCTGCTGTAGCTGTATACCAGCCGACAACAGCTGGGCCGTGATGGTGTTCTGCTGCCCCTGCGGCACCTGAATGCTCGTCAGCTTTCCCTGCTGTTGTTGCTGTTGTTTCGCCAACAAGATCCTCATCTCGCTGTCAGTCATAGGTCTCATATTGGCAGTCTTGCCGCTTAATTGTCTAATGAGGTGGGCTTTCGGTTGTCCTGCTAACGCCTGAGTGACCACCGTCACTGCACCTTGAGAGGTGACAGTGGCAATGGTTGTGCCAGGTGTAACCGCAACGGATACTTTTTGGCCAGAGCTGGAAAAAAGAAATTTCATTAGTCTTTCACTTGGCACTGATCTAGATCTTGGTTTGTACGCGATGGAGTCGCTTCATTCAAGAAGGACTGAATATTTCCTAATTAACTACATAGCTTAAAATGCGGATCTACAGTATGAAAAGCTTAAACTATCACTAGGGAGAAATAGTAGAAACTAACATGAGAAAAATCTACTTACCTAGTGGTGGCTCCAACTACAGTTGCCCCAGATTGAATCCCGGCCTGTTGTGCCTGCTGTCGGGCTTTTAGCAGTTGCTGCTGTTGCTCCTGCTGCTTCTTGGCTATGGTAGCGTGGTGCTGTCTCAACACGTTAATTTGAGCCGGGGTCAACTGCTTCGCCTGTGCCGCGGCCAGACCTCTGCCTGCTGCTTGTGCGGTCACGAGTTTCTGCAGTTGGTTCTGCGTCAAGTTGGAAACCGACACGATTGAGGGCTGAGATACCACGATACTATGCGTCGAAGCAGAGGCCCCGCCAGCGGCTGCGGCTGCCGCGGCGTTTGCAGCCGCCGTCACGCGACTTGCGATGTCCTGCACCGAACCAACGACTTGCTGTTGTTGTTGCTGTTGGACCGCGGCCAATCTGCCTAGTGCAGAAGCGGTGCCTTGGACAATGACTTGTTGCGTGGTGACTGCTCCTGTTGACGGTTGACTGATACCCACTACAACCGCCTGTGGAGCAGAAGATGCCGTTGCTGTCACCGGCATCAGTTGAGGCTGTTGCTGTGTCACGACGCTAGCCGCGCTCTGCGCGGCCACGACCTGCTGCGCCACATTGGCCGCAGTTTGCGCGGCTGATACGCGCTGTTGCTGTGCAAGTTGCTGTTGATGATCTTGCTGAGATCGTTGCTTTTCTTTCTGGATGCGCTCGGCGCGGTTAGCCGCCACCTGGATCGGGTTTAGCGGCAACTCGTAGGCGATGCCTGATTCTGCGAGCACAGCTGCGTGCTTCGAGTTTTTCTGAACGGGGTTGACCATGAGCGGCTTGGTGGTGGGAGTCCGCTTGTTTGCAACTGCCTTGATCTGCTCAAAGCGGTTGCTGAAGAGTCTTGACCATGTAACGTTGCCGTCCTGTGAAAATAACTGCGATGTCTTCATAGCCTTATTAATCTTGGCAGGAGGCGTGTTCGGTAGCTTGATGCCCGCAGCCATGCTCGCTTTGTGGCTCTTCTTCTTGTGGTTCTTAGCAGCACTATTATTGAGAGGAGGGGGCGTGGCGGTGGCTGTAACGTCGTACAGGATGCGTCCCTCCTCCCTTGGCACAATGATGCACTCATAGCGATTTCTGCACTGCTTGGGTCCGCGATAAATGCGTGACACGGCGTTCACCATGTCTGAGACCATATCCCAGTTCGGGGTGTGAGCGGGCGATACACCAGTTAGGTTTAGGGGGAGCTCCAGAAGCTCCCTAACAGCATGCAGCAATGCCCAGTCCTCTTGGATCAGCCACTCTGGAGCATTCTCGGCGTCGACCTGAGGCCGCGGCAGAGGATGGCGCAAACCAGCGACCGTCGCCGGTGCATTTAACTGTACTGACGCTGCTGTGGCCGAGGTAGGTGGTCGGAATTTGTGCTGATGCTGCAGTTTCTCTCGCCTAATTTTAAGCTGCGCAGGAGGAGTGCGGTCAAATAGCGATCGGGGTATCTGCGGGGAAGCCTCTTCACGCCGGAGCATCTTAGGTTTCGTCTCAAAAGTAGAGGCGCTGACACCAGCAGCAATAGCCGGAGCAGCCGTCACCGTACCTCCTGGCGTCACCAGCATGGGGGTCTCGTACAAGCCAGCTTCGCTCGCCGTTCTTTTCATAGCCTGCCCGACTGCAGGAACAGCAGGAACAGTAGCAGCGGCGATGGCTGCCTCCTTTTTGATATAGATTGGTGGTAGTTCAGACTCATCCATGAGCTCCTTGCTGTAGAGGAAAGTGTGCTGTGGGTCAACGGGCTCCAGGGCGTCGGCGGCTGACAGAGCAGTCCAGAGAGGCATGGGCTGTCCGTCGCGGCCGTGCCAGGAACGCAGCATGTCCTCATATGAGTAGGTAAGTGCTGGCATCTGCGCAAGTTGCTCTAGCTCTGCCGTCAAAGACGCCAACGTCTCTTGGAAGGAAGATTCCCAATGATATTTCTCTGTGTCGTCGTCGAACAAGTCCGCCTGGCTAAGGACGTCCACTGGAGTAGACGGAAGGTCGTCAATTTTCTTCATGCAGTATCTGAAAAGAGTGGACCGCTGTGAGTAAAGAGACGTGAACCACTATACGCGCATTTAGTAGCTAATACATTAGCTATAGGACGGTCTATACTACAGTGGTACCGGAATGCTCAAATCTGGTGCACGTACCTTTGTAAAGGTGTAAAATCAGTCAGTCGGAGACGTTTGTCAGCTGGACTCTTGTCCTCTTCTTCTGACTCATCAAAAGCGCCCAGAAAGGGAGAAAGATCAAGTAAACGTTCTGAATGAATTTCATCGCAATCTGGAGGAGGCGACACCTGTGTAACCAAACAAAAAGTTTATTAGTACAAGGTGGTGTATATGAGACCTTACTCCATACCTTTAGTTCCTCTTGATCACAGCCGCTGTGTCGCCTCAGCAGTAGTTCCAACGTTGCTGGCTTGACTACGCCGTTTTCATGTGGTCTCTCCTCTCCAAGTGTTTCTTCCAAGGTATCCTCGCACAACATGGCTCTGATAGAAATTATTTTGTCCAGTGAAGTCAACCACGACGATGCCAGCATGGGAATCCTTTCCAATGGAGTGTCGAGAAAGATCAGGTGCGGCGCCACGAGAGTAGCAGCGATTTCCGAAGGCTTCGGCGGCGTCCGGGTGCTTAACAGTAGACATACGTTCGAGGACACCTTGGTGAAGCGAGCAACCTGGCGGACAAAGTCTCTGCCGCTGTGCAAATCCACAAAGGGGAACCTGGCTCTACGGAGCCTCGCGCTCAGTTCCTCCCTCAAGTCGTCCATGTCACAGAAGACGAGAGCCTTCTGTCGACGTCTCCTAAAGTCGCGAAGCAGTTGGAACAGCCGGTCCAACTTGGTCGAGTCGGCAGTCAGCGACTGGGTCTGCATCGGCGTTTCCTCTCGGCAGCTGCTTAGAGGTCGGGCTACCGAGTACTTCTCGGCCAGACGATACAACTGTGGTAGAATACGCTCCTCAGCCGTATGGATGCTCACGCTGAAGCTCTGCACGAGATTAATTGGACCCGGGGGAAATGATGCCATGCGCCTCGCCAACGACAGGTAAGGAGGTGCCGGAGGACCGGACACCAGCTGGCGCAAAGCCGACGTCTTGTAGCGCATTTCTCTTGTGCGACATCGCCGATGGCAATTGGGAGGCACATCATGAGCATTCAGGCAATTTACAAACCCCATCCCTTTAAATCGCGTCCTCGAAGGCCTGACCGAGTCAACTACAGTGAGTGCATTGACCAGGTCTTGACCGTAGAGAGGGAGGCCCTTGCACCGACGCTCGTTGAAGCTGGCAATCACGCGCAGAGAGTCCGAGTCAAATGCGCGAGGCTGAGGACTTGGGTCAGATGATCCAGCCACTTTGCTGGGAAGCTAGAATGGGTGGACAATTTTAATAAATGGTAACATCTACATGACCGTGTGCCATAAGAGCACCTACCATGACCCTCAGGTAGAGTAATCCACCTGCTACAACTTTCTCTACTGCCAACAAACAGATCGTTCTTACCTTGTCTTTTGGGACAACTTTTCCGCTGAATGCGATTCCTCCTCGAATGTTGAGGGATGTCTCGAGCAGGATCCTTCCCTGCGGGACAGCAGGAGGAGGTGAGTTAACTTTGTCCGGTAGTTCCTCAATCAGCTTCCTGGGAGCGCAGAACTTCCCAATCCGATTGGACGTGATGGCAGTGAGAACTGACTCGTGGGCCAAGAACACGAGGTTTAGTGATGTCAAGTCGAAATGCGTGAAGGGGTCGTAGTCCAACATGGTGCGGAAGCGTTTGTGGTGGTGGTAGGCGTCGGCCACGCGAGGGAACCCGACGCGCAAGAAGCCACTCTCCATCAAGGCGGAATCGTCACTTGATATGAGGGCAGGGTCATTGCAGATTCGACGTAGGTGAAGCATCATACTCTTCAACTCATTGGAGTCACCGCTGGAGACAGTATTCTGGACTGTCGACGAAGACAAGTAGTCATCATAGAGGCGCGCTTGTTTACGGCTCAGATGAACCCGTTCTACCAAAACGGGGAGGCTGGAGAAATCTTCATCCTCCGACCAGGAGTTGCTGCTGGCGACGTCATTGTCATCGTCGGAAGCAGACATTTCATCATTTGAGTCCGTCAGACCGGCGGACTCTGGTTCTAACAGTGTCTGCGGATAATCTTGTGGCAAGAGTGATGTCAGAGGTGCTTCCATTTCACTGGTCAATTCCTTTATCTCCTTCAGCCGCTTGCAACCATTTCCACTTTCTTCTTCAAAGCGCTCTTGTTCACTAATAGTCGACTCGAAGTCGTCCACGACGTTATCGTCCTCGCACTCATCACTGCCACTGTCTTTTGAGATCCCATTTTCTGTTACAGCAACATTATGAGTGGCAGGCTGAGGCGACAAAGGAGCGGGAGGTGAATTCTTCTCTGCATAATCCTTCGGAGGTTTGACCCTTTCTCCGTCATCTCTTTGGAGATCCATCATGTCTCTGACATGTAAAAATTGGGCCAAGTCATCCCAAAATGCTCGGACTTCTCCTGCTACAAAAGAGGCCACCTTGCGCATCCTTCTCTCTTTAACGGCCCTGGCCTTTCTCTTCTTCTCTTCCCAGTGTTCCACGAACTCCTTCGCACTGTAGGCAATCACTCTGGCAGCCTCCTTCTTCCACTGACGTTCTTGGTAGAAGTCCACCGACAGCCACTGCATCTCCTGCAGTAGGCAGTCCCAGTGAGTCCGCTGCCTAGGACGCTCACACACCTTTGGAACCCGTTTATGAGTCCACATGCCTTCCCGCGTCAACTCGTGCACTCTGCGCAGCACCCACGCCTCCTGCTTTACCTTGTACTGGTGGTCTTGAGAGTACGAAGTAATCGTCGGTAGGGGCGAGTCGGGTCTTTTGAAAGTGTCCAGATTGGCGCCGGTCTGGACCGGGGGGAGATAATCTGCTTTCGGGGTGTACGCGCACACGGGCCGCGGCTTGGCGGGGGCAGCTGAGGAAGAGATCGCTGCAGTGGAAGAAGTTGTGGCATCTTCGACGGACCGCGAATCTCCACCCTCGTCCTTTATAGCCGAGACCGAAGCATTGGCATGGCTGTCAGCTTCTCCAGTAAGAGAGCGAATCTCTTTCAGGACGGCTGGGGGACAGCATCTGGACTCCAGGAAGGACAGGTAGTCCGGGGTGGGCATCTTTTTGAAGGTGGGAAGATCTGTCAGCGAGTGCGAGCCGAGAAGGAAGTAGAGCTCGGCCGCCTTGCTATTGTAGGCGGCGCCCGACTTTTTCCAGCGGGACGTCCGGCGGTCACGCAACCTCTTTCGCCGCGAACGCCGTCTGGGACGATTGGTGGGATCGCCGTCGGAGTTTTCGACGGGCGCATCGTCTGCGATGGCGGACGCCGAGGCGTCGGTTTTGGTGACGGAGGCGGCGGCGTCCTCCACGGCCGTGGGCGGTGCCGCGGCGGCGTCTCCGCCGACGGGCTGCTGCTGCTGCTGCTGTCGTAACTGCTGCTGCCGTCCCGCGCCATCTGGCTGAATCTGCGCCATCGCCGCCATGGCCTCGCTCAGAGGCGCCACGCCAGGCAGTTCGCCGCCCCCTGCGTCGCGGAGGCCACTTCTTGGTGCGCGGGAGGCTCTTGCGACGCCAGAACGAGTCCGTGAAGTTCGTCTATTCGGCGCCGCTAGTCTTCTCCCTCCTCTTCTCTTTATGCCTTCTTGCTGCTGGCTCTGGCTGTTTCTGCAATCTGCTGCTCGTCGTCTTTCTTTCTCTTCCTCGGGCCAAGCGAGCGTCTGTTTCCTGGGCCACTAGTGTCAGCGCAGCGTTGGTGGCCGACAGGGCTGACGGGCAGTCGAAAGGCGCGGCAAATTCAAATTTCACCGTTGCCCGGGGCAGGCGAATTTCCCCGACCCAATCTCCGTACTTTTTGTTCCCGGAGACGCCCGGACGATTCGGCCGCTGGTCCAAATTACATTTTTCCGGTTTTGTTGCACTGCGGACCCGATTTTTTCTCTTGATTAAATCTGAGGGTGTCGTAGTGCACCGTTCGGCCGGCAGGGTTCGCTGCAGAACCTCGTCGGGTGAGACAGGGGCGTCACCTAGTGGGAATATCCCGGCACAAAATGTCGCGGGAATTCCTGCTTGGCTAGAATCAAGAAGCGCCTACCTGCGGGCGACCGCAGAGGCGAGGTTTGAGAAGCTCCCTCAAAACGATGCCTGGAACATGTTAAAAAGTCTTCACCTGAACGTTAGACTCTACTCGAGGTAGTAGATGCCATTCCTCTGAATACATGGACGTATTTACTTTCTGACTACGCTGTACTTGATCAAGTCATTGCATGAAGCCCTATGATGAACAATTTTCGTCGCTTTGTCCTTACCAGGAGCGGCGGAAGTTGAAATTCTGTTAAGAGTGGAACTTGAGAGCCTCGTGCAGAATTTTGAACGTGCTGTTTACGCACCGTCAGCAACTTATGTCCACCTGTATACAGAGACCGAAGGCTCCTTTTGTTCTCAACGTTTCTCCCTAAGCATCTCCTCTGCACGAGACAAGTGAGTGCAAGTACTAATTTACTTCAGAGTCTCAACTCTTGAACTCGTCAAGATGTTTGTACTGAAGAGAAAATGAGCATGTATACTCGTACATGAACGTCACCAGGGTTTGCATGAGAGATGAACCATCTTCCAGCAGTAGCAATTGGCATAGCATGATGTCAAGACTCAGGTGGTTTGATACAAGAGAGTTACTCCTACAACGACGCATGTGTAGCAGTGGGAGAAATGCACACGACCGCTTAATAGAGGGGGGGGGGTACGAACAATCACATATCTGCACAGGTGTGATGACCTGACATTCACTTACAGCTGAGTGCGACGAGACAAAAGCAAGCTTACTTCAACTTTAAAGTAATAATCTAAAGTGTGGAGGAATCGCACCAGCCGAGTTGGTCCTTCTGCAACGTCAAGAATGATGTGATTCATAATGCACAGAAGGATCGGACGTGATCAAAATTTTGGCCAGACCAGGAGGTGTGCTTATTATACAAAGATTCAGCGCAGAAGTCAGCTTTGTTGCGCGAGTACAGTTTACTACATACTCTGTACGACTACGCATGTGCGTGCGTCCCTACCACTGCTCTACACTGCTGTTGAACTGGCCTGTGCGAATGGCAGTTTTAAGGCGATACAGCAGGTAAGTCGACCGCGCTCGTGTGCCTGTGTGTGTCTGTGTGTGCGTGCGTGTGTGTGTGTGTATACCTCAGCGCGCGCGTTCGCCTACTTCTTAAGTTCTTAGCAGTCGCATTCTGGTGGTGGATGAGTGGAGGGGTTGTCGTTGGTGTACCTGGCACACGAGGGACCGTGTAGATCATTTGTGCGTCGTTAGCCAGATGAACTGAAGTCATTCAGTTCATACTGAGGAAATAGAAAAAGGTACGTTAGTGGAAACTGCGTGGACGTGGACTTCATCCATGACCGGGCAATTGTGACGCTCATAGAAGAGTTTCTGCGCGAGGTCTTGTGAAGATGGACGGAAGAGTCGTGCCTCATTCAGTAATTCGTGTGAACATCAAAATTTCTCGTCACGTGTCTTGCCAGGCCATTAAGGATTGGAAAGGCACTCTACTGCGACCTGTCAGGATTTTAGTCCTTTTCCTCTCTCCCTGAACTCCCCAGACATGGAGGAGAGACGCGTACCACACAGAGCCATAGTAACGTAGGTTATAATATAAATCTCATCGAGTGAGGACATTCAACCGTTCTCTATGAGTGCCTTCCACCTGACTTGAGTACCTCGTGGGGTGTGTGTGTGTGTGTGTGTGTGTGTGCATGTAAGTTCTGGTCGAACCTAACGCTCGCCGTGGTCTTGCGCAACGCACCATCCGATTTACCAAGCCTTTGTCTTATGCATATTCATAAGTACCTCAGAAGCCAGAGTGCTTGGAACGATTTTGCTTTCCCTTGAATTTTAGCGACGATGTAGAACGCACGATGTAATTATCAGATCTGTATTCATCATGCGTGCGTTGAGGAAAGACTGCAGCGATACAGTGACGAGATGGACGCGCAGTTCTACTCAATGGAGGGACTGTGTTTCCCGCTGATATCGTCACCGCTTATGCCGCCAACCTGGTCGTATGGCCGTGCATGTTTCCCAATTCAAATGTGCAATGCACAGCGCTGCCCGCCATCTACGTCTTCCTTGCTCCAGTCCAAATGGAGACGAGCAGGGAACGCTGTACCTGGACTATGCCTCAGGAAATGACGTACAGACGTCACGTACGTTACTAACAATTATGTAAGATCATGAGTCAAACGTGTTGCATACGCTACTCTTCTTTTGTGAGTACGGGTTGAATGGAGGTCGTAAAAGGTTCGATCTCGGAAATTATTGAGAGCTCCGTTATTTGTAGACGTAGAAAGATCAAATTTTAGGGGCAACTACGTCTCATGTGTTCAATTGAGCACAAATAATTTCAGGCCAGTGAAAGTCATCATCACAGAGAATGAGCTCACAGACAAGATGGAATTCAACTTAGTAGGATCGCAGATGCAGTAGACAAACCAGTTGAAGGAACTGGAAAATTTGTGAAATATGACGCATACCTCGTAGCAATAGCACCTGCTGCGGAAAAAAGGAGCCAAATGGCTAAACTCTTTAAGTCACGATAGATCAATGCGGCGGAGGTCTCGTTCAGAGATAAGGAAAAGGTCATCATATCCAGGCTGTCATCTCAAGCTATGTTCAAGCTATGTTTTAACTTCAATATTGAAATATTGCTGTGTGGACATCAGCCACCACATCCGGTGGCACTTTAATTGAACTCCTCAGTAGTTTCTTCTAAGGCATTTACGTATTACGTCATCATGACGTCTTGAAAGAGAAATGATTTCGATGCTTTCAAACTTTCTATTCATTTTACAACAGAACATGGTTTTATTTTTTTTACTGTTCTGTTGACGTAGATATTAATATCCTGCTGTAACTGGAGCTTGATTCTTTCCTATTTCCCTGTCTCATGCGACAGCCTCGAGTTGGCCGTGGAAAATCCAGAAATCTGACTTACTAATTGAAAAGCTGAATCTGCTGTAAAAAACTTGTTAATATTTGAATGTATACGACGCTTTAAACACTTCAGCACCCCGATGTCTAGATGATACTCTGGAGCCATTTGGAAATCCCATTTTAGCTCTTATAATCAGCAATCTATTACATTGGTTAGTCAAGAAAATCAATTTGAGACCATTTTGTAAGCGTACTGGCAGAGGTATCCGGCATTGGTCGGGTCATTATAAGACTCGCCGCAATCCCACCCACCAGCGCAGACTCAACCCTTGCTGAACACGCGCTTCGCGCTCAACACGAAGCTGGTCTTGCCTCAACTCGAAGCTGGCACACTTGACCCACTTTGCTGGGTCACATGCTTGGTACTGGCCACGCACTTCACGCTGTCAACTTTGCTTGCTCCCTTGGCCCTTCAAACAACTGAGGTGCGACTACAGCATAATTCTTGGCTTGAGCCTCCAAAATATTTCTGTTGAGTCTTGAGGAGTGCTTTTTGAATCCAGGCTTTCATGTAAACCTAAAATCTTTGCGCTTGAGCTCAGGCTCGAGTCATGAAAAAAATGGAAAAGCTTGAGGCTTGTGAGTCATGAACTCAGACTCAACCCATCCCCACTCTTATTTGAATAAATCTTTTAATTGCAATCTCACCTCACTTATTTCATTTGTCTGTCAGAAGGAGGTGCGATATCCCAATTTAATCGATATCATGACATTCGATATATCGAGACAAAGTACAACAACATGCGATACTCATACAATATTGTTGAACGTCCAATTAATTGTTTAATATTTTGGATCAAGATGGTCCCTTTGCTGATATCCTGAAGACATGTAATACAGGGTATCGTTCTGAATTTACTGGGCCGACCTATGGGCCAAAGGTGCTGTAGAATTTGAAGGGCCAGCCAGGTTCTAGGGCTGGTGGTAGCTTCAGCCTAGTACGCCCAAGACATCATGACATATTTTTGATATGCGATATTCGATGTCGATGAGATATTTCACACATTCTAATCCATCAGTACCTTGTCCGTCCGTGGAAAAGATGTCACGAATTTACCCCTGCCTTTAAAATGCCTACTGGTCATCTAAGACTAATTCTCGATCATTCTTTAAAATAACTCAGAGGATGAAAGCAGTCATCTTATTTCCAGATACCTGCCCTCATCATGGATGAGATAAACGTGACTGGGTTGATTTCTTTGGCGGTGTTCTACCTCATCATCTTGGCCATTGGCGTGTGGGCTGGATGGCGGCAGAAGCGCAAGGCAAACCGTGAGGGCAGGGACTTGAGTGAGCAGGAGGACATCCTTCTCGCAGGAAGGGACATTGGCCTCCTCTTGGGGATCGTCACCTTGGGAGGTTGGCAAGTTTCAGACCCACAGTCCCAGACAGGACTAAAAGAAAGGTATTTTTCAGCCACATGGGTCGGCGGCGGATTCATCAACGGTTCTGCTGAGGCCGCCTACACCGATGGTTTGTTGTATGTGCAAGCTCCAGTCGGATACGGGCTTTCCCTGGTGATCAGTGAGTCGGTTTCTTTATATAACAAACAAACAAACAAAACATCACACGTACAGTGATGCTATCTTGTGCGATTACTTAAGACTAATAACGCACTTACTACAGGTGGCACGTTCTTCGCAAAGAAGATGCGCGACTCTGAGTACGTGACCATGATCGACCCGTTCACAAATAAGTTTGGAAAGTGGGGCGCCCTCCAGGCGCTCGTCGCGGCGATGTCGGAAATATTCTGGTCAGCGGCCATTTTGGCAGCGTTGGGTAAAGCTGACAACTTACTAAGGCCACGCTGAAAAAGTTACCTCTGACACCATTGATTTGTTAGGTAGCACCCTTCAAGTGGTCCTTGGAATAGAGAGGATTCCATCCATCATCGTGAGCGCTGTCATAGCCGTCCTGTACACCCTCGTGGGAGGTCTCATCTCAGTTGCTTACACAGACGTCTTCCAGATGGTGTTTGTGGCCTTGGGACTGGTAAGAAAATCATTGCCAAGAAGAAAAATAATAAAGCCTACTCTGTAACAAGAAGTCTGTAAAGTACAGCGAAAGCAGCACTGTATGTTCAAAATCTGTTTGTCAGTAAATAGTACGTTGATGCGTTGCCTATTAACACATTTGCCTCGACATTGGTTTATCTTTTCATTGAATCTTCGTCTTTTCTTATTGCTTGAACGTTTCATTTTATTAGTGTGTTGCCCCCTTTGTGTGGTCATAGCACTGTCCAATGACTGAATTTCTGATCACGTCTTTGCAGTTCCTCTCTCTTCCATTTGCCCTCAACAACGAGCATGTCAAAAGCATCGACTTCTCTGTGACCGATTGGATGGGAGAGCTGCCCTCTTATAAGCTGGGAACGTGGATAGACTATTGGTGTCTGTGCCTGCTGGGCGGAATCCCATGGCAAGCATATTTCCAACGAGTGCTTTCCAGGTATCGACCAAAAAATTGATACTGAAGACACGTGCAGACTTGCATGCTAATTTTGCGCTCAGCAAGTCATCCGGACGAGCGATCCTGATGTCATATGGTGGATGCTTGATTGCTTTAGCCATGGCAGTCCCGTCCACTCTCTTCGGTGGGATAGCAAAGGCCACTGACTGGCAGGCCACCGACTTTGGGAGGGCACCTAATAAGGAAGAAGTATCTCTCGTACTTCCGCTCTGTCTCCAGTACCTGACACCGCAGGTGAGAAAGACATGCATGCATATCGACCATGCGTGAGCCTGTTTTCATTTCAGTGGGTGGCCTTTTTTGGCCTGGGCGCTGTTAGCGCTGCGGTGATGAGCTCCACCGACTCGTCCATGCTGTCTTCCAGTTCCATGATGGCCAGGAACGTCTACAAGGTTGTCTTCAGGCCCAATGTGAGGAGCAACAGGTCTACATTCCCTGTGTGAAACTGAAGCATGTTCTTTCTTATTCATCAGGCCCGAGACCGGGAAGTGGTATTCGTTCTGTGGGTCTTTATTGTTTTGAACGCTGCTCTCGCCGCCACCCTGGCGATTCTCTATGTGAGCGTGTACAAACTGTTGTAAGTATACCTCAATCCTTCTCTTCACTGGTTTTCTACTTGATATGGAGTCATGCCATAGGTGTCGACGTGATTTCTTTTTTCTGTCTTCAGCGTTCTATGTGGAGATCTGGTGTATGTTATCGTATTCCCGCAACTGTGCCTTGTGCTTTACTTCTCTAAGGCCAACACTTATGGCTCAATCTCAGGCTTCTTCTTCGGATTGATCTTCAGACTGTTGTGTGAGTTTCTGAAGTTCGTACTGAGATTGGCATGCGGGACAACTTGGGTAGTGTCAGGACATAATTGCTACAGCGAACTCTTTTCTTGCGTTCCTCCAGGCGGTGAAGAGAACCTGGGCATCCCAGCCACGATCGAAGTCACCGTCCCTTGCGCAGCATACGCCGGTAATGATTGCCAGCCTGGGTCGTTGCCCTTTAGGACCATCATCATGGTCATCTCTTTTCTGGTGCACGTCGTCGTTAGTCTCGCCACGGACGCTGCATTCACCAAGCAGTACTGGTCACTGAAATACGACCTTTTGGGAGTGTACGGCAGAAAGTAAGCACTACTTCCAAAGATTAATATCTAGAACACAAAGAGTAGCACATTCACTAGAGCAAAATTCACACACACAGTTTCATGACCTTTCCAACACCTTCGCGTCATGTACGTCATACGCTAGTAAGACTAGACTCCAAGAGTCACCTGAGAAGCACTTTTTAACTTTTTAGTTGTCACCAAATAAGGGACAACTTTACCTGTATAAGTCAAGCTATCTGAAAAGCTTAGCCACAGCAAGTTGTGCGTGCTACAGAATCTGTGCAATCCGTCAGTGTCCACAAAGCAAAATATCCTCTACTACCCCTTGTGACGTGATGACTGCCATTTTGGACAAACCTATTCTTTTTTTCCAGCACCTACGGCAAGGTGGTGGCCATCAGCTCCCGCAACTTGGAAGGCCAAGACATCCACTTGGTTGCGCTGCCTCCTCAAGGGGAGAAAATATCCATTCCTCGACCCTCAAGGGCAGCCAATAGTGGCAACATTAATTATGGCTTTCAAGGAAAGACGTGACTTTTCCAGTTTTTCTTCACTCCACTAAAGACAATTTCGGGGTTAGTGCAAGGTGGTGCTAGAACAGATCCTATGTACAGGGTGCGTGACAAGATATAAGAATCAGTGAGCTTCATCAAGAAGACACGCAAAATGTTCAGATCATGTGCGGAGGCCATGCTGATGGTCAAAGGCGGACACTGAGTGAACGAAGGCTAAGAGACTAGAGAACAAGTTTAATAATTTCACCCATTCTTCATTTGTGGGGTAAAGATGAATATCACCAGCGCTTAAGTTTTTTTCTAAACCGCTCCACGCACCCTGTACTCATGTATATCGATAATGTGGAACATTGTGCATCAAAGTCTTATATACACATTAGGCTAGTTTGAAAACGTCTACTTTGTTCTGCTGGGGCGTAAAATATGACCTGAGGCATAATCATAGCTGGTCAGTCTTAATTTTTTTTAAAAAAATAATATTTTTTACATTGCGCACTAGGCTAGGCCGAAAAGGGGTTCGGAAAGTCACTGACGGTGTCTGGGTTTTTTTGCCTGACAACAAATGATGAAGACGCCATCAAATAGTGTTTAAAGAGAGTTGCATTTACCTATGTCCAACTTGATACAAATTTATGTAGTAAGCCACTGTATTAAATATTCTGTGAAAGTGGTTTTCAGTTCTTGAAACTGTAAGAAGCTGACAAGATGGGTGAAAATCACACACCAAAATGCTGACTTGCTCCATTTTGTCAGAATTTTTTTTAATGCAGTACAAATTTCAGACACCCACAGGGAATCCCAATTTTCCACCAAGGCATTGTGCACCTTTGACTCTAAGTAACGTGGATGTGTAATAACTTTTATCAAAGCACGGCAAAAACAACAAAAGGACAATAATTCGAGGCAAAGAGGCTTTTTTCGCCAAGGCAACTTCAAGAAAATGTTTGTTTATCCCATTTTCGTTGTTCCGCGTTGTTGTTACTGACCTTTCGTTGTCACCTTGTGAGTAAAAAGTGTCCATGTGAATTTTTAGGGAAATCGTATTGTTTGGGCCAAAGGCTCAAGCCCCAAGCCACCCCAGATCACTTTCCGGAAAAAGTACATTTTCAAACTTTCCTAATACACATGTATAGACAGACAATCACTTGAATGACTGCTTGTATTTCGCCCTGTTTTTTCTATGACTGTGACCCTCGCTTTTGTGCTCAAATGATCACTGGTGAGTAGGTTCAGGTGTGCCGTTGCCTTGGACAGGTATGTACACACAGTATAGTACACATAGATATTGTACTTTATGCGATGTCCCGAATTAATCGCAATACTCAACATATTCAGTTCTAATATGGCGATATTCGATACCGATACAATGTATTGAATGACCGGTCACTTTCTCCCTTCCTGGGTCCCCATTTTTGGGGATGCTCGAACCCTTCGCAAACAAACATGCTGATGCCCAATAAATTTTTCTGTGAATAGTTGAGATCATGTCTTTGCTGTTATGTCAAAGATGCTGTAGATATTAGAATTAGGGATTTTTCTGACTTTGCAGGGCTGATCCGTGGGTCTTTGGTGCTGCAGAAATTTCTAGGGCCAATGGGGCTCAATGTCTGCTGGTACTTTATATATCATATAGCCGGAACATCACGATATGTTTTAGACATTGCGATATCCGATATTTTGCAAGCATGGCACTGTTCGACGCTGCTGCTGTCGCACAATCTTAGTACACACAAGTTTGCATCGTGCAGTAAAGATTTTAAAAGTATATATCTATTATTATCACAAAGTGGGATCAAAAGCAGGAGAGGGAGAAAGAGGAATTAGTGAAGCACACGCAGTGAACGAAACAAGAGGTATAGACATAAGATTCACAAAGAAGCCTTTGCTTTTTAGCCCGGTGTCTCTTCTTGAAGCTAATTTCCCTCCCCCCATTCAGCAGTAACTGCATTCATTGAGCACTTTCAAAAAACAATCGCCAAAATTTAATACAGTGGAGCCCACATGCGAGTAAAGATTAGCTGCGGGCATGACTTCACCTCACATGCGATACTGGGACATTTTGAGTTGGAATTTTGAAGGGGAACACATAGATGTGATACATGGGCACAACATTGGGTGCAGAGATTCAACATTGGGGAGGTCCATTTTGGTGCTAGAATGTTCAAGCTGACACCAACTGGAGGGAGTGGCCTACAAAACAGACTGGAACTTTGGCTTTTTCGGGGGGGGGGGGCAAACATTGATGAAATGAACTGAAATTTTCATGGAACCATCCCAGCCCCCTGGCCCATTATTTCCACTGGGTTTCACTCCCTGGGTCATCTGACACCATGCGCTACCATGCAAAACCCTATTGTCCAGTCCAAAGGTGACTAGGTTCTGTGAGGGGTGAAAACTGCACACTGGGGTGTGAGAGGGTGACCATATGACATGTAAACAGAATGCATCAATGACAATGGGCAAGTCTCGGCCTCATGCTCTCGATAATTTTGATGATGGCAATTTGGTCTGCAAAGCTGTGGACTGCCTTCTCTCGCTACTGCTGAGTCTGATCAGGTGTGCATTCTCTTAAAGTCTTGTGTCCTTGAGTCTTGATTTCAATACACGATAAAAACCTAGATTTGCCGATTGTCATTGATGCATCTTGTTTACATGTCGAATGGTCACCTCTCTACCCAGTGTCACCGCTCAGGTTAAGGGTCCTTTCCTCCCAACCGGGGGTCAGGATGTGCCCACCCATCTAAGAGGAATTGAGGAACAACAAAAAACATGTCAAAAATTAGGGAAAGGATTACTATGAGATTGCTTTAATTTCTCTTTACATGCATTTGAGATAGCGATAGTCAGGTTAAAGAGAAATATATATATCTCCTTCCCTCTCCCGACCGTTCACGCCAACGTTGTAAGAGTCGTGTCTCTGTCACACTGATGCTATAATCTTGTCTGGGCCAGACTAATTACAATTCATCAAAAATGCACAATTAATCTAGGCCAGACTATTAAGGACTAAACCCTTAAGAATAAATAATAGTCTGGAAAGCTTCTCATACATTTTTTCACACAATTGTTGTCCCACTCGTTTACCATATAGAACGAGAGTCTGGGAGAGTGTTGGGCTCGATACAGCCCTGCTGCAGGCCCACCACAGTACCGTTCACTACATAGCTCTGTTTTTACCCAGATGATTTATACAGGAGGAAACATTTTCGCCCTGCTCCAATTAGTCCGGGCCAGATTACTCATTCACCCAGACGGAATTCCAGCGTGAGTGTGGAATCCACCAAAGAGGGCATGACATTGTCAAGCCAATTCGCCCGCACTCCGTACGGTTCACATGCTGCGTATGCTTGTTTATTTAAAAATCCGAGGAGAGCGTACGACTGTTATTAGACAGCAAAGTGGCAGCCCGTAAAAAAGAACGTACTGGAAAGTATTTGCACTGCGTGTGATAACAAGAGCAACAAAAAATTGCTATGCATGAGGTGTAGTGCAAGAATCAATATACATCATATAGCATCTGCGTTGCCCATGCAGGCACATTCCGGTGCGTTGCTTCACGTACGTCCCACTTACGCACCTTATTTGTACATACATGCACAGACAGGTGCCGTTCTTATGTGTGTCTGTAAGACCTGGGGTGGCATTGTCATACGCACCATTGTCTGGCGAAAGCAATGGTCCGCAGCATGATGGTCATAAATGCGAGGTCAATTATATACCTACGTATACAAGACTGTATACAGTATGTGTCTAAAATGACCCTTTTTTTCGCAGCTGCCAACCCTTTTCTAGCCATAGCGGTTTCCCCACTGTAGAATAAAAGGTCAGAACGGAGGTTTGGGAGGAATCCCTTGAGAAATGCTCGTCAGCTACAATCAGATCAGCCACTCTTCCTCCAAGTTTCTGCTCCATCATCGTCGTCACTGATGCGACCCCAGTCAGTTCACCCCGTCTATATTCAGTTGCGATCAAGTCTTTGGCGGTATATATTGCTCACATTCATGTTTGGAGAAGGGAGGCACGTCGATTGCTTTCCTCTTTTCTCAGCCGCTACCGTCTTCGTAGCAAAGTAAGTGCAGACGGACGGAGTGAAGGAAGCGAGGGGGGTCCTTAGGCCTGCAAGGAGAGCGAAAGTCAGTTGGCCGTCGGACGTTCGTCTATCTGCGCAAAAAGAAAAGAAAAACTGCGAAGTGAATTCTGCGCTCTTCATGTTCCACCCTTCGTCGTTGACGGACAGAGGCTTGAACGTGCCAATTAGCTTACAAAACACAGGCAGTCGGACATAGAGAAAAGATCATTACGCAGGACGGTGGGTGAGTGCTTCTCCAGCTGCCCATAACAGTGTTCGCTCCAACTTGCTTTGATCACCTTTTGGTCAACTTGCACAAAAAAGCGTGGGCGAAAATATGCGACCGCGTCTGACTCTGAGCAGAGCGGACGTACACGTTCGAGGACGCTTTCGACGCAGACATGTGCGCGCAGGACGGGATGCTGCACGAGCTGTGCTGTACGTGGGTGGGAGGGAAAGCGAGGGACTTCGGCAATCAAAAGATTTCCATCTTAGACAATTCCTAGAAAGGGTTCAGCTGCTATATTCTCACGGTAATCTTTTTACTTTTTCACTTGCTTGGAAAGAGACTCCGACTCGGGGGCAATTTGCAAGACCTTGCACATCGGTTGTGAGGTCGATGCAGCCTCCGGAGCCTCCGGAGAAGGCTGCAACGCATCACAAGAACAGTGAGCTGCCGCGTGGAGCCTCTGAGAAGGCCTTGAATGCCACATCTCATCAGACAGATGGAGTTTGCAACTAAAACCTCAAACGAAAAACAAAAAAGATATTCTGCGGCTGAGCTTGTTCAGTTGCCACTGAGCAAGCATGCTGAAACATCTTATCGCCCGACGAGATGAAAGAAACGTGACTTTCCATGTGCAACGTTACATGCCTTGTCGAGAACAGCAACGGTAAAATTTACTTATCCATCCTCGTGAGTTGGAGAGCTGTTATATTCCACCAAAAATTTGCAGCCAGCCGTAATTAGCGCTTGTCCAGGGGTTCGCGATATCTAGGTTCCTGTGAAAAGTGAATCGACTATTTGAACATGTTTTAGAGCGATACTTGCATCAATGGAAAAAGAATGATGATGCAACCAATGTCTGTACTCATCGCAAGAGGGGAAAATGGAAAGTGGTCGACAGCCATGAGCTTCATGAGGTTGAAAGAGAAAGAGAGAATCACTTCGTCTGCACAAGCTGAGGTACTGATCAACGTAGAGACTTATGTACCTTTCGAATAAGAGATTGATTGAAATGAATCACTTGCACTGGCATTTACGAGTCACTTTTCACCCATACTTTTTTTAATGAATCACTTTAAAAAGTTCATACAAGTGAAGTTTTCAATGTCTAGCTAGTTCGGGCTGATGATGCCTTCAATGAGCTAAAAATGCAATGACTGACTAAAAAAAGACCATGGACAGACCTCGAGGTCAGCATCACATTGAGTTCTTAAAAGTGTTCAGAACTACATCCAACACTTTGATTCTTTTCTTTGATTCTTCCAATTTGCTACGTAGAAAGTACATAAGTCTCTCCTTGTGGTTCATATCATTATAGCCGACGTTGACGGAACCCGGCACGCGATTAGTTGATGACATTTCATACTTTGACTGTGCTGCTTCAAACAAAACGTGCACAATCGGCCATGTCCCTAGAGATAGCACTTGTTGGGGCTTTCCAAGCTGCTCGCAGCCCCCACAGCAGTTCCATGGTTGTATCCCAAGCCGTAAGAAGAAGCAAGTCTCCACGTACAACCTGTCATATGCATAACTGGTGTTGTGGTCGGAAGTTTTCCCTTCACTTTAGTCAAGAGTTGCGACTGACTACAATCGCAGCACTTACGGCTTTGTGCACAGCATCCAGTTTGATTCCTTTTTCTCTGGTGCTGTGTAAGGTATGAATGAGTATGTCGTACGTACAGTGGGGGCCACAAGTGAGCGTACAGCGGCGGGAAAGACGGAAAAGTTGATTTTTAGGGCCTTCTTTAGTTCTAAAATGTGACCTTTTTTTGTTAAAGGGGGT
>JAAUXU010011608.1_pt1 | contig 37084 bp, 43 predicted proteins | sample 7278151 | NCBI WGS metagenome assembly JAAUXU01 (sample SAMN14350113, study PRJNA611818) | marine sediment metagenome | isolation source: surface marine sediment (1.8m) | place: French Polynesia: Moorea | collected 2018-08 | reverse complement strand
GTGCTTCCATGGTTTATGGTCTCACGGCTCGAAATTTCCTTCAATTGTTTTCAAATTTCACAAGGAACAGCTCAACTATATGTCGTCATCAGCAGAATAGCCAATTAGAATTGAGAATTACTTTCATAAGCAAAGCGCGCTAAATTCAAAAGTGTTGCATTTTACATGCGGCAGCCTGTATGAGAAACAATCTTTGGGAATGGAGAAAACTTGACTAAATAAGGGTGAGTGAGACACTGAGCTGACTCCACTATCATATTTAGCCATGTGTAAACGAATTTTGTACTCTGTGATTGATTTCTTTACTCTCAAATTTGAGGTACCCATTTTGTTGGTGCTGCTTTTGTGGTAGGATCGATGCCATAGAGCTGGCTGAAGTAGTGCACCTTTGACAAGGCTTCCCAATGCTCTTTGACTTTTTGGGGGGGCAACTTGTTAAGTCAGCTCATTTGGCTGGCCCATGTGATGACTTTTGTCGTAGTAAAAAAGAGTCAAAGCAGATAAATTATGAACCAAACTGTTAACATCCTCCTCTTTCTGACAAGAACTTTGTGTCAGGCTGCAAATTTGTGGTGCAGCAAATTCAGACTGGCCCAAAAGTTGAGAAAATAATGCTCATGAAAAGTTGGTCAGCAGTGATCGTCCCATAAGTTCGAGATTTACCATAAAATTCAGATTCACAAAATGGAGATTTTACTGTAGTCACACAAATGTCGTGACTGGAGCCACAAAAACTTTGCTGCATAAAGCGAAGTCGTCTTGGCCGAACCTGAGTATTGGTGGCATTGACGCTTTTGTTCACTACATATGTAGGAGATATGTGCGTACATAGGCGGGATATCTGGCAAGTTTAAAGGGAAATGTCAGAAATGTTGTTATTATTTTTTGAATGTGCCGAATGGCCGCCTTTGGCATCTTTAAGCGAGTGGACGTCAGTCGTGAATTACCCGTTTGGCTGCTTCTCCACGGGATTAGAACATATTTTGGTGGGAAATTTGAATCGTTCTTGCACTAATCAAACATAATCTCAGAAATCTGTTGAGACTTGGTGCACAACTACATACGAACTTTGCACACCTGAAGACATCATTAGAACACAGCATCAATGGCGCAGAGCTATGGAAACTGGTGTTGATGGACAGAAAACCATGAATAATCATTATTGGGGTTGGTCCCTCTGCTAGCTGCCTAGGGAAGCTCCTTGAGCGCGCTCTCCTTCGGTCTTTGATGGAAGTACTGTACATGGGACCTGTTCTTGATCTCCATGGCCGACGAGACATTTGAGGGAAAACCTTTGCTCAAGTTTCATGCTGAATGCTGTGATGCTAAGATCTAGACCCAAGCAATGGTACCTCTAACTATTTTCCTTCTATTCATCATAGAAGTAACGAGGGAATGAGGATCTGGAATATGATGGATATGCTGGAATATGGTGGGATGGAGATCCCTGATTAGCCAAAGGATCAAGGGTGTAGGTAAAATCTTATTGATACGTACGCATTATGACGTCAAAGCGCACTTGCACCTACTTGCATTTGTGTACTAACGAGTTATGTACCTACATCTGTAACTACACGTTTAGTGAGCGAAAGCTTATAAAAGCTACCAATGATACCAATCCTCCAAAGTACAGTCAAGCGCGGAGGGCTTTTTCACTACTTTAAAGTTACTTTTTCATAGTGTGACGACAGAGAGTTGAGAAGTTGTGAATAAATAGCGGAGAACTGAGAGTGTCCGGGTGTGAGGACATTCTTAGATCGACGAATCTCATAGTTTCACCTTGTGCCACAGCATTACCTCACTTAAGCCTGATTGACATGTGAATTTTCCGCTTGTTTAACTCTACGCAGTCCATGACAATCTGACGGAGATGAGCACGCCGGCACCCAAGAAGATCATTGTCCAGGTCAGAGGCTTGTCCTTACTGTTCAGATCATTGTAGACATCAGTTGTTGCTGCCTCCGCAGGTGCTATCCAAAGAAGTTCAGCTGCCCGTGAACGAGGCCACGCTGACGGCGTATGCCATCCCGAGCGCCGAGGACTACAACTACGAGTGGCGGCTGGTCGAGTTCACTCCGCGAGGCGCAGCGGCTGCAACACCTGCGGCGACTGCGACAGCCTCGTCGGACAAACACGGCAGCATGAAGAACAGCAGGTCTGACCAGTTGGAGCTGACGGGTCTCGAGGAAGGGGTGTATCAGGTACACTTTGGGGCTATCCGCCAACAAATGAAGATGCTTTATGTATTTATGTTTTTTAACTTAGTTCAAGGTGATGGTGACCTCCAAGAATGGTCCAGGATCTGGAGAGGCCCTGGCTAACGTCACTGTTTTCCCTCGTAAGTACTTGGATACATCTATTGCAGATTCTACTGTACTGCAATATTTCATCAGCTTTAGTAGTTGCGTTGGGGCAGCTTCTTATACAGTATTACCGCGTTGGCGCTCCCCACGACGGTGGGTGCAAAGAATGGCCAAAATATAAAGCGCTCTGCGTACGTGTTGGTGTGTGTCTGTCTGTCTGGGTCCCACACTTGGCTTCGCTTCGTGCCAACCACTGCAAAAGCTGGGAAATCGGCCGCAAAAATCAGCGGCAGATCAACTGCACAAATGCAGCGGCCGCACAAAAGCTACAAATCGGTCGCAAAATAAAGTCGCGAAAAGAAAATCGTCCGCGGACAGACAGACAGACAGACATGGGGCCCTCGCACTTTACATAGGGAAACTTGCACTGTGCTGTCTGTCTGAGAGCACCCAAAATTTGCATATTCCTCTTCCTCCCACCCCCATTTTCTGCACACTCAAACATCGCTGTCAGGTCTGTCTGACATTAGTTCCATCTCTTCTGGGGCGTCGTCGTCATCGCCAGCTTCATTCACCTTGGTGCCATTGTTCATCACCTCCATGATCTTGTTCAAGATCGCCCTGTTGTAGCAGTGGTTCTTCACATTCTGAACAGGTTGACAGTTTGTCAGCAACAAAACCAAGTTGGGCAAGACAGACTTATTCCCCTTTCAGATTTGTACATGATGCTGTGCAATGAGGGCTCACTTTCGATACTTATTGTTCTGCTTTCTAAACATGATCACTGAAGCAAATTTGAAGGTGACGGAGCAATTTTGATTAGGATTTAGTTTTTATTTTTCAATTGCACATCCATCAACTCATGGATGGAAAAGTGAGAAAGCTCCATCTTCATCAAATGTCACTTATATCTTCATCAAATGTGGCAGAGCAATGTTGTGTTCTACGACATACACTTTTGTATGCAAAACAATTTTGACATTATTAGTACCATTGAGACTTAAAAAAGTTTCAAAACTTTTTTGACCTACTTGACAATTTCTCGACTTTGTTCAGTGCTTATAACCCTTAGGCTTCAATATCTCAGAAGGTCTGGGTACAATTGCTTTTTGTTTAATATATATGTTTCAGCCCCCTGGGATAAATGTCAATCCAAGTAATTTTTGTAAACGGTAGCTCCTTCTTAAAAAAGTCACTACCGTCAACCATAACCTTGGTTGCAAGATCTACGCTCTCAAGGTCAGGCGTCTGCTGATAGATCACATGAAGGCCACCAGAGAGGTCCGGTGCAAGAGGATCCTCAGCTCCAACTTTCCAACTTTCGTAAATAAGGGATCAAAATGAGGTGGGCCTGCCAGACACTCATCGTGGCTGCGGAGTCTAAAAAGGAGGCCCACCCTCTGGACGGGAGGACTTGGGTTTGGGTCGGAAAGCCACCTCAAGTGTAATACCCTACCAGCCTAAAATTTGAATGAGCTACAGGACACACCCCCATTGACGCGAAATTTTCGCTTTATTGTATCTTTTTTACTATATATGAGGAAAATCTGAAGTCACTTTGCTGGAGCAAAATTACTTTTTTACAACAATTTTGCACTTTATTGCAGTTATTTTCCCTATTTAATAACATTCCGACAGTTTTCATTGGTCAGTTTTGTGTAACTCATGACATACTGGTACAGTGAGTTACACTAGAGCAAAAATTTCGCGTCAAATGACAAATTGCGTCACTGTAAATGGACTTCATTGTCCTCATTTTTAACTGGATTTTCTCACCTGTCCTTGGCCAATAAAGTCCTACTTGACAGTGATGCAACATGTAAAACTCCTGGTATTATAGCGAAAATTCTGACCTCGTTCACTGACTTGCTCCTGATATTCGTTTACCTCGTGTGTGCAGAATGATGCAGCGTAATCTCTCTTCCTACAGCCAAACGACATAATCAACCCCCGAAGGCTGTTCTCCAGCCGGTCAGTCAGGCTATCAACTTGCCCGTGAACAAGGCCATCGTCGACGCCTCCGCCTCCAGTGACGACGCCCCCACCTCGGAGCTCAAATACAAGTAAAAAGAAAAGTACTAGCTTAGAAAATGTGGTCATCGGAATCCAATGAGGTTGAAGTCAATCCTGGTGTCCTTTAGAAGAAGAGGGGCCTGGAAACGGTCCCGTCTGACTCCTTCAATATGGCCTCTCGCTAGGCGAAACTTTCTAGAGATTTCACTAGAGACTCACTCTCCAGAAAATATCCAGGGATTCCCCATGAGTCTCTAAGATATGGTGCTTTCAACACTCTCAGGTAGGCTCTAGGAAATATCTGGATATTCTCTGGAGGATCTCTTAAAAAGAGTCCTACGCCATTTTTCTCTCTATGTTTAACGAGTGGGAAGATTTGAATGTCATGACCTCGGCCACCGCAGCGAAGGTGGACGAAGAGGAACCTGAGGGTTTCAGCTAGTCTCTCGGGGTTCTAGAATCGCGTCATTCTGTCTGAGCGAGCACTGTTACGTTGAGAACTCTATCAGATATCTCTCCCTTTTAGGTGGGAACTCTTGGACGAGCCCGTCGGTTACACTGGGGACGACGACCTCAAGTCAGCTGGGGCCACGCTCACCCTGTCCAACCTGATAGCGGGAAACTACACAGTCAAGGCATGTGTGTCCTTATGTTGCGTGATTATGCAGACCTCGGAATTTTAGGTGAAAACCTAACAAGATGAGTGATATGATAACCCAAGGTGCTTTTTTGTGGGGGGGGGGGCGACATAATGTCACAACCAAGATCCAGTGAAATTAATAATAATTGCATCTCTGTATTGTAGCACTATATTTTCCGAGTTTTTACTGAGATGATTTGAGATGTCCAAGGCCTCATAGTGTCCGAGGTTGATAGCCCAAGGACAATATAGGACCGAGGACATGTCAAATCATCGAGGAACAGATGTAAATGTAGTTGACATTGCGGAGATGCAATTTGTAATTTGAATCGACCTTTTTTCTTTTGGAGCTCATTTCCTGTATAAGTTTTTGTTGTTGAAGAGAATTTAAATGTAGTGGCGTATAAAGTGAAGGCAGCGGCGTATAATGTGGATCTTGCCCCTGGGCAAGAGGGGGACAATGAAGAAAAAAGTTCACTTCAAAGAAATTGCTGTGAAAATTTCGTAAGAAAATTGCAGTGAAAGATGACGAAACTTACAGTAGAACTTACCTTTGACACGTAAGCTGCTAAAATTCTTCACCGAAACTTTTTACTTTATTACTGCCCATTTTGATGCTAGATCGCTTAGTAATCCTTTTTGGTAGATTTTTGGGGCGAAATTGGACAAAGCTTCGTCAGGGGCTCCTCAACAGCACACTAATGTAATGATACTTTCCCCGCTCAGGTCACCATTATCGATCGCGACGGCGCCAGCGACAAGGCGACGGCCACCATCGCCGTCTTCCAGGAGAATGACTATCCTCCCACGGCCAACGCAGGCAAGTTGCATTACGTGGTGCTGTTGGGCTACTTGTGTGTGCCCGCACATGCGCACACAATGAGAGCGATCGTTCATGGCTATTGCATTGTATTTTGTATACTGTGCTACGTTACCGTTCTACATTATCCTAGTGTGTAAGACCCGCTGTACCTATCTCGCTACGGACGCACTTAGGGGACAGTTCTAGGCCTAGTCTTAGTCTATCATCCCGGACGACCGCCGCGTGGATTGACCCGCCAACAGTTGGAAGCTTTGAGGCCTGCCAGGACACCGCGGGACGACGACAATAACGCCATGGCCTTCTACGACACCAATCGAGTCGACATGCCGGGGGGTAAGATACCAGGGGGACTGACCCATTGACACTAGTAATACCTTAACGAAGAGCTCAATCCCCAAGGTCTACTCGAGTCCACTCATTTTTCATGACTATTTGTGTTCTATGTTCTAGTTTTAAGCCATATCTTTAAGCTCTAACCCCTTCTCACTCCAGATTACACTCATTATCGCAGTACCATCTGTGTTGGTCTCGCATCTTTAGTTTAAGCCTAATTTTAAGTCAATCATTCTTCTCTCCTCGAGCTCAGTGGCACGAACCAATAGAACTCAGAAGTAGACTTAGCTTAAGGTTAAAGAGCAAATTTGTCCCGGTCTCTTCTGTTTTGCTTGTGCACTCTACGTAGGGACAACTTGAGTAAGGCTGTGGACGCGCATGCGTCCGTGCCAGAGGTCTCTGTGTAGTTTCCTCACGTCGGACTGCTCTCTGACCGAAGCTTTGTGTGCGTGTCCTAGGCGAAGATGTCATCTTGTACCTTCCGACGAACGAGGTGATGCTGAATGGCAACCAGAGCACCGACGACCACGGCATCACTCAGTGGGAGTGGACGAGGAAGTTCCAGCCGGATAAGAAGGAACTCGCCTTGGACTTCACGAACATGAGGACCGCGCAGCCGAAACTCTCCAATCTGGAGGAAGGGACCTATACCTTCGTGCTTAAGGTGGCGGGGAAAAGATGATGCCCATTCTATCTTCGCTTTTAACTCATCATGACGCAGGTGACGGACATCAAGGGGCAGTCCAGCACCGACGAGGTCAACGTGTACGTGAAGCCCGCCATCAACATGCCTCCGACTGCTGAAGCAGGAGACGATAAGGTTATTGCCACACACATCACCCTACGCGCCGAGCTGACCTTCTGCTCTTTTCAGGAGATATCATTGCCTCAGAATTGGGCTATCTTGGACGGCACCAAGAGCCATGACGACATCGAGATCACCTGGAGTGAGTGGCAGCAATTGGAGGGGCCCAACACTGCCAAGATCGTGGACGCGGGCAAGTTGAAGGCAAACGCCACGGAGCTCACCAAGGGAAAATATAGGTGAGGGCTCTTTTCTTTCTGCTGCAACCACCAGGCCAAAAATCTCCAACATTTCTGGCGGGACCGCTTTTAAGCCTGATCCGAGAGAAGTTGGCTGATCTGCCACAGCGGCCCGCTCTTCTTCGAATGGCAGACGTACTTTAAGGGGTTGAGAGAAGATTGTGCTGACCTTCTGTTCTTACTACAGACGATGCAGAGCGCAGTGTTCGCCTCGTGTTTACTAGTGTTGATTGCATAAAAATCCAGGTATTTTTACTGGTGCAACAAACATCACGATGACCTGGAGCAACTGAAGACAATGTTGAAGTAAGGTCATGGAAAGCAGCAGCCTGACATCCCAACGTTCTGTGTCAGGTGGAGATGAACCGAGCTTTTGCCTGGAAGTTTCAGCAGCTCGACCTAACGCTATTTTAAGAAGAATTTTCGATATCTAAGACGAGTGTATTTTTCGATCGCTTCATCTATTCTGTGTAGGTTTCAACTTAAAGTGAAGGATAACATGGAGAACATGGACGATGCTTCAGTCTGGGTGATTGTGAACCAGGATGCCAACATGGAACCGAAGGCCCACGCTGGAGCCGACTTCGAAGTGTTCTTGCCATCCAAGGGGGTCACTCTGGACGGCTCCAAGTCATGGGACGACCTCGCCATCGCAAGGTAAGCTTCAAAAGAAGCGATGATGCCTCCCTCCCCACCTCTATATGTACAACTGATCACAGGTGGCAGTGGACGAGGTTGAAGGATTCTTTAGCTGCGGGCCAGATCGTGGGCAGCAGTGACGAGGAGTCCAAGCTCATGCTGGTGGACGTCGTGCCTGGGGAGTACGCATTTCAGCTCCAGGTACATTGTGGAAAAAAAATATGATGTTTTCTGTAGTTTTCAATCTCATCAATACACTTACGTGTGGCTGACTTCGTGCCCGCAGGTGTGGGACGACCAAGGCAAGACGTCCACGGACACTGTGTCGTTCAGGGTACACGAGAACCCAAACCGTTTGAATGTGATACAGGCTATTCTGAACGAGCCCGTAGAAGACTTGACTCATGCCAAATTGAATACCGTGGTGCAGACGTTGGAGCTCTTCCTGCACACCAGCGGCAGCTACAAGGTCAAGATCCTGAACTTGCTCGCTCAGCTGGACACGAGTAAGCATAGTTTTCATCAAAAATTATTACTCATGCATTAAAAAATGAGATGGTTTCGCGCAGTTCTATCAATATGGAGGCACAATAGTTCGTGGCAGACGACACTTGTGTTCTCCGATTGATACAGCGGATGGCCCCTCAAGGATCTGTGTCGGGAGCCCATGATTCTGTATTATTTGCAGGGACTTCTTCGATGTCCCCATGGCTGCAGGCTTCTCTCTGGAGCAATTTTCATTTCTTTTTGACCTGGATGACGGGGGATTTTGGCTTCGTGCGGGAAAAAATGATTGGGAAATCCTTGTTCTGGATCAGGACTTGAAGATTTTGATCTATTCACGGGGTGTCATCTAATAACCAAACTCTGGTAGAAATCTTCCAACCTCTGGCGTCGTAATGCAGCACTATGATTTTCAAGTCCTAGAACTTTTCAGCATACACCAGACGAAATCAGTCAGTAAGCGTCAAGCTGTCACTTATGATGGCGTCCAGTACTTTTGGCTGGTCGTGGATGTACTGAAACTGATGGTGCATAGGCCTACCTGACCTGGAACAGATTTTTCCTGGGCCTAACTTGCTCCCAAGAGAACTCCCTGCTCGATGGGGCCTTGAATATAAAGAAAGATGTGAACAGCGGTGGTTTTTGTTAGCAGTAATAGCAGCAGTTTTAGACCCTTGTAGTAGTACCGTGTATATCGGATTTGGAACAGTTGTGGGGCTAACTCTGTACTCACCACGAGTAGCGATGCGTCGGGTTAACTTGCAATCGAGCTCGGGTCGGGCTGGCTGAAAGTAGCACCAAGCTTTCGAGCTTCCAAGCCCGGGTTAGATGTTGGTTTGATGAGAGGTTACCTTTTTTTCAAGCTCGGGTCCGGTCGGGGGGATGACGCTCAAGCTCGGGTTGGCCGGGCCGGCCCGAAATGGCTTCGAGCTTTCGAGGCATCTCTAATCACTAGAGGCTTACATGATAGACGCTGTACAACGCACATGCGACCCTCTCCAGTGCATGAGAACTTACAGTCGATTTTGGAAAGTTGATTCCGAAGGGAAAACGTTTTTTCGTGGTGGTTAAAGTCACTTGACCTCAGAAAGTCCCATATCCTCATTGAAGAAAGTGAACCGAAATGAGTGAGACCTGCTATTTCTGGTCAACGCTCGAGTTCGCTCCTAGTTCGGTACTAGAAACGGCCCTTCCACGGCCTTTATCATCCAAGCTGGACGTGTGGATCCTCTTGTGGAAGGGACAAGTAGACGTTCGAGCTGGAGGACGGTGGAGGCTCTTACAGCTTGAATGCTTAAGCTCAGCTCTCACTGTAACTTAAGTAAATGAAGCTTCTACTCCCCCAATCGTGTCTACTTGGTTTGACCTGTTCGAAATGCTGTACTTTAGGGACCTGACTGTCAGTCAGTCCACAAGTTCCTCTCAAGTGCTTCATCTCTTCTACGGCAACTACCTCATCTGGGAGCGCTTGGTCAGGGGGTCTCCCTCGTCTGTCCAGGTAGAGACAGTCCCCAGCTTGAAGTGGCTCACGTTCTAGCTTTCTAGATCGGACCTCTGAGTTGCAGTATCACTAAACCATCTGTCAGAATGAATGAACTGATAGTAGTCACTTTAACGCGTAGTGTGATGTCTCCTTGCCTCTAGACACTAAGAATAACATTTTTGATCGCTACTAAGTCACGTCCATGTCATTCTGCGTTGGTGTATCTTAGCCAAATCACTCTAGATCGGTGGTTCTTATTCCAGCTGTTGGTCAATAATCCGCCTGTAGACTCGTGTCCAGAGGCTCGACTCTGATTGGAATTTGCTCCTAACCTCAAGGTTGCTTTTGTCCGGCCTCTCCTAGAAGTGCCTGCTCGATCTGAACCGTTTGAGAGCTGTTCTTAGCCGTTGAGCAAAGTGCACTTGAGGACAGTTCCGTCGAGGAAAGAATTCGATTCTGGCAAGTCTTCAGCAGCCACGAAACGCCTTTCGAAATCGAGATTACCGTACCTCTTTGTTTCCTAGACAACGTCGTTCTCCACTTCGTCGTGACGACGACGGACCCGAGTCTCACTGCGCTGGCCGCCAACAGGGAGTCGGAGGAGGTTAAGGCCTCGGCAGGTATGTGCGTGTTCGCGTCTTCGCTCTATCAGTGTGTGATCTTGCTCATATTCCATCGACAGGCGTCATCACACTTCCCGAGGATGACGAGGAGCCTAGAGAGGCCGTTGCCTCCGGAAAGAAGGTCGTGTCCGCCCTCCAGCAGAAGTTGGCCACCGACAAGGACCTCATGGCCATCACCATACTTAGCCTGGATACCCTAGTGTGCCAGAATGATTGCTCGGGCCATGGCACGTGTCACCAGGTGGGGCTACTTCAACCATCTCTCTAATATGCCTATTTCTACAGTGAACTTTATATTGTTTAGGCCACAAGGTCCTGCATTTGTGAGCCCTTCTGGCTGGAAAACTTTGTCAGAAGGCAACTAATGGACGGCAAGAGCAACTGCGGTAATCAATCTATTAAGCGTCTACTTCTCCTGCAGCATCCGCACTATCTTTTAACACTTCCCGCTCTCCCTCTCCCCAGAGTGGAGCGTGATATACGTGAGCGTCTTCCTGTCCCTGCTGGCCTCGTGCCTGGTGTGCGGCATCTGTTACGCGTCCTGCAAGTCGGGGCGACTGCGGCGGCGCCCGGCGATCACCAAGAACAACAGGCAAAAGTACTCGCGGCTGGAGACAAGCGAGCATGACGGGATCGAGCTGCGAAGTAAATCGAGTCCTCTTCTGCCATACCTTTGCTGTAGATGCCGCAGACCCCTGAAAAAGTTGTCGCTCTTTTTCTGCCTGCTGTTCGTGTTCGTCTTCTACTTCCTGACCCCGCGGGCGATGCAGGAGACGGCAGCCGATTTAGCAACCTTGACATGACTGTCGATGTTTCCCAATAGCATAGAATTAATTAATAACTTTACTTTCATTGCCTTACTTTCCTTATTGTCTAATTTGCCTGCCTTCTCTTCTCACCTCTTTCTCACTTGCATGTTGTAGCTTGACCTAAGTAAACATACGAGGAGTGTTCAAGCATTGACAACAGGGCTTATAGCGTTCAAGTCTTGCTCATGAGTATCAAAGTTATGATTGTGTGATGATATGAACACTAACACAGCTGGGCAACTTCCGGTAAACGGACTGAGTTGTAGACTCTTCACTGGAAGATGGCCCTGCTGTGTTAGTGCTTACATTGCATAATCATCCATTTCATACTCCTGAGCAAGACTTAAGCCCCTTTTCTGTCCATGATTGAAAGCTCCTCGTAGTTAAAGCCTGCTCATGTACAGCTTTTTGTGTGTACGTCTTCAGTGCAAGCCATGGTAGTTATATAGATATTATTCGCAATAGGTAGATCAAGACTGTGCGATGTCCCTATATCTATAATGCGGTTTATCAACACCGAATGTAGCGATGCTCGGCGTAGTGTTGCGACATTCGGTACAATATGCTTAACGTCCTATCACTTGTCAAGGTGATACTTCTGCTGATATTTTAAAGATTTTTGACATACGTACATTTTGTACTAGTACTGTTGTTTATTGGGTATCTTCAGGTTTTACTTGTCTGGCACTAGGGTGCTAAGGGCTTTTATGCCCTTTGCACCCCAGTGCCACTCATAAGAAAATGGATGACATTGAACTTCAAGTCTTGACCGAGGAAGAGGAAGCAGCTACAGAAGGAGCTCCAGCACCAGCAGCTGAAGACCCTCCACCAACTCCAACACAATTGCAAGGAAGCAGGCAAACCAAGTCCAAGGAAGCGCTGAATGAAACATTCCTGTTGACGAAAGAGCGCAACTCATCAGAACTGAGAGCTTGGTTGAAGAGTTCAGCCACAGAACACAAGCAGCAACATGAGCAGTCTTCCAGTAGAGCAGTAACAAGCATATTTCAGAAAATGGATTGATTCTACAATGAGTGAACACATCCAGGGACCAACGCCCCAATATATGGGCCCCAAGGATGCAGAACTACCTTGAACACAGTATTTGTATTAGCCTACCCATTGTAAATGGGAAGACACTATTTCTTCAAGTGCAACCAAGCATATGGCCAAACATTCAGGGTTAGTCATTGCCTTACAGAATATTATCAAGGGAGAAAGATCTCAGTAGTGACCAGCTCGATGTGATGTGATGCATCACTGGCACTGCAGATACCACACTGAGAGAGAAGTTATAGCTAAATCTGACCCAACTTTACAATTTTTGGAATAGATTGCAAGAATACCTGAAGCCATAAGGTTTCAAATGAAACGCTGTAGCCAAGGCCTCATTGCTGCTGTGTCAAGACCTGTCAACACAGATTAACTGAAGAGTCACTAAGAGCGACCTTTAAGGAAGATGCCTGAGATAAGATGCATCAAATCAATGAGTGTCCGGCTAAAGACATCATTGGCCACAATTGAAAAAAAAACATGGACACGTAGCACATGTCTGCTTTATCAGACCAAGCAACCAACAGAAGAGCAACAAAATTGACAAATCCAAGTCAGCTTCTGTTCCACAGTCGAGGATCTCATCAGACTTCTTTGTGTTGAACAAGTATGTGCAATGACCTTTTCAGCCCTTTCCTTCATCAACATGATCAAATGTGACTCAGAACTTTTGCCAAGTTGGATACACCCAAGGTATACTTTCAAATTTCACTTAAAGAAGAACCATCGAAGCTAACAACCATGTTACTGATGCTCTACCATGAGTATTCATTCTCCCCTTCAGATGGATAAGGTGTAGAAGAAGTGTTACGCAAACTTTTGCCAGGGTGTAACAGACAACGTGGCAATACCAAGGGACATCTTGCTACACATTGATGATGACAGTGAGGCAGTCATCAAAGCACTTCGACAAGGAACAAGTAGAGTATAGAGTGCAGGAAAACAATTGTCCGGATACTCATGGGTATCCATGGATTGCACCCCTCCAAAACTACACACAACTGTAATTACCTACAAGCTTAACCACTGGTTGCCAGAATATGGCTCTCCACAGAGAATTCTATCAGATATAGTACCACAATTTCACACTGAATCCTAGAAATGCTGCAATGAACATATCGTTCAGTCCAAATTGTGGAAGTTGTAGTGCAGCAGAAGCAGTAGTCAAGTTTATGGAGCACCTCTTCATTAATTCAGGTGGATTGAACGAAGCACTTTTCAACAGCCTCGCAGAATAGCACAATATACCTACTGCTAGTGGATATTCACTGGTCCAACTTTTCTGTGGAAGACAATTAAGAAGAAACTTGTCTGCCTTACAATGTGGTCCTGGCCTAATGACATAATATGGCGTCATGAAACACTGGATGTGGCCACACAAAGACAATCAACAAGCGATTGTAAGAGTGGAATGGGCGTCATCTCAAGAAGGCATCACCAAGCCCAGGCCCAGCCCAAGCCTACACTGGGAGCGAAGTATCCCAGAGAATCACCAAGCCCAGGATGCTTTGTTCTCTGTGCAGGATTGATGACAACAGAGGACCATGAGTGATTGAGACAACATGGCTGACCTGAAAAGACTGCAGAACCAAGTGAGATCGCACAAAGTCCATTTCAAAAGGCCTTTCACGAGGGCACTCAAATCATGTGACTAGCTCATCGACATGTTCAAGCACAATAGAACGTGTCAGAGTGAAAATAGAAGAAACTTATGTCCAGAATAAACTTCTTGAGAAGATCTCTGGTCTCATAACGACACGCGTACATATCACATGCAATTGTTGAATGTACACATTTGAACAAAATTTGATACAGATACGATCTATCGCACAGTCTTGATTTATGAAATAGTTCCACCATGTCGATTTTGTTTTGTTGGGATGGGAAATGGGCCTAAGGCAAGTCCCTTTTTGTAATATATATATAATTATATATATGGACACTCTTGCCTTAACGGTGGGTGGATATGCAGTGACTTTGAACAAGGCAAGAAACAATAGACACAAAAAGACAAGACTTAGAAGCGAAGAGTTTTGAACTCAAAGTTATTTCACCAAAGCCGACTTGTAAAATTTATTTCCCTACCCTATTTTTGTCCTCCCTGCATTTCAGACGAAAGCTTTGGGCTTAAAGGGCCTTTTAGAAATGATGTTTTGGGAGAAGGTCAACTGGAGAAATCCTTAATCCTTATATTAATGGCCAAACACCCACCTCGGCTGCTCCCAGATCATTTTCCAGAAAAATCACTTCTTTCAACTAACGAAACTTGTATCCTTTATATACGAGCTCACACAATCGCATGTCCTTGTGCAGTTGTTGCTGGTTTCACTGCGCCAATACAACCGTGTCTGTAACGTCCAGCTTCGCACTAACTTCTTTCGCAGCTTCAACATGTACGGGTTCATCCTAGAGCCTGACCAGGTCGTCTGGTCCAGCCCCTCTGCTCTCTCTTCCCCTGCTGTCCCCTTAGCCACCTGTGGTCCGACTGTGTCCCTCCCAGGACTTCACTGCATGCCTGAAGTCCAAGTTGTGACAAGTTGCAGTTGACGTCAGTCAACTGCCTGCACGAGTTACCATCAAACGTGCATGGTCGTCAAAGGCAACCTGAGGATGACTTCAACTGCTTCTTCCCTATGGACTTTGTAAAGAACATTGGCGTCATCAGTCCATCTCAGTCTGTTGAAAGTTCTGGTTCATTTTTAAGTCTTTATCGTGAAATTTTGGACACTTTGGGGGCTTTCTCCTTGTTGTCCCGCAATAGCTGACACCTGTTGACACCAGAGCTTCTTAGAACACCATTGCATCATCCATCACCCAACAATCTTGGTTTCTTCACTGCAGATGCGTACACGTCCAGCCTGATGGTCTCCGAGAGCGACGATGACGACGACGACGACGACGACGTCTCGGAGGACGAGATCACCTTCACGGGGGCCAGGATGGGCCTCACTGGCGACGGCAGCGGCGACGGCGGCGGCCTGAAGGCCAACGGGAATCTGCTGAGAAACGGAGCGCTGCAGAAGAGGAGCAACAGGGGGCATCTGAATGCTTGAGTGATACCGAAAACGTGATACATTCGGGCTCTCTCTAACCTGCGGGGAGAGATCTTTGTTACCAGTCAGGCCAGTATGGAAGACGGCACTTGGACACGTCCATCCCGGTCTGGTGTCCCTGATGCACGTGTTTTCCTGACGTGCAGGGAGAAGAAAAACCACCCAAACAGCGTACAATATAAATAGTCAAACACCTGTGTGATATTCATGTTCGGGGCAGTCGTTCCCTGCTCGGGATCGTGACGACGTCGAATTATCCTGATGCAGGCTCGCTGTCAATAAAGCTGTCGGTTCAGTGCCCAGCTTCAGTAGTGGTGTTGAAGTCCGAGTTATCAAATCTTGGTAAAATTCGATATTCGGTCATCAGTGGCTGGAGCTTGTACAGACCTACTAATCCCTGCTAAGCGGTCGTGCAGAAGAAGTAAGAGCTGTCATTCTGCCTCCCAGCTGTTGATCCCAATGATCCAATTGATGGCTCGGCCAGACTGAGGGTCTGGCTCTACGATCAAGTCTTTGGCAGCTCATAGCAGAGGCTCTCCGTAGTCCAGCACTTTTCAACTAGGACGGAGATCTCGGCCAGACATTGAATGGCTCACGCCAACAGCTGAATCAGTGTGTTTATCATTCAGTTTCACTTTGGCTGTCGGCTAAAGAGCTGTGTTGCAAGGTTGCTTAACGCTGATGTCGAGAGTCTTGACGTACGTACAATTTATAACTAAATATAGAAGCCAACTTGCCATTTCGATTTCACTCATACAGTCGAACTCCAGCACAGTCATCAGGAGGCAGGAAAAAATGCATCATATTGGAGTCACCTTACTATGATAAAGCTAAGGGTTGAGTCTCCAGAGCCGAAGTAAATAGCATCTTTTCACTCTAAGAGGTTCGATTGAATTTGCTTCTTCAAATCAACCTAGACGAATTAGAACCACCCACAATGCAAAAACATTGAATACTGTGCATGAGCAGAGCGCTTCAGGCCTCCCAAAGGAAAGAAGGCCCATGGGCTGCGGGCTGCTCAGGTGAAAGTGGAGTCTCGTTGTTCAAACGGTAACGTACACTGGCTCTACGTTCGCTTCTTGGAGATGCAGTTGTCCAAGCTCAATGGAGGTGGCGGCCCCCTCCAAGGAGAAGAAGCAAAGGGCAAAACCAGAAGGAAAGAAGAGCCCTCAGAGATGGCAGCTGACTTCTTTGACACAGTTGACGAGGACCTGGAGCATTCATTGACCTCTTCAAGAGATAGTAGAGATGGGAGGAAAAGGGGAAGCATAACCTAAAGTATATTATTAGTTTTAATTCAACATAGTTGCAGGTGGGGACCAGAGATGGCTGGCGTGCGTGTGAAGGTGGAGGCAGCGCGATGCGCCAAGATTAAAACATTGTTTTATTAACGTAAGAGATGAATGAGATACTCTTTGTTTGTCTGAGGCAGTTCATCTCTTAAGCTGTGAGTTGATGTTCCTCGCACTTGCTTACGTTTGTCTCACCGATTATAGTACACACGCGTCATTGTGGCAGAAAAAGCTGTTGTCGGAGGCGTCATTGCTTTCATTGTACGTGTGTTATAAAAAGCACCTAATCATATCTATTGAGTGTACGACGAGAGACCATTCAGACCTGACCGCGATAGAGATGGTGGAGAACTGCTCTATTTTCAACTGCAGCTGGGTAAATCAACCTTAAAGGTTGGGTTAAGAAAAGAAACAGGGCAATAAGCTGGACGTATTTTTGTCCATGGCTGTGTCATTTCAAAACTAAGTGTTCGTAAACGCAAACATATTTAAGAGCGTATTGAGAGTTTTCAGAGCATTAAGCAGAGTGATGACCTAGAAGTCCCATTCGAAGTGATTGTGTCAATGATTTTAATTCTCTTTCTCTCCCTCCCCCCCCCCCTTTCAAGTATTGGCCAGGACGACCGCCGAAGCCAGGGGTTCGGGGTGGGCTTTGTTTGCTGCGCAAACGTGACCTCGCTGTTCCACATGTCGGCCATCTTTCCTCCACGCCCACGAGCGCTGCAACCGCAGAAAAGTTAGAGAAGTCATCATCAAGCATTGCGAAAGAAATAATCCTCTTATGACACAAAGTGCCTGCAGCACTTACATATACACTGAGTCGGCCATAATTGCATAAGGTACAACTGCGAGAGTTATTAGAGGTGTATTTGTTTTTGGGCAGGGACCTACACTGTGTCAAGCTACTGTAATATGGCAGTCATCACATTTCTTAATAAGCGCTGAAAATACAGGATTAGCGACTCGCAGAAAAAGAACAAGCTATTTAGGTGTTTTTCAATAACACTTCCAAAGAGCCGAGATAGCACAAGAATGCACCAAGCCCTCCTGAATTTCACCATAACCTTTCGCAAAAAACTGACAAGATTTGAAGGAGTTAGGTGCAGGTAACTATTTTGAACTATTTTCAGGACTACTTCCCAAGGAATTTGTACTGTCGGCAGAAAGCTAAAACTATTTTTTATCACAACAAGTACTATTTCTGTACTTGCTTGCTGCACTGCATTGTACCTACTGCATGCAGGATTCTAAAACCCAGCTCTTCAGGACTTGCAGCACATACATACGCGCATTTGTCGACATGGGAAGAAAAAAGAAAAGAGGGGGGCGAAAGTAAAAACTTCGCTAAACCTCTTGATGCCTCCACCGGACGTTGGAGAATAATGAATCCCCAGAATAAACTCTTGACTCCTCACTGAAGACGTCCTCAGAGACTCTTCATTATCTGTTCCCGGACCTCTTGGAAGCTGTAGTCGATCAGGAGGTCTCCGTTTTCAAACACTGTAACCATCTGGTCCACCTTTGTCAAGGAGGGGGGGGGGGGGGTAAGGTCTAAACATACTGACAAGAGAGTAAGAAGGTTGCTACCATGTTGGCTGTTATTTCCTCCTTCCTCACTGTCTTGTACTGGCCGTCCTCCTTGACCAATGTGAGGTCTCCCTTCTTGGACGTCTTGCCGGGATCGGTCACCTGGTCCTTGAAGACGTCAACCTAACAAGACAAAGACCTTTTCACTTAGACGAAAAGTTTAATTCCAAGTGCAGTGGTTTGAATATATCTCGTCTGATCAACTTTTGAATGTTATTTCTGCCAAAAGAGACATGATCATGGGCATGAGCTCTACCCTCTGAACAAGGAGAAGACCTCAAGTTGGAGAAATACCAGGATGACAGCAGTGACTGTGACCGACTGAGCTTGACAGCAACGACCTCAACTACCTCTATGTCATGCCAGTTGAATGTAGCCGCGGTGAGGGGCAAAAAAAGTACCATTTCCATGATCAACATCAAGATCCTCCACAGTGTAGAACCTCTTCTCCTAGCACATATTGTTCTCGATGACGTTGAGCTACCATACCGTGGTCCGACTTCTGTATTGACGCCACTACAAGGTCTTACTACCTCTGTACAGCAAATCCCATGATTGAGAATTCAGTGGAAAAATGAGACCGCGCACGTCAGGGCACTGGCAGTTTGGCGAGGACCTCACGTACGTACACAAGGTCCTCGTCAAACTGCCAGGGCAGATGTGACGGACGCATGTGACAGTTGCTTGCTCACCTGCCGGTCATTGACGGCTGCCATACAGCACTTGTAAGCGCACTTGAGCTTGTCCCTGTCCATCCTTTGCAGGAGGGCCCCACCTGACCCAAAGGTGACGTTTTCTGCGCTCCATCCAGCTCCTGCCATTGCTGCCAAAATTGCCTCCAGAGTGGCAGCGCAAATGCCATCACCCTGAATCACTTGGATGAATGACGGGAGAACTTTATAGCTATAAAGGACAACCATCAGCACGTGCTTCAATAAAGAAGGTTGATACACCTACCCATTCTTGTTATTCGAGGCCGGAAACTTGGCATCCAGCCTGTTGAGAACCTCGAGGACCACCTCCACAGGATTGCCGGAGTCAGGCCTCAATATAATCTTCCCTTTCCTGGTTAATAACAGCATAAGTGACCTTCCTCCCCTCATAAGAGAGCTTAATATCGCTATACAATAAAAAACATGCATTCATCGTCCTTCACCTGTGCTTGACTTTCTCAACCAGATCTTTTCCTCCAATGACTTCATCGATGAACCTCCAGAAGTCATAGGAGTCAGCAACCACACTTAGTGGGCCTTCAGAGAAGGCGTCCATCATATGGCGAGTGGCGGCCACCTCGTTGTCCTTGCCCCAGGAGGTCATTGTGCTGCACACTTGTTACAATGTGCATGTGTGTAATAATATCTAGAAAAGCAAACCTACGCTCTGATGCAGGGCAAGAGTAGCCAACAGTCAAGTCCGTGGGTCCATAATATGTTCTGGCCACCCTGAGCGCCTCAATGTTGTCGGTGCCCTTAAAGCTTGTGAGGTGGGCGCATCCCCCAAGGCTGCCAGACTCCAAGGACGTGCTTCCGCGGAATCCGAAGTCGCAGAGCTGAAAGAACTCAGCCATGTTGCCGTTGGATCGAGAAAGTACATACTGCTTCGTGACATAATTCTTATTTATACATTGGGTATACCGTGTGAGTCAAAACAAAACGTCCCATTCTCCTGCCATCCGTAGAAGCAACCTTGGACACCCGGACCTAAAAGTGATATTGACCTGTCTTGCTCATATGGAGGGAAATGTCATCGCCACACCAAAGGGGACTTTTTTGACGGACACAGTGTGCATAACATATAAAACCTTGCAGCTACACAGACGTCAAGAGACGCAGCTCTGACTTACCTTAAAGTCCAGGGTGTCCATGGAGTCCGACGTCTTTTCCATATACTTCTTTATAATTCTTTTTTGCATGAATGAGCTCGTGGCCACTGTAATCGGGTACCACACCTGGCAATAGAAAAAAGACCATCTTCTTCAAGTAACTGGTAGAACTTTCGACGTCTCACCTGCATAAGAGCAGTCTCGACATAATTGGCCAACCACGGGACCCTGGGATCTGTGGACTCAACAGTGAAGAGCGCATTCCTGTTAGGCACAACGGATCCCTCCGGGACGGCCCTGATTCTAATGGGCAGACGGCCTCCCAATTCTTTTTCCACATACTCCCAGCCTGCCCTGTTGAACAAGTCGTCCTGCCTGAAGTGCCCAGATAACAGGTCCGCGGCCTCATCGATCGCCTAACAAGAGAAGGCTTTTCCAGTGGCTAAATGACCACTCAGCGTCCGGGCCATTGTGGACTCACCTCCTTCGTGACCCTCCTGCCCACCAGGTGCCTCTTGATCAAGTACTGAAGCCCGAAGAAGACCGTCTCGCTGTAGGCGCCGCCGCGACTCTCGAAGTAGGCCTTCAACGTGGTCATGTCAGGAGGATACTGCTTGTAGTGAGAAATCTGCGGGGAAGGGAAGCAGGGATTATCGGCCAAGCACTTCTTCATCAGTGTCCCTGTCCCTCCCATGAGACATCACCTTGTAGGAGTCGGTGAAGAGAATGGCCGCATGGTCGTCGGGAACGGAGGCCAGGGCGGTCGCGTGAGCTAATCGAGGGATGACGAGAGAGTTCTTGGACCTCAAGAAGGAAACAGAGAAGTGACAAATGGCCTTGGTCGCAAAGTTGACGCGTTTCATAGCTTGTGTTCTTTCTTATTTTGGTTATAATGTACCGGCTCAAGAAGTGTTGCCACTCAAACGTGGGCGAGCTCACCGGCGAAGACAACGGCTGTGCCTCTGGCGGGATCACCGTCGACGCCACTTCCTCAGAGCAGTCAGTCGGACTCCTCAACCTGGTGTGCAACTTGGTCGCCCCAGCTCGCCGACTGTGACTTGTGAACCCGCGTAGTTCGAGCCTCCGGGTGTGTAGAACCCGGAAATGGTGGAAGGAACAAACTGGGGATGGATTCCAGGGTCGAGAATCAAACCGGGGACGACTCCTAGAATCCAGAGTCCAAAAATTAACAGTGGACACCTAAAAGAATAGCAACTCTACTAGGGAGTTGAAATTCACAGAAGTTATATAAAAAGAGCTCTTCTTGCCTTTCACCTTGCATCGAGCGTAAGAATTAATCATGACTCACACATGGATTTTGATTCCTTAAAGACACACATTTGGGAATCAACTTTGAGTCGATTTTTTTTCGAAGAGATAACTTGAACTGAGACATTGAACGACTCATCCCACCTCTAGTTCTTATCGAGCATTGGTCTCGGGCTGGTCCACAAGTGAAGAGCTTGATGCAACCGAGCTTGGAGACACCACTAAAACAACCTAAACCAAAACATAAACAAAGCGTCAAATGTGCAGCCGTGTGCAGTTCTCTTGAACAGCGAAGGTGAAAAATGTTTCAGCCCGACGTCGTCAGCTCTTCTCCGTCCTCCTCCGGCTCCGAGGACGACGACTCCGCGGCTGAAGACGTCTTCGACGCCTTTGTCGCCGCTGCAGCCGCCGCGGCCTCCGCCAACGTCAACGACGACGCTGAAGGAGATCCAAAAGAGGCAGCCCTGCCGGAACTGTACCTGTTGGAAGCGTTTGAGCGGGCCATCTCGAAGTCCGTGCGGTCCTCTCAAGACACGACGGGCAACGTCTAGCAAAGATCTACGGATGATGAAACCAGGAGTCAACTTAAAAGACTGCAAGGCTCTTGACTTCGTTGTGAAACTGTACCTGCGGCATGCATGACTTACGAATTCCACAAGTCACGTCTTCGTCAACAACTGCTTTACAAGCAAGATCGTTGACTAGGAAGATTTGATGAAACTGACTCCGGACGTTACAGACTGTCTGGCCGAGTTAGGAGAAATGCAGGTGTCAAGTGACTGCATCTGTTGTGTGTGCAATGTCTTAAACATTAAAAAGTTGAATTCATTCACACAACATAAAGAGCAGCTTCCCTCTGGGTGCAAACTTAGAAGGCGGCTGAGAAGTTATAGTTATTGAGCTATGAGGAATGGACGGACTAAATATGATATGCGGATATATCAGTTATGACTCAATACATCATGTCTACTGCACCTGCAGTAAATGAGAGTTTTGGGAACGTCTTCAGAACCGTCCGTTTGGGTTTTCAGCTTCGTGGACCGAGAGAACCACCCCAAATCGGGGTTCAAATACGAAAAGCTGGTTCAAAAACCCGATTATCGGTAGTACCGATTGTTAAGCTCTAGACTAATAGAATGGGCTGAGTGAGAAAAGATCCGCTGATGCGACCCGGCAACAACGTCCCCACCCACCCTCAGGCTGTGATTCAAAGTCAAGGATCCTTGACAAAGCAGAACAAGCCTGAGACTGCTGGTGTTGTTCAGTTAAAGCCCAAAACTCACGTTGTTTGGCCAAGTATCTGGAGTGCTTCCTCAGCCGGATTCCTGGCCGTTGAGGAGCACACCACATCCATCAACTGATGGATTCACTGGGGCTCCTTCCGGAAGCCGCCGTTGAGCAAGGGATGGCCGAAGCATTCTGCAATGATGTTTGGGCCTGCCAGAACCAGCTGAACTGAGTAGGCCTTAGGGGAGGGAGTGCTTCAAGAGCCCACTCATGTACAGACCGCAAAGTCGGCATTGGAAGCCGCCTTTGAAGACCAGTCGCAGGGAAGCATTATGAACAGTGCAGCCAGTGAGCTGTAATGCATTCATCTCCTCTATACCATAGGCCACCACTGAAGGTGCACCTGGACGTACACCTGGAGAGTAGCTGTGACAACTAAGCAGGTCTTTCGTTGCAGGCGTTAATATGAGTCGTGCCCAAGGCAAAGAAGAGTTCAGGATTTTTCATTTTTTCATGTCGTCAAGGTCCTCACCCTCTCCGCAGAGGCTGCAACGAAGCTGTTGAGGCTGGCGCGCGCCTTTCCAAACGTTGTGACCTTGGGCGCCAGCAAGTTGTCCGGGAAGTACGATTTGACGCCTCGTAAGGGAAGAATTGGACAGCTGACAGAAGCAGGATTCAAGTTGTGGGTGAAGAGCCAGGATCTGGAGAGTCCAGAAGACCCGGTCAACTTGATGCCTGGATCCACGAGAGAGCAAGGACTCAAGAACTTCGATACTTTCTACCAGCTAAAGGACGTTGAGGCTTGGCTGAAGTACCTTGCATTTGCAACTCAAGGAGGACGAGAGATCCTTAACGCCCCTGCATCGACTCTTCGTTTACACTTCCTGTTGTGACCAAAGGCCACTTCACCCTGAAGAGCTTCGGACAGTGCTTGACGGCCACGACCTTGACCTGGTGAAGCTCTGCCAAGTTCTGCTTGGTCAAGTACCACCTCATCTTCATCGAGGCACGTTGATTCGCTCAGGTTCGTTGAAGTAGAGACGAACCCATAGGTGTTGCTAGGACAAAGAAATATATGTTCATATCTATGGAATTATCTACCTCGCTATGCCAATTTTGACATCAGTATTCTTGATCAGCAGATAATTTGCCATAAGTGCATAAACCCTTTGCTGACAATGATTCCTTTGACCTTCGCTACTTCTTGATGGCATGAGTCACACTTCTCTTTTTTCTAGTTCATTCCACGCAGCCTTGAAGGCCGCTGATAACTGACTGACGGGGTCGTAGGTCGGATCCCAACCTTCCTCTCCTGAGTAGGAGGTCGAAGAGTCCATAGGATTGTAACATTGAGAATCTAAACCCAGCTATTAATGTCCTGAGACCATCATTGGGTCACCCTGTATTTTGCGTACTTTTCTCAACTTTCATAGGCCTGCATGCACCCAGGTGGGCCTCCACGTGCATTGCGCTGTACTTGATATATCGACTGAGCATCAGGTTTGATAAGGTGATGCTGACGACTGCTCAAGGTCGTCAGCATCAACTACATAGTCCAAGTCGAGATTCGTACCACGAGGTACCCAGATACGTTTCCCCTGGTTCGTGCTTTCTGCGGCCAACCTTGACGGCAGCCTTCACATCCGAGGGCCCTGCGCTCACGAGGTCGTGCCATCTACGTTCTGAGGTCATCTTTCGCAATCTTAGCGCTCGAACCGACCTCAACCGCAGCTTTCCCGTCCACTGGCCACAGGCAAGAGGACGACGGCGAGGACGACAACGACGATCCTTTCGAGAATCTCCCCTTCCCGCACTCGCTCTCCGAGTCCGAGACCCACGCGCTGACCTCGTTTCTGCCGGAATCACGCAACTCCCCGGTCGCCTACGTCTCGTCGCACGCTTGCACTCAGAACGTCAGGACATCCCCGGTCCTACGCGAATGAGACCAGGCAGCACTCAAAGGGGTCCTTGCCGGTCTGGGAAAAGATGACGTAAAGGAAAATGCCCGTTTGTTGTAGGATGCGCCACATAATTATACACGGAGGGTTCTTTTCCGACTGATAAAAGGCTCGTCATGAAGGAAGTGGTAATTTGGGGTATTGTATATTGCGCTGCAGCAGGACTCAAAAATCAGAGTTTTTAGGTTGAAATCCCCAGGTTTTCTGACCTGTCCGAGGTTTGGAAGCATATTTGGCTACAGCCCTAAAATGAAGATTATCATTAGGTCCCAAGTTTTGTAGCACAATGAAAAATATTCCTTCAGCAAGCAAGGATGGAACTTGTGTACAATTGCTCAGGTAGCATCACAAGAGGCTCGCGATCACTGTTCATGGTCAGAGGCAAAGCACAAAAGTGCGTGGAACTTGGGTGTCAATGTAGCCGAGCTGAACAGGGACACGTGGGTGAAGACACTCCCATCGTCAACACTTTAGACAGAAGTGATGATGTCATGGTTGCCAGGACCATGTGCAACGTGGTCAAGGTGTCCATCTCAGGCACCAATAGCGACAGAGTACCTTTCTTGGCTCCTGCCTGGTCTGCTTCATTCAATGTGGTCTCTTTTGTCGCCTCCTCACACAGTAATATATACTTGTATTGCACATACTTTTAATGTTGCGCCATGTCGTCCAATAAGCGCATAATTATGCTCCAACGCCAACAAAGTCCCCTCCACTGATGCCAGGGACGTCCATATGGGCCCAAAAGAAAGGTCGGTGCGCCCATTCGTAGTGTGAGTGAATACTTTCGTTCCACCCTGTATTTCCGCCGCCAGCAGCTTGAACTTGAGTCAGGCTCTTCTGTCTGTACAGTACATCTCATCACGCAGTACAATTCTGCCTAGGCTCAAACAAACACATGTGGCTCATATGAGGGCATCTCGAAGGCCACTTGGGAGTTAAAACTGTTTTGCTGATAAGGCGAAAAATCTTTGTACTTGCCGTCGTCAAGGTCACTGTGCTGCTCGTACTGTATAAAACCGACAAAAAGCACCCACGGCAACACTAATGCGTATGCATCAGCCTGTGTACCCAAGTACGTACTATTTAGCGCACAGAGATGTGTTAGGCCAAGGAGGGCGAGAGACAAGTTCATGGACGAGACCACAAGCGAGGCTGTTCCACCGCCTCCAGTATCCGGCCTCGGGCATTCGACTGGGAGACCTCGGAGTTGGACCTCAGCTGACAGAAGAGGCCGGCGAACTTTGCAAGGTGGACGCCTTTCTCCTTGAGCACTCACGAGGCTCTCGTTGGGCGTGCAGTTGAGGACGAAGACGATGACGCTCCTGCTTGGTTTCATTCTGCCCGTAAAGCAAGCCGAACCGAGACAAATGGGAAGATGAAGAAGAAGAAACCAGACCTTGGACAATGAGTGATGCAACGTCACGTCGTTGCACGTTGGGCAAAACATTTTGACCTTCCTGCCGTCGTTGGCGAAGGAGATCTTCCAGACGCGCTCGCAGACGAATCTCTGCCCAGCTTTCCACGCGGCAACAGTCGCGATGACGGATGAGTCATGAGCAAGACCCTCAAAGAGTTCTCTGCAATAGCAACATTATGCAGATGGCATTGACATCGACCAGAAATGCAGTCACACATATGTTGCACACAACAATGGATTGCATAACAGAGAGGTCGCAACGAAATGCCAAGCTTGTTTTTCCCTGTGCAATGATGTTTGTTGCTTTTTTTTAACCCTCGTGTCGAGGTCAGGACATCTCGAGGCTGTTGAACTCTCGCAGTGGCCTCAGAAGAGAGTCCTTCCTCAATTGTTTATTACCAGTTACTATAATATTGTTTGGAGTAAAAGCTCTTTGATATCTTTGTCTTTCTTGTCCTTGTGTCGTTACATTTTTCTCCAACCGGTTTTTTTTCGATCGTGCTCAAACTGACTGTGCTATTTCCCGCCATTAATACTTCAGAACACCTTTTTTTTTATCTACAAGGCATAATTAGGTGGCAGCGGTTTACATGTGCAAGGTCACGCTGACGTCACGGATCGCCGTCCATTTCATGGGCAGTCGGGCGGACTCGACTGCACTAAAACACCGACGTCTGCTCCGCCAACGCCGGCCACACGTGAGCCTATGGGCCTACCTGTGCATGCCTGCGGGAGAAAAATAATGCCGGTTTTTAAGGCATCCGGATTTTGCCGTTCCATGCAGTTATACAGAAAGCGCATACGCACTGGCGAGCTAGAAGCATTCCAATGTCTCGGAATTCTTAAAGTCTTAGTCTTGTGTTTGCAAAGCAACTTTTGTATTGTACCAACTCACTGCGCTGTCCGTCCATGCAGCGAGCATGCCCTACGGACAGACTCTTGTGTCATGGCAGCCTTCAGAACATACGCACACATGGACATGCACCCAAATAAACCAGTTCATTTAATCGTCCCGGGAAAATACTGAATCGGAGCTTTAGGTGAAGCATTTTTTGTCTGTCACAGCCATATTTTTGATAAAAAAAAAATCCTTAAAATTTCAATGCCAAGCTCCATTTTCATCAACGTGTTCTTGACTCCCCAGGGAGGCATTTCAGGTGTTTAAGTTGTTTTCAGGCTCTCAACTAATATTCCGCGGTTCAGTGATGTACATACAGCAAAGTGACTGTTGCTAGGGGAGGACGAGGAGGAGGTATTTATGGTTCCCTCGTAGCAACAATTTGGATACGGAAGCAAGAACCTCTGCGATAAGAGAGGAAGGCAACTGAATTCATAGTTGGAGGGCGGCCTCGCAGACGAGGCCAGAGGGTGGGCTGTGCTTATGCGCAACTCACCCAAGTACACGTTGACAGTGGATTGTAGCCATGCTGCACTGCGTAATATTGACAAGTGTCCATTACAGCAGTGCTGACAGGACCTTGTTGTGGGCGGGAGGGGGGGGGGCTGAGCAGAGGACAAGATAGCCTCTCACGAAGGTGGGCATTTGCTGCTTTCTCCAAGCCATCACTTGAAGCTCCAGTGCTGCACGTACAGGGTAGTCGTAGACGGGTTGGATGTCTTAATCGCCTTCTCTAGCACTGCATAGATCTCAGTTCTCCTTCTCACTCACCCGCTCTGAGTTTTGCTATTGCTCCAGTGGCTTTGTCTTCCACCATGTTTGGTCTTAATGGGTCAATAATGGGGTCCTCAGTGTCATTGGGTGTCCTCGGGGTTAATCAGGGTCCTCGGGGTCACTCGCAGTCCTCCGGGTAGGGGGGCTGAACAGGTTGCTGGGGTCTTCATCACCATCAGGCCTTCTCCTCGACTCAAATGATGCCCATTTACGACAGCTTTTGTGAACAACTCCGTAAGTTTGGTCCGGGTTGGTGCACAAACTCAATTGGTCGTCTGAACATTCATGTCCTGACACCAGAGCAAACCCAAGAGTCCCCAGAGGAAAAGAGTGGCTGAAATCCATACGGAGAAATAACTGGGGAGGCTCAAATTTCGCTGCGTCGCTCCAACTCTCTGCACGAGCATCAGCGCACACAAGGCCCCAAAACTGTCATAGCAACGACTACAGGGTGGCACTGCCAATGTGGGCTTTCTTTTGCAAGAGTTGAGTGAGCAACAACCATGTAAAATCGCATATTCGTAGCTTTCACTTGCCACCACGATCATCTGGACTTGGCTGCCTTGTCAGGCCGCTTCGGTGGAGTCCACAAAAAGTCCATATTGACTAGGACACCCTGTACCTTTCTCGTACGAATTAGAGACAACAGAAAGGAAAAACAAAAAAAGTATCACACATTGATGTGTTGAAGCCGTGCGACGAATCATTGTCATTGCTCTCAATAGAGCACAAGAGCCTTTGTAAGTGGCATTTTCTCGACTGTTGGATCACTCTGATTTGGCAACCTTTTGCGCGAAAAATCCGGGAAACCCCCCACAAACTTCGTCAGTCTGACCACAGGTGCGCCCTCACATTAGCAACTCGATCCGATGGAAGGACAAGATATGATCGCTGTAGTTGTACTTGAGGCCAGTCCGAGTTTGGGCTAACAAACATATTTTCTTTCCTTTGTGCGTGTGCCACATTTCCTATCATAAGTTGCGCTGCAACTGTTCATACTCGTGTGCCGCAGATGAGACATCTGCCGTTAATCGAGCGAAATTTGCTGTCACGCAAGGGCTTCAACTGAGTTTTCCTCAATCATTACACTGGGGAAAACCTGGCTTTTATCATGACATTTGGCTCCGTCGCCTTCGCTGTTCTTATCAACTGTGATATGTTGCTTCAGCGCTGCCTTAAGTACATTTAATGTAAACTGTGAAGTGCAGAAGTGAGGCTTCACAACGCAGTAAAGCAATTTTAGGCCGGTCAGGGATCACTTGTGGGCACAAGTGGAGCCCGTGACTGCAATTGAAGCCTATTTTCATGTCATAGTAATTGCCTTAGGTACGCTTTTGCACTCGAAACTCAAGTGTGAATCCCAACCTTTTCCGGTATCACGAAAGTTGCATGTGTTTCACAGCACGCATCAGAGGCGATCAATACTTTATGCACCGCACTCTTGACTTCCGCTCAGAGGCAATCACTGTATCTCCGCCACTAAATTGTGTCGCTCCCTTGCAGCAGCAGGATGACCAAGGGCTTCCTCCACAGGCTGAAGAAGGAGGACGAGGTCAGCGCTGTTGTCCACGCCGAACGTGGCCGGACTGGAGGGATTATTACTTGAGGTCATCCGGGCCCCGAAATGTGGGCCGAAGACAAAAAGGCTTTCTCTTCCTCAGGGTTGTTAAATGAAATCACCATTTGAGAAATGACTTAAAACCGAAATCACGCCAAGGTGAATGAAAGGGTGTTGACTTTCAACAGCAGCTGCGTCTCAAAGTCCCCGTCCTTCGACCTGAATCAACTCCTCTCGAAGATGAGACCGGACAGACAGAAATAATTCGGCAGTCAAACAGTTTCGAATTTGGGCTCATTTCTCTAGTCTTCCCTCCCTCCGGCCCCAAAGGAGCTCCCTGGCAACCCTGGATCCCTTCTGGAATCTTCCAGTTTTTACCGGAGCAATCGAGACCGCAGCAGCTTCAAATTCCATGTCATAATTTGATCTTGGGTCAACTTTTTCTTTCGAAAAGAGGATTTTTCATGATGTGAGTGACTTAAAGGCTGATTATTAATTGGAATGCCTACGAGACGTTTGTTCTAACGCTTCAGTGGAATATGATGCATTCGTGGTCATCTAGATCATCACTGGAGACCTTGTGCGTCTCAAGAGAATCTCCAACATGTTTCTCTGACTTTCTTACGACTCTCTGGGATCAGTGGAGAGACTCTCCGGAAGCCAAGGTGGAAGCCACATTGAAGCCGAGGGGGAACAAGACAGACTGTCTGAGGAACCCCGACAGCGTCCTTGACACGCGGTTTACGTCGCGCACGGTCTGAGTCACTCCAGAATTGTTTGTGCGGGAAGCCGGAGAATCTCCCGAGGCCTTGGCATGTTGGGCAACTCTCACTTTGCCTACGTGCGTCACACCAACGCCGGCGGCTGCAGCAGCAGCAGCAGCAGCCGCCACTTCGTGGAGTCCCCGGGATGCCTGGAAAAAACCTGTCTTGAGGCTTGGAATTTGTAGCGGGATCTGGGCGTGTACCCGATGGAAGGAGAGTAGCTCAGGCTGCGCGCGTGCGTGCGTGTGTGTGTGTGTGTGTGTGTGTGAGAAAAAGCGTTGCAAAAGCCTTGAGTGCGCGTGTACTTGCTCCTACCAAAGTCTAGGTGGCCTTTTTCTTTAGGGAGACCATTGCGTCGTTGTTGTTTTTGTTGTTGCTCCGTCCCCGTGACCCTCCGATTGTACGTAGCAACGGTCTCACTGGACGAAGCCTTTCCTAAGGCCGCGGTCCACGCTGGCGTCGTCCTCCTCCTCCTCGGGCCTGTCCACAAAATGCTTCTCAGCTATGTGAGAAGTGTCAAGGTTCGCAAGTCTGATGCGATCGTGTGACAGCGTGGATTCAACCAAAGAATTCTGTTTACTCTACATCTGCACTGCTTTGCTGACTTTCGGCAAAAAATCCCCCTCGGTGATGCCCTCAGCATAACATTCCAAGTCACACCCGGCAGCAAAGTATTGCAAAAAATTTAAAACTCTTGCAAAAAGGAAAATTACCCGCGGAATTTGCTAATTTGTGTCGTTGCTGTAACACACAAACAACCTGTGTTGTATAAGACACTCACGGTAGAAGCGGAGTCATCACATTGTGGAGGCTTTTTTTGCACACGAATTCACTGCGTGGTTGAGGCTCTTTGTACTGTACGTGGTCGAACCCCCGAGGGCTCACGCATACATTGGTATTGAAGCCTAACGACAACACTCGTTATGGGGAGGGGGGAGGGAACCCTTTCTCACACCTCTCTACCCAGATGGTGACGTAATCAGCTGACAGCCGAGAACTGACCCGGTGAGCTACGCATCACGCTTGGCCACCGTGGGGTTTTATTCTGAGCCGTGCCAGAAGACCTGGACCACCTGGGGAGGGGCTCAACTGCCTGGGAAGAAGCAGAAATTTCTGGAGGATTGTGGAGATGCTGGTGATCGCGCCTCTTCGGGGCCCACACGCTCGGGCCTCCTTTGGGCCCACGCGCAGGCCGACGTCTTTTTTGGGCTGCCGTCAGGAAAGTCATGGGCCAAATGTGGAGAAAAACACGTCGGGCCACAGAAAGAAAATGGAAGAGCTTTAAAATGTTGCGTTCAAACGAATTTTCCTCAACCGATCGACATTTTGTACTCACTGATTTTTATTACGAGGAAGCCTCGCTCGCCTTACTACTCTGGAGCTGATTTATTGGGGGGGGGGGGGGGGAAAAACGGCGATTCGCCGACCGAGTGTGAAAACAGTTATTAGTTAAGGAAAATCACATGTTGGACGACACATGCGTACTTAGGCTGACTCGCATAGCTAAGTCTGATCCTGTCATGACTCGTGAACACTTCTTTTTCAGTGAAGTTGTACAATATTGTCATGGATGCAAATTCCACTAACGTCTGAGTCAATTTTCCCTGTGCAAAGGTCAAATTAGCGCCAAGTTCAGCTCAGGTCGATTTGAATTGCTCTCACATGAGTTGGCCTTGGCCCAATTGCGTATTGATACAGCCACTTTTAAGCCCTAATTTCAGACTGTAAAGGCCGAGTCACCAGAGGAGCTGCAGTATTTGTTCCCCAAGCAGAAAAATCAGTTTGTCTCTCGCAGTTGTGCGAGCTCACAAAGCTTCTTTTTTGTTTGTTTACAATCTTATAATATTTCTGTAATCATTATCGCTAACTGCGGTGCACGGAGAACAACAGCGCCCCGGTTGCTGTTGTACTGAACGCGCCCTCTCCATCCATCTCATGACCGGGCCGTGATTCGACACTGACGAAAAGATTTTCAGTAACGTACTTTTCAAAAATAGACCTTAATGTTGCGTTAGTCAAACAGGAAAAAGGTTCATTTTGTCTTTGGAAGAAGTCTGTCTACACGTCGGAGTGATGGGCAATGTTATGGCTCCAGAGGAGTCAAGGCCCAGCCAGGCCTCAGCCGGGCCTCCAGTCATCCACGCACCCAAGGTCAAGTCCGGTACCCCGAGAAAATAAAACCGACCCGGTGAGAGCTCGACTCAAGCAAGCGGTTTTTCCTGTAGCCTCGCATCTCTGGTCTCCGTTATGTCAAACGACGCAAAAACGCCCGTTGTAAAAACGACGTCTCCGCACCTCATTTGACTGCTCCTCCAATGCGTACGACCACATCAGGCGGAGGACGAGCAGCAGCAGCAGCTCGGACCTCTGAAGGCACGCAGACGGGCAGCCGGCCTGGCAGGCCGGCCGGCCGGCCGACCGGCAGGCAGACAGGCCCACAAAAATGAGGGCCTGCGCAACATTGCATTGTGGGCCTGACTGACTGAATAAAGACGCTGTGTGGCACAACTGAAACGACGCATTTCACAAGCTGTGCATGACTTCGTCTCGTGCTTGCACGCTGTGCACCCGCACCCGCAGCGCTCACAGTGGACGCCGCTTACGTCGTGGACGTGCTGCAGTTCAGAGGAGCGAAGTAGTTGCACACTGAGACCCTGATTTGGTCACGTCGCTGAGGAGGGAAACTTATTCCCCTCCAACGCTGAAACAGTGCTGATGAATGAGCCCACTTTTTAAGCAGGTGCCTCCCCCCCTGTGCATACTGAGCTATGGCCTTGGTCTGATTTATTGACCTGCTCGTGCACAGAAGTGGACAGAGAGGCTCTTTCTCATATATTAGCAAACTTTCCATCTCGACTGTACAATTTTTCCTGGTCCCCCGGGATGATGATGTAAGCAGAGTCTTGTACTACGAGAGAAGTGTTGTTACCTAACAACTGCGTAGCCTAACTTGTTTTATACATTTCAACTGTAACTGCATTGTGACATCTATTACATCAAGTGCACGTGAGCCTATGTGAGTGTCCAGCTTTTAGGGCGAAGCAGATGGTGAGCGCCTAGTGCGTGGGGGGGGGAGCCATAGGCAGACACTCAGTGCTTTATATCTTTGCCACTCTGCCCACCCAGCGTCTTTATACACTTAAAACATTGCATTGTGACTGATCGCAATTTTGTGTTTCTCGTATGAACGTGCTGACTCTTCTTTGAAGTTGCTCCACAGCAGCAGAGGGGAGCTTTCATGCAGTAGAATCATTCTTGACTGAGCTCTTTCCATCGAGGTAGAATCTGAATATTTGGGCTTTCCAGCGTTCGCGCCTGAGATGTGTTCCTGCAGGGCTTTTTTCTTCACATCCTGACTCTAGAGCTAAAATATCAAAAGTCTGACAGAGACCAAGAGGTCGGGACTGAAACATAACTTTAGGATGTGGAACTGTAAAAGCAGGACTCTTAGCAAAACCGAAGAGGTCCTTGCCACTGTCCTGGCACTCGGGTCTGGGGGATGCATCAATACTCTTGGTCTCGCGACCTCTTTTTGCCACCATCTTCGCTCATTTTTTGCGCATGTAGACATCACTCTTTGTGTGTACACTTTCAGCCATCTCTGTTTGATGAACACGAGGATTGATACATTATGAAGATTATTATGCCAACATCCATGCAGCAAAGTCAAAATGGCGGTGTCGCTGCTGAAGTAGACACCAAAGTGTTTCAGTCGTCATTAAATTGAGACTCTTCTGTATGTACCATGCTAGTTCTCGCAGCGTTCATCAACACTTCCTCTACACTGTTTGCCTGCATATTTCTCGATTGCTTTTTCACCTGTATCTTTTTTTTCTGTCTCTTTTATTATCAATGTAGTTCATGATCTTGCAGTTCGACAAAGTCACGAGGATGGGAATGGTTACTCTTCACCTCGTGATTGGTGTTGGTGTCTTCATCCTTCCATTGTTCCTGCTTCTGTTCAGGGAGGCCAATTTCAGACATCACTGCTTAAGGAAATATTTCACGAGAAAATTGAGTCGGTACTGGAACCCATGTGAGGCATTGTAAGTTTATGCACAAATGGGGCAGGTCCCAGAATTGTGCAAACGTTGAAATTGGCCTCTGCTGCTGGCTACATTTTATACAGCCTGATCACCATGTCATTGGCGCACCTGTGCATTGTGATTGGCTCTGTCAGCTTTGTTGCCAGTGTCCTCACCACTGTTGTCCTCATCACCAAGTTTGTCAACCAGCCAGAGGCACATGGATTCTTCTCCTACTCGGACACTGTGGCAAGGTTAGTCTGGTCTCTTCTTTCTAAGATGATTTCCAACTCACTTTGAGGGCAAAAGAACAATGTTGCAAAATCTCTTTTCTTTGATGAACCCACTTTTCCTGTCTTGAAAGTCAGTGAAGAAAAGCGAGTAAGAGTGGAATAAAGTTACGTTATTCTACGATTTTCCTGTTTTTCCTTCTTTCGCCGATTTTTTTTGTTTCACTCGTTTTACGTAACGCATGCCAGCATGTAACAATCTGTGCGGAACGTTTATTTTCGTCCATAATTACATGACCGTCATATAATCACCAGACCGGGCTGTTGCATTAAAAATCTTTGTCTGATTTGACGTCTGTGCAGATACAAATGGCTGTCACGGTGAGAGGGTGACCTGTTGTGAAGATGAGCTAGAGTCTTGCAAAGTTGCACAACCGCAGTCTACCTTCAACTCATATCTGTGTCCCACTGGACGAACAGGAAAGTGGATTCGTCGAAGAAAATCTCATTTAAAACAAAAGTCCCCCTTATTTTTTTCGAACAAATCGTTATTCCTGGTCTCCCCTGAGCACAGAACACTTGGCAACACTTGGCGTTGCCATTTATTCCATTCAGAAGGCCAGCGTCGCAAATCTTGTTGGTCCGCCCTGTACATGCGCGTATGTGTACTGTATGGCAGTGTAAAGTGATGTTCTCCATGTGCATTTGCGTCTGATCGTCATAGTGCTCTGATGTCCTTGGGCTTACTGCTGGACGGCATCCTGTACTTGCTACCTGACCATGACACTCCTTGCTACCAGTATAAGGTTGTCTATGGCCTTTTCGTTGTCCCCATCATCACCGGCTTCTTCTCTGTGCTTGGCATGGCCATCGAGAGGTTCCAGACATTTGCGCTCTTCAGGGACAGGAGGAAGCTGACCAAAAAGTTTAGCATTGCTTGGTTTGCAGCTTCGTGGACTCTAGGTACATATATACATTGTGAACTTACAATGACATGCTCACATAAACAGTGTCATCCTCGGGTAATGTCCTTGCTGTCAAAAGTTCCGCTTTTGGTGAGAACCTCGCTCCATACACGGTCCTGAGATGTGTTGAGATCAAATTTATATGTAAAATGTGAAATTCAGATACTCATGCTGAAGATTGGGGTCATAAGCTCAAGATATTACCGATATTTGGTTCAAAATGTTAAGTGCTAGAACATGCAAAGAGCATAGGGACTGAAGTTTCACCTTTTTGTAGGTTTTCTTTTTGATAAAATTGGTCAAAACTTTTGGAGGGCCTCCCCAGGCCCCCAATTCTGATGGGAGGGGGATCTTCCCGCCATATTCTTATCATGTGTGCAAGCACATCAAAATCTGGAGTTTGTGAGGAGAGTTTGTTTGATTTCATGCAACATGAAAATAGAGAGAAAATGCATTGTGCTTCGGCATCAATTTAGTGCTGCAGACATTTCCACAAACCGTCAGACAGACAGGGCTTGAGCATGGCCAATGGGGCACTTGGGCATGTCCGTGAACACTTCCTCTCGGGCTCACGGCAAAGCCCCATTGTTGAATGGCAGAGTCTTTCTCCTCTCCCAAGATCAGATTTAGTCGAGTCGTGTATGAAGGGGTCAGCTATATTGAAGGCCACTGCCGCAGCTGCTAAGTGACGGCCGCGAAGCAGCCACTCGGCAAAGTCTAATGGCTCTTGTACTGACTGATATATAAATGGGAATAACATGTCATTATGTGCTCAACTGCCTGCATGAGTATTTGAATGTCGAACTGTGAAGTGCAGATTCTGCACCAGAAGCTGCCACAACTGCACGTGCAGCCTACACTACCTCGTGGAAATTATGTTCACTAAGGACTGTATAGAAAGCATTTACACTTAGGCCCAGTGGCCTAATGAGATTGGCAGGATATTCTACTTTCAAAATGAGTTTCAAGGCCCATTAGCCCACATGCGTGTAATCACACATCTTTACTCTCTGCTAGCACTTTGCTTCCTTGTCACCTTGTTGGCTCAGATCTCGGAGAAAGAGCCAGTCAAAGTCACCCTGCTTGGCCAGCACAGTCACACTCACCATGATGATCGATTCATCAATGGAAACAATGCCAACGACAACCCTGATGGCAACTCTGACAGCAGTACTATCAACAATGCCAACAAGTTCTATGTGAATATTCTGGACATGGACCTCTTCCCTGGACCTCACAGAGAAAAGAGACTTCAGGTGGGGCTGAATTGCTTTCTCTTCTCAATAACAGCCAGACAGTATTGCTTCCAATGAAGAAGGTAGCAGAATGGAGGAAGAAGGAGCCCTCAGTGCTCCACATGAAGGAGGAAAAGGAGAATTCTACCATGACAGCCCAAAAGCTTCATGATGGCAAGGAGATTGAAGCTCAAAGAGGATGGGGAGAAAGAGTATTGACTGGACAGTAAGGACATTTGCACCCTACTTATTGCCTTGTTGTAACCTGTATGCGTGCTGTCCGTGCGCAAAACGGCCAAGAAGTTCTGCTATGTGTTGAACTGGTTTCACTTTTTTTTATCCGACCTTTGGATGACCAATTCAAAATTGACATGAGATGTTCCATACATACACACTACGGTGCTTGGCGTAAGTAATGTTGCTTGGTGGTTAATGATATCATATTCTGAGCAGGAATGTTTCAGAGCTGAATTGCCATGTTCAATGTGTAGCCAAGATAGTGACTCATGACATGCTGTAGTTTCATTAAGTCTCAAGTGCTCATTGTGATGCTAGAGCTCTCGGAGTAACATCAGTTGACAAGAGCACCGTGCTGGTCATGGCCGAATGTTGATGTTTTTGACCACCTCTCCATGATGAAAGTGACTGAAACTGTTGGTGGATGTGGCAACCCTCCAGTGCCACATGCCAAAGACAGCGCCCTCCAACCCGTCCTTGGACATGCTACAGGCCAAAAACAT
>JAAUXU010050209.1_pt1 | contig 37117 bp, 37 predicted proteins | sample 7278151 | NCBI WGS metagenome assembly JAAUXU01 (sample SAMN14350113, study PRJNA611818) | marine sediment metagenome | isolation source: surface marine sediment (1.8m) | place: French Polynesia: Moorea | collected 2018-08 | reverse complement strand
TAGAAGTAACGCAGTTGATCGTACTGGCACTTTCTGGCCTAGCATATAATTTTTTTGCTACGTGGCTGGGGGTTCACATAATGAAAACTAATCTAACGCCCCCCCCCCCCCCAAAAAAAAAAAACCCTTTCCTTCCATAGGGAATGTCCAGAGCTCTGCTAAGGCGTCGACGACAAATTACGAGTACATTGTACAACCAGCCAAGCCACCCTGTATCATAGAAAGACGCCGTCGAGATAAAGGTGAGACAGCAACACGACCAAAGTTGTCATATACACGTAAAAGAAAAAAAAACAATTGGGCCAGGCTTGATCAGGCAGAAAAGGGGCAGTTTTTCTCTATTTCTTCACCCTGTAATTTCCAGTCGTAAGATTGATGGGGGATGTGGTACACACACGTCTTTCTATATCTCTAATTCTCCTTTTTTGTGTGAGTGCTTGTGGGGTTTTTTTTGAGGGGGGAGGGGGGCTAGTGAGACCACCAGCCTTGAATTGGCATTTGCTGAAAGATGTGGTAGTAAGCGAAGTAGCTCAGGTTCGCCTACTGAAACTCCTTTTTTTGGCTACCGAAAAGGGGTATAATTGGGAAATAAGGCGGGGGGAGGGAGGGAGAAACGAAATCATTTGCATACGAGGGTAAAACTGGGCCAAGTCGAAGTAGAGGTAGGAAAGGACCGACTTGCACACGTCGTTGTGTCCTGTGTCAGCGTGGGACACGTCGAAGTCGTTGCTGCCCGACTCCAGCCAGTTCCAGAAGCTTTTGGAAGAGAGACCTCAGTGAAAGTCCTCGGTAGGAGTTAGAGAGAGAAGAAAAAAGGGCGACTAGAGCGAAGTTTTCTCTTAACCCTCATTTTTTAAGCGTGGTAATGAGTGCGCGATAACTTTTCTCTCGCGGTGGGAAGAAATAGCGACTCTGCTGACGTTTATTTGGCGCCATTAGTGAGGAACAACAAGGTGATTTGGGGGTCACAGGGGCTAACAATAAGTCAAGTCAGCTTTAATCACCTACCGGGAACACAATAAGCAGAGTCTTGTTGCGCTACATTTCCTACAACGCACTGTGAGCCAGTGAGAACGCTTTGTGACGGTGGATTTTTTTTGACTCACGCTCTCCTCAGTGATAACTTTTTTTTTCTCTGCGCTTTCAGGCATGTGTTTGACTCTGTAAGTAGTGATCGTTCTCTCTCTCTCTCTCGCTCGCTGTCTGTCTGGCGTCTGCCCAAAAATCACTCCCTCTTGGACGCTTTTTGGGCATAACCTCATTGACATAGTTTCGGACCCATTTTGCAGCAATTAAAGCCCGCGTATTTGCTCATTTTCTCGGGCACGAGTTAATGCTTTTTTTTCGCGAAATGTGGGTCATTTTCTTGGGCGTGGAAGGAAGGAGATGCCAAAGTGAGCAATTAAATGGGTGGCTCTCCATCCCCTCACGTGGGCAGGTAGGCAGGCAGGCAGGCCGGCCGGCCATCTGGACACAACAACAACAACAACAATGCTCGTGATGTACGCATAATCTCGACAGCAACGAGAGATCGTAAGCCACGAGACCCCCCTCAGTAACAAGAGCGAAATGTAGAAACGTCGTCATGGTCGTAGGAGCCCAAAAGAAGTCTCTTCTGCTCAGCTGCTTTATTCTTGTCTTACGACATCTTTTTTTTTTCTTACTCGTACGGTAGATTTGTGGCAGCTTCTAGTGGGGAATAAAAAATCTACTTTGTCTGAGACCAACGACGTATGAAAAAAAGATATTGCACGCACAGCGAACGTACGTTGTTATCTATCATAGGACGGGAAGCGTCTAATTTTTGCCCCGTCTTAATAGAAATGGTTGAACCAGCGAAATATTAAGACACTCAAAGCCTCTAATGCTGAGCACTGCACAACTGACATACGAGCAGGTCGTGTCTGTCACGACTCTTCTTATTCTCTTACGAAATGTTTGGTTATGCACTTATTCGCTCGGTCTGGGACGTTCACAGGTACGCAGTGATGTTCTGGGGTCTCCTCAGCCCCGGAAATGTCAGCACTGATGTCACTTCTCGTCGCTTGACACAGTCAGCGTGGGGCTGACGAGGAAAGTCGAGCCCGGCCGGGCCCGAGGACACCACCATCATCATGCCCACGATGACGGAGCCACCGCTGTACAGGCTTTTCATCCCACCCGCAGACGTGGCCATGGAATCACGCACGCGTAGGGAGAAAATCACTTCTCAAAGTGATGGAGAAACAGCCCCGAGGTCGGGGGGCAAAAGAACACTGAACCACCCTGTTGTGTCTGTTACGGTCGTGAGTGCTTTAACTGCCAGCAAACTTTATTATTCTTTCTTTTCTGTGCACGGTACCTGATTTTTTTTTCCCGACTGCACATATGAATATCGGCGTCAGCAATTAGGACGTTTTCTCTTCTCCCCGCATAAAATTAGTCACACAAGATCAAAAAGAAGGGAAAAAAGCTGTTCTGCACGTTGACTTCGTGGATCAGAACCGGGCATTTAACTCACTACTGAAGCTACCAGTAATTAACTATCAGGGAGAAGAAGGTCCAAAAAAAAGAGGACGTTTTTGGCCAAAAGTAACAGTTGCAGAATGCGCCAAATCTGGCAGAGAGAGGTGAATTCGTTGCGATGCACGCGGTTTTTTTTTGTTACAGGGTCCAGCAAAAGTTTGGACTGACGTCCGAACTGATCAACACCTCCGAAACAAAATTTTCGAACTTTGATGGTGGCAAACAGCGCCAAAGCAGGGTATTAATCTTTGATGCGTCCACCCTGGGCGCGAGCAGAGACGAGTGGGGTGTCGACCGGCGACATCTTGGGGAACTTGGCCGACGTCATCGAGTTTGTCAGCGTCTTGGCCCGAATTGCTCAGCTCCGACAAAACCGGGAGTGACGTCAGTCAGAGCTGCACTCAGCAGGAACTTGCGCGACACCCTGTGGGTGGCACGCACGGTACAGTTCTGCGGCCAGCCGAAACCGTCTCAGACTCTGTGCACAATTGTCTGTGGCCGCTCAGAGGTTCAGATGCAAATTCTGGTCAACAAAGTTACTGCCGAGCTAAGAGAGAGCTTGAAACGTGTAAAGGGTAAAAAGTGAGGAAGAAGAAAAAATACAGGGTGCTTCATGCTAAGGGAGCGCAACTGGCAATCTTTTTTTGGGGGGGGGGCTCTAATCTCTCTCTCTCTCTCTCCATTCTAAGTGACTATAATTCACCCTGCCGAAAAGAAGAGGCAACAAAAGGCAGCGCGCGGTTAATAACAATCCCAAAGAAAATTGCACGAGTTTTTTTTAGCCTGCTTGCAAAAAATGGCAAAAAAAGAGGCGACACAAGAAGAGGTGAGGAGGCAGAAGAAAGATGCTTCTTTGTTGGGCTTGAGGCGACTGAGAGAAGAGTTATCTGGAGAGTTTTGTGCTTTATGGTGTGAGATTATCATCATTATTACTGCCTTTTTTTTTTCTTTTTTGCTCGGCCAGACAAACGTTCTTGGAGCCGTTTGAAAAATGGCAATCGGGGCAGCTCCCGTGCCTCATCGAGGGCAGCTGCTACTTTGAGCTTCGTCTAGAGAGCCAAAGCCAGCAGAAACAAAGAAGAATTTGAGACGTTGTCATAACACCGGCTTTTTTTATATTTTTTCTCTCCAACGGCCTACGAGGGCCTGTCTCGATGGGCCTTGACAGAAGTCAGTCTGGACACTTTGCAGGGACGAATTTTTCTCCGTCGAATGCGAAAGTATCGGGCGTGAAATGTTTATGTGCAAACAGCTCTTAAGAGAAAAGATGGCGGCCTCGCGATCAAAACTTTTTCTCAAGTCCTTCAGCGGACTTGTCAGAAGAAACATATGGAAACTTTTATTTATTTTCCATTTTTCGGACACACACATTTTCAGCACCCCAAGGAAAAACTTTTGACATTTCGCTGAGGGCTTTTCTGTCGAGAAATAAAACGATGTTGTTACTGGACCAACAAGGAGGGAGCTTCGACCCAGAAATAAAGAGCACTTCCCAGTTTTCTTCTTTCCTTTTCTGGCTTTTTTTTCGATCTTATGGCAAAGCACAGAGAAAAAAACAATGCTCCTGGTATCAAATGACCCACTTGAAGGGGGGGGGGACAAACAGACAGAAAGGCAAGCTACCAGAAGTGGCCTCATCTCGAATGCATGCAAAAATTACTACTGTACACAATCACTACTGGGACACCCTGTTCGGGAGGAAGAAGTTTATCGAGCAAAGGGGGGAGAGAAATAAGGGAATTGCTCGTTCGGCCAAATCTTATTATCGACACATTATTGGGGTTCCCTCCCGGAGAAAGGGAAGGAAGAAGAAGCAAATAAGCTCGGGATTATTCAATCGATTAAGTGGCGTCGCTCTTGTGTCAAACGCACCCCGAGATTGGCCTCGTTGCTCCATCTAATTCGGATCCCGGACGGACGAGCTGTCAATCGCGACACTGTCACGTATGCAATCTTACTCGATACAGAAGAATTTTAGCCACTTTCCCCCAGATTTTTCTCTCTCTTCGCACTCTTAATCTCTAGTTGACATCCGTGAAAATCCTCAACGGGGTCACGAAGTTAGGAAAACAAGGGAATCCGTGATATTGGCCTCTTCCACCAGCCTCTTCCCCCTTTCCACCTGGCTGCCCATGCACGCCAGAATAATGAGTGTAAAATCTAAGCCAATTTAACGCCAGGCAGTCGACAAACGCCTTTTGTTTTTTTACCCGAAAAAACTTCTCGTAGGCGATTCGCGAACAACACGAACAAGAGGCCTCCCTGTGGCGGCGGCGGCCTCGGCGGCGGCAGCGGCGGCGGCAGCGGCGGCGGTCACGGCGGCCACGACGAGGACGGCGACGACGACGAAGGCGACGACGACGAAGGCGACGACGACGAAGGCGACGACGACGGCTGCGGAGAAGAATCATTAGGCCTAGGGCCGCGCGCGCTCTCGAGCTGAACACCCAGAGCGCCAGCCCCAGGCGCGCGCGCCCTCGCGCGCCGCCAGTCGGACTCTGGAGGCGGCCGAGCGCGCCGCCAAACGCCGTTCGGCTCCCTTCAGCGCAAGTGGCGGCGGAGGCGGCGCCGTCGTCGTCGCAGCCGCTGCCGCCGATGCCGTCGCAGTCGCCGACATCGGCATCGGCACCGGCGGCACCGGCGACGACGGCGGTGGCGCTGAGAGGATTTTCTCGACGAACAAGCCGCCAGTTCGAGTGGGTCCCTCAGCGAGGTCGGACGTGTGCGTGCGTGCGTGCGTGCGCGTGCGTGTACAGTGTGAAGACCGCGTGCAACCCGAGCGCGCGCGTGGCCAACAACAGCAGCAGCAGCAACAACAACAACAACAAAAAGTGCATCGTTGATTTGCATCCGCCAGCAAAAAGCGAGCGAGAGAGAGCGACAGAAAGAAAAAACTCCACCAAAGTCGATCTCCTCCACCAGACTCTCGGAGTGCAAAGGACAAGAGGAGCACCAGAGAGCTGAGCCACCCTGTACAGTCCCGTTGCTTCCCCCGCGCGTGAATTGTGGCGAAGAAAAAAAAAGTCCAAATAAACCGCCCACTTTATTGCTGCGCGGTGACGCCTTCCTTCACCGGGGCCGTGATGTGTGTGTGCGTGTCCTTCCGCTCCACGTCCTCTTCCTACGGCAGCGTCGGCAGCAGCTGGAAGGAGAAGAAGGAGGAAAAAAAGAGGGCTTCGTTAAATCAAATCGGTGAAGTGTGAAGAGATTCTTTTGCCTTCCCTTTTTCGATCACCTCTTTCACCCCCACGTCTGCCTGATTGGGCGTGCTAAAGGGATCCCAGATTATCTCATCGAGGCTTTTTCGAGGTGAGTCCATCTCAATCATGGGGATTCTTCTCCAACGATATTTTGGTCGGGCTTCTTCTCCCCCAAGGCGGCCTTGGCGGCCGCGGAGACTTGAACGAGGGGAAAAACAGAGTTGGGTTGAGGGGGGGGAGCCGATCTCATCTTGAGCCGCCTGTTTGTGTCCGACGACCTCTGTGTTTGCGCCCGTTGGTGCCGCCGGTTTCAATTCCTGGTGATTGCTGAGCCAAAAACATTCCGAGCCACGAATTCGCCCGGAGACTTTTGTGAAAAAGTCGATAAAAAGGTTCTCCGCAAACGTCAAGCATTTGCTGCCGGAGTCTCCGTCCTCGGGTCTCGCATATTTAAGGTCTCTCCAGACGAACGAGGCCATTTTCGCAATGCCCCCATTTTCGCAAACGATGGTCCGAAGAATACATTTTGCGAAAACTGATCATTGCTGCTCTCTTAAGGCCTTCCTCAGTCCCTTTTGTGGCCAAAAATTGGCCCTCTTTTGTCCGCTGAAGAAATAATTCCCTCCCCCCCCTCTCTTCTTTACTGCCACACACATTTTTTTCTGCCAAAGACCCCGCGGGCCGAAACCAATTTCGACCTTTTTCCAGAGCTCTAGGGCGAAAGAAAAAAAAATGCTTGCATGATGTCCTCCGACTGCTCCGTCAGACACATGGGTGAGCGCATCCCCGACTTCCTCGTCCGTCCGGCCGAGTTCCAGCTCACCCGCACCACGTGCCCTGCGAGAAAGGAATGTCTGGGTGGGTTAAGGGGGGACTTACCCCGGAAATACGCGCCAATGATGGAGAGGAGGGACTGCGGCCGGTTCCCCTGCGTCAAATGCGCGACCTCTGGGCTTTTTTGAGTCACGGCGCGTACGTGAGACGTGGTTATTGTGCGGAGGCGCGCAAATCGCTGATAAAAAGCACAAATCTCCCAAAAACTTCCTTCCTTTTCCCGCAAAAAAAGAGAGCTTGCGGTGAGCCCGAGGTCGACCTCTTAACCAACAACTTCTTCTGTCGCTAAGAGTTTAACTTCTCTTCTTCCTCGAGTGCTTTATGGCCCAGGAAGCAAAAAAAAAGGTAGGGGGAAATCACTCTGAGGAGACGATCGGCTTTTTAGGGGAAATTGCGCGGCGCCATCGAAGTTATCGGGCTTTTGTGGCAACAAAACTTTACCTTCACTTCCTCCCTCCCCCCGTTGAGGTGCGTGTGCGCCAAGTTTGTGCGGCCATTAGCGAGAGCAAGAATTTTGCCTGCCAAGGGGGGGAGGGGGGGAAATCCCCTCACATGTGATACTTGACGGACGCGTGGCCGGACTCCAACTCGGCGGGACGGGACTCGGAGGTCAAGTACCCCGATCCGCAACCCTGTCAGACCGAGCACGAGAGAGAGAGAGAGAGAGGGGGGGGGAGGGGGAGTCTCTCATGTCAGACTGCAGTTGGGACCGTTCCTGAAGATGCAGATCGCTGACCAGATCAGAAGTGTGCCGAGCGGGATTGGCCCGGTGGGCCCCGGGCTGCTCGGGTCAGGGACGCGGAGGAGGAACCATTCAGTGCTGTTATTGGCAGTTACCACAGTTTATAGTCGGGCCCCCCCCTTTTTTTAACGGCGCGATTAGGAAATTTTGCACTGCCAAATTAACTTTTGTCCGAGATTTTGCAAAAAAAAAAAAAACACATTTCATTACCGCTCGTTGGACTTTCAAGCTGCAAATAATAATAGTCTTTTTGCTTCTTCTTCTCTTTTGAATGCGTTTTATTTCCCACTTTCAGCAATAAAAAAAGCCAGTCAGAGGTTAAGAAATGGCGGCAATTTGCAGTCTAGGACGAGCGCGCGCGCAAGCATCAAATTTATGAAAGTAGAATGAATGATTTTTACAAAATTTTCTCGGAAGCGGCGCGATTGGACGCTCGAGTGATTCACAAACTGTGGATTTTTGTTTTTTTTTTCATTTTTTTATTCACTCTGCCTGGCTGGCCCGATACGAGGCATATATGAGGGAGTCCCTGGTACATCAAAAAGTTACGAATTTCCTATCGCTTTTAGGGAGGAGGAAACTCGATAGCCAGATCATAGCCAATTTTGAAGACAAAAAGCCCGGATTTAGTTGACAGGAAACGCCAGCCAATCACGGAGGGAAACAACAATTGTGTCCCATTTATCTGTTATTAGTGCAGAAATGAAGGGCTTGTGGCAGACAAAAAAATTAGCGGGCAGATAAAGAGAAAGTAACGGTCGGTGTCAAAACGTTTAAGGTCTTCCTGACTACTGCAGCAGCAGCAGCAGCAGCAGCAACAACAACAACAACAGAGAAAAAACACGTGGTAATTTGCGAGGATGGCATGAAAAATGTTCGAAAAAGGTCGTTGTTTTGAAAGTTTAGCCTTGAGAACAAAAAAAAAAATCAGAGGCAAAATGAAAATTTGTACAAAATAAGTTCGATTTGTCAATCTTCGGGCAAGAAAATCAACTTCTTCTTTTTCTTCCCTCAAGAGGAAAAAGGGAAGGGGACGAAAAAAGGCGGAAACTTTCCCGTTTTTGGCACGAGGCGTTTGGGGAGAAAATCGAAACATTCGAAATGTTTACGAATAGTTTGATGGGTTTTGGCAGGAGAGCGAAATTGATTTCTAGATGTTTGGGTAGAGAGAGAGAGAGAGAGAGAGAGAGAGAGAGAGAGAGAGAGAGAGAGAGAGAGAGAGAAGGGGGGTTGAAGCAGAGGAAAGTATTGAGATTTGTTGTGCTTCCCTTCTCTTCTCGATATTGCTGCTGTTGCCACTTTTACGACACTTTCGATATTGCCAGCAGAAACTTTCCTCCATTGCTTCCACTTATTGGTATAAATATACTCTATATGTATAGTATAGTGTATAATTTTAGCTGCCGATAACTCGACAACGAAGCGTTCCATCAAATATGTGAAGAAAACAAATTTTGTTCCTCTCCTGAAAGTAGCAAAGATCACTGAGGAAAACATCTTTTTTTGACTAGAACCTTCCACTGAGATTTCCAACGCGATTACGCGCACGAGTCAATACTTGAAGACATTTCCTTTGCTTCTTATTTCCAGGTTCTTGACTTCCCATCGAAGGAGACGGACGCTTTCAGTGATTTCCCCTAGGACTCTCGACTCTTTAAGAGAGGGAATTATAGTGGACACCCTGTAGATGCCAGTACAATGATTACCAGCCATGGGTACCCGACTCCGCCTCCATCGCTTGGTAATTCCTACGAGCCTGGGGCTGCGGCGGCGGCGGCCGCCGCCGCGGCGGCTCCCCACTACAGCAACCAGGTGAGCGGTGGCGGCGGCATCAAGGCCGACGACGAGGCCATGTCGGCCGACCCCTTCTCCCCACCCAACTTTGGCGATGACGACTTCGACATCCCGCCCATCAACCTCCCACCCTCTGCCTTGGAGGAGCAGCAGGCTCAACACTATGGAGGTTACCAGCATCACATGCAGCAGCAGCAGCAACAACAACAACAGCAGCAGCAGCAACACCACATGATGTCTCCTGGTCAGCAGCACCAGGTCATGTATCACCACCATCAACATCATCCTCAACACCAGCAGCAGCAGCAGCAGCAGCAGCAGGCCCAGCACTGGGGGCACCACCAGTATATTAATGGGTACCAGTACGGTGAACCCCACCAGCAGCAGCAACAGCAGCCACAGCCTCAGCAGCAGTATTACGGGTACGGTCAGCAGGGCATGTATGGCATGCAGCAACAACAGCAACATGCCATGCCTGGAGGGCCTTCCCCTGGGGGATCTCACAATACACCCAGTCCCCAGGCCCACTCAGAGGATGGGGACAACAGTGGCGAGCACCAGCGGAACAACAACGTGCTCAAGCGACCCTCGCCCGATGACCAAATGCACCCCGGGGCCAGAGGGGGCCAAGTCATGAGTGGTCATCACCATCTTCATCATCCTCATCACCATCACCATCATGTCGCTCATCACATGCACCACATGCACCCAAACCCAGCCACCTCGGTGCACGTGGCCAAAAAGCCCAAGGTGTCCAAGCGCAAGAAGAAGCGGGACCCGAACGAGCCCCAGAAACCGGTGTCAGCCTACGCGCTATTCTTCCGTGATTCTCAGGCCTCCATCAAGGCCGCGAACCCGAATGCCGCCTTTGGTGACGTGTCCAAGATCGTGGCGTCCATGTGGGACGGCCTCGATCCGGACAGCAAAGCTGCTTACAAGAAGCGCACCGAAAATGCCAAAAAGGACTACCTGAAGAAGTTGGCCGCGTATCGCGCCAGCTTAGTCTCCAAGGGCAACGGCGACGCCGCCTCAATATACGGCGCGTACGGCTACGCTGGGTACGCCGCAGAGGCCTTGCAGAACGGCTCTCCGGCCGCTGCTACGGCCGCCGCGCTCATGGTGGGCAAACCCGGCGGCTACATGCACGGGGCAGCCGCCGCCGGTTACGGCGGGGGCGGCCAGCCGGTCCCACCGCGACCGCCAATGCAACAGCACGTGGCGGCGGCCGCACATCATGGAATGCAGGCTCAGTACATGATGCACCATTCACAGGTGAGGAGAATCATTCTTTTGCACTCTGCCATGAGGATGCGTTATGTTGGAGTAGGTACTGTTGACACACGCACGTGCGTGTCCGTGTGTGTGCGTGTGTGCGTGTCCCTCGCGCAGGAGACCAAGTCTGCAAGTGTGACTGCGCCCTTAGACGTCGTAAAGATACGTAGAAGAGATCCACACTCTCCTCAGACATGCATGAGACGTGAATGAGACAATATCTACACATGAAGATCTCAGCTTTGCATATGCTGTAGCAGAGCATATGGGCTACACACGAATGTACAGTTGTACGTACGTATGAGTGTTTGTTGGCTATATGATAAAAAGAAAGAGAGCAAGAAAGGTTTCAATCTCGTCTCCTGACCTTTTTCACACCCTCCGTCTTCCATACTCTCCCTATGTTATGCATGGGGTTGTTTTCACTCTAACCCCCCCGGCCCCATTCCTGCAGTCACGCATGGCTGCCGCCACCACTATGAACGAGACTTGATTGAGACACGCTGAGAAGAGGAAGAGACAGAAACTGACATTTGAAACAAACCCTTCATGTCGATCCATCTAAATGCATTGCAGAGAATGAAGGAGGAGAAGGAGAACAAGGAGGAGAAGAGGCTTCGCGTGAGCGAAGGAAACCTCGTGCAATGTTCGGAGCTGAAAAATCCGGGCTCCTTTTTGACACGAAACTTTTGACGAGAAATTTTTCGTACCCTCTTCTTGGCTTTGGAAAATGCAAAGTGAAAGTGCACACACGCATTCATTCGGAAGGCTGAGGCACGCGATCAATATGAGAACAGTGCGTGCATAAGGACAGAGAAACGATTTGCGGGATTGTTTCCTTTGTCGTCAGGACTTTTTGAGCAGTGCTCGACTGGAACCTGGAACGGACATGGAACACTTTGGAAAGTTCTGCTCGATGAAAGCTTCATTCATAAGACCCACAGCGGAGTCCCCAGCCCCAACAGGGAGGGGGGCGGGGGGCAATTACCGCTAAGTAGCTCATCTACGAGTAGGATTTCACCGGCTTGCGAAGTACCTCATTAGAGCTCTTTAGCAGTTACAGCTGCAGAGGTATTAATAAACTATTAGTGCGCAATCAATTACTGCTCTTCGGCCTACGACTGCACTAAAAGTCTCCTTTCTCAATGACCTTTCAGCACTCCGCGATGCCCAACGGAATGATGGGCCCTCACCAGCCCGGCGGCGCCAACGGGCGGCGCTCGCCGCCCTTAGACCAGTCGTCGACGACGTCTTCGCAACACTCGCCGCCGCAGCAGCAACAGCAGCAGCAGCCTGGACAGACCGATTGCGGCGGCGGCGGTGGCGGTGGCGGCGGCGGCGGCGGCGGCGGCGGCGGCGGCGGCGGCGGAGGTGGTGATTCCTCCTCGCGATCGCAGCAGCAGCTGCCTGCCTCGTCGTCTTCGCAGGCCGCAGCAGCAGCGGCAGCCGCGGCCGCCGTGGCGGCCGGATCGATGCTCCGCTGTCGCCGCCCGGGGTGCGGCAACCCCATCCCACGCGGCGCGGCCGCCGACAACGGCTGGAGCAACGCCGAATTTTGCTCCAACGAGTGCGTCGTCGGGCAGTGTAGGGAAGTCTACAGCAACTGGTCCTCCTCGTCGTCGTCTTCAGCCTCGGCGGCCTCAGCCGCCCAAGCAGGCGGCGGCTATTCATCAGCCGCGGCGGCCGCCGCCGCCGCGCCGCCAGTCAAGTGACAACGAGAAGTCGGCAAAAAAGACACTGAATATCTGAGCGAGTTAGGTCGCTGCTGAACGAGTTTTACTTCAGTCTTTAGTCAGAAGAAAAAAAATCTATAGCAATTTAGATTTCGCGGACATTCCACAGGATGTGAAAGAGAAGTTCAAAAAAAAAAGAAAATTTAGCGACACCTTCTTTCCCTTAAAAGCACACGCCCATAATCGTCACATTATCACGTTTGTATTAATATGCATAACCCACAATGTTTTGGCCAGTTCAAGGCTGCACATACACAAATCTCTTTCTCAGTGAAAAAAATATCATCAGATACCTCGTCAAAAACACACTTGCTTTTGAGGCACTTTTGAGCACACATTCCAAAGTGAATTGGACTGGTTTTTTTCCCGTGTTCGAACTGTTGTACAAGGAATAAACGATCTGTATAACCACATTACTTAATGTCCAGATGAATAATAAATAAAATGTGTTGCGGAGACGCTTACTTTTTAAACAGACCAGTGAGTGCAAGTGCGAACCTTCTCCTACCCCCTCTTTCCCCACCTCAATACCCCCTCCTCGTCGCCCCCCCCCCCCCCAAAAGATGTTCCAAGGTATAAAAACACGACCGTTTGTTGGATCGACCAGAGAACAATAAATCAGTTAACAAACCGAGGAGTCAGCAGTAGTTTTTTTTTCCTGCTACAAAAATTACGTATGCGAAATGTGTTGGTGCTGCTGCTGCGCAAACACATTAATTCCCTCTCCCCCTTGCCCCCCTTGGCCAAGAGCACCCACGTGACAAGAGATGATGGCCCTTCAGGGCCCTCAACCCCCCCCCCCTTTGGCCAAATATTATTTACCCGTGTTTTTCCAGGAATGTTTCTTGTGTCAGAGGAGTCAGAAGAAGAAATCCTCTCACCTCAAGAAGGGGGTGTTTGCTTAGCGGCTAACAAGTGACGCAGTGGCCGCCGCTTCATGCCCGGCTGTCCAGAGCGTCCACTGCGTTACGCGGCGCCCACTGTCCCGTCCAGCGTCGTCGCCCGGGCCCAGACTGGATCCCTACCTTGGCACCAGCGGAGTCCACTGTAGCAGCAAGGGTAGTTTGGCCCCGCGGGCAGCGGCGGCAGCAGTGCAATGGATGCTGCTTGTGTTAGATTGAGAGCTAGGGCTGCTTTGTGGCAGCCCCGAGGCTGCACTGATACGCAGTCTCCACTGTACTGCCGAGTGCTGGGCTGAATTCATCCCCAGAAGTGGTCGCTGCTTTGACGAATTGACGTGTGTCATTTGCATTTGCCAGAGTAGTAGATTAGCCTAGTTTTTAGTGAGAGAAGAGGTCTGTTTAGTGTGCGTATGCGCAGAAGCCTCCGACGTCCGCCCACCTCTTAACGTCTGTTTTATATTGCTGCAAACTTTCTTTTAGGTACCTCTTTTGTGGGACGTTTTCACGTGCAATTTGAGTTGTCTCACTTTGTCTCGTTGCCCGGACTGAAGATTGGTCAAAGTTATTGTTGTTGGGAGAAGATGTCAACAGCCATTGGCGAACTTTGGAGATGGCAAAATTGGTGACTCTCAAGCCTGATATTGACGCAGTCTTCTCGAGCTCCTCCGTGATGAGCAAAACTGACTTTTGCAAGTGGTCAAGTGAAGGCTGAGGAGCGGCCTCGAAAAAAAAAAAGAGGTCACGACCCAACAACCATGCATAGGGTCAGACCTGACCTCGCAGGCCACATTCTTGTTCGTGGCCTTGACGACCAAGAGTCCACCAGACTTGGGTCGGAGCCGCAGCACTGTGAAACTGTCTGTCCTCGTCGAGGTTTTCATTTTATAGGCCGTTTGGTCACCTCATAATCGTTCTCTCTCCTCATGTTTTCGCGGCTCATCTGTGCTTCCTTTGCTGCCGGGGGAAGAACAAAGCGAAGTTCATCCAGCGCATCTCGGTCGTGTCGGCCCCGCGGCCACGTGCGCGTTGGCCATCTCGGACACGTCCGTCCGGGGGGAGGTCACTGCTGCTTCCACACTTTTTTTTTCCTTGCCAAAAGGCCCCAAAATTGATAAGCCCGGAGATCTTTAAAAATAGGACCAATCCAATTTGCCTAATTCTGGATATTCTTGCCTCCCCAAGACGAAGGTCTCATAGTAATGGTGGGGAGTTATTCAGAGCTAAAGAAAAAACCCTCCTCTCTCCCTTTTTTTACGGATATAAGCCCGAATCCCGTAATTGATTTTTTATGCAAATGAACACAAATATAATTATTCCCTTTTCCCTTTCTGTAAGCCTCTCTCTCCATTTCCTCTTGCTTTTTCCGCTTGAAAATAACTTGATCAGGAAATGCGGGAAATAGAAGGAAGGAGGAGAGGGAACGAACGATCTTGGTCGCGTGCCCGAGCTCAATATCGTTTGCAGTGATGACGACTTTGAGGGGAGGGGGAAAAATAGAAATGAGAGAGAGAAGAGAAGGGGAAAAATGGGAAAAAACGGACAGAAGGCATCAGTTCGGGGCCCTCCAGCACTGGCATCAAAGTGGGGGAAAGGAACTCCCTTCATTCGTCTGCACTCGTTTTTTGTTTTTTGTTTTTTACTCGGGGAGCTTCTTTTTCTGGGGCTTTTTGGTGGCGCAACAAAGAGTGGAGAGCACAGAAGCCGAGAAAATGTCTGTCATTGCATCTTGCAACCGGGTGCACACAAATCATTGCTTTGGAACCGTCGTCCTCGTCAGCAGCAGCATCTCTCACTCTCTCCCACGCGCGCGTGCTCGGGCGCACGCACGCGCGCACACAAACACGCGGAAGATTAATGGCACAAATAATGACTGGGAAAGCGAAAACATTGCGACCCCATAAGCGAACTGCTCGGCCAGACGTGGCAGCTCTCGCTCCTCTTTTTTTCGGCGGTGGCTCCTCCACGGCGGATCTGTCTGGCCGAGTTGCCCGTCGTCATCTCGGCCACGTCCGTGGCACACGTGGGTATTGGCCTACATCAGTTTGTGTGCAGCACATGTTTTATGCAGCCTCGACCCGCGTCATGTCCGTGTGTGTGAGGGAGGAGGCAGTTCTCGTGTCGGCGAGCATTAACGCATTTTCACTCTGGAGTGGCGGGGGGAAAAAAAGTTTCGCTCGCTCATTTGGGGAAAACATGCAAGATCAAAAGATCTTCTGACAGCTGCTCTGTACGTACATACACTTGCTTTCGTCATTATCATGTCAACACAAGCACGCCAGAGAGCTTTAAAAAGCTATCTAAATAAGAGCAACGATTTTGGCGCATACCTGTAGGATGATGCCTGGTGGAGTCAACTACTTACGAATGAGCTTAAACGTTTGAACTGCAGCCTCGGCGTGGGCGGGAGTTACAGTGTGAGCCAAGAAGTGCTGAGGAGGTGGGAGTCAGACTCCTTTTTTGGGGAAGGGAGAGGGAGAAGTGTGAGCGCCTTAAAACGCACATGAGAGGTGTGACAAACAAAAGCCGCTGGTGCTTTTGCTTCTCACACTGTAAGCAGTTGATACGTTCAGAGCGCGCACACACACACACATGCAGTGATTGATGAGTACTGGCCTTAGTACTCATGTTGTCTGGTGGAGCAGCAGCAGCAGCAGCAGCATCTGTGTTTGCTTACTACTTTTTTTACTTCAAGTCCAGCGCATCCTTGGGGCCATTAGTACTGCACGCAGCCATCTGTGCTGTGCACTGCAGTAGTACTGGAGTCATTGCAATTTCTCTCTCCTCACTCTTCCCCTCTCATTTGTGATGAACGATGCTGTGTGACGACAGGGCCAAAAGGAGGGGGGGAGAGGAGAAAAGAGTGTTTTGATTGAAAGATTAATGGATTTTACCCCGCCCTGCACGTGTGTATGAGGCAAAAAGGGTTAAATACTTTGAGCCTACTGTCTGGAATCCCTCTGTATGTGTGTAAGCTGTGTTTATTTTTTTTCTATCAAACTTGGGTCAATAGCCCGAGTTCGACCCAAAGTTCTCATGAGCATTGACCCAAAACTTGGGTCCCCCCCCCCGATGAGGAGCAGGGGGAAAGAGAGAAAAAGGAATGAAACAAGAAAGGAGGAGGGGAGATTTTTCCCCCTTCCCCACTAGAGAAAAATCTTTCATTTGCATATTTTGGTCATTGGAATGGAAAATTTTTTCGAGCCCTGTATTTTAAGATCCGGACGTGACACCATGATAACATCAAGGCACGAAGAGATTCTCTTGGAGGGAGAGAAAGAAGGAGAAGAAGAAGAGGGGGGGGGGAAGCAGAGCAACAGTACAATTTTCCCCTCAAATTTGGGTCATATTATGTAGATATTAAAGGCCAAGGAAACGATTCCTCGGAAGCTCATTTTCTTGGCAGTGCCAACTTCTTATACGTCTCTTCGAGGCAGCTCCATAATTTCTTACTTGGACTTCCTGAAAGGAAAACCTGACCGATTGAATTTGACACGGATCCCATTTTATCGAGTCTTCTCTGCTCCACTGCATAAGTGAAGTTCTTCGTGACCGAAGCAGCTAATGAATAAGAGGGAGCATATTAATATGGTTCATAAATTGTGACTCACTTTTACTCTGGGGGGATGATGATGATGATGACTAAGATCGTAAGTTGCTGAATATTATACGTATGTGACTGAGCGCTGTTCAAAGGGTCGCGAAATTGGAATCTCACGTAGCTGCCCCCTCAAGTGGTACGCAGACCAGCGCTGCCGACGGCGTCTGGGACAGGTCCGACTCCAACTGGCCTGGGTACTTCAAGTACTCGGTGAGATCTGTCGTCAACTTCTCGCACGACTGACACTGGTGTTCGTGATGTGAACAGGGTGGTTCGCAGGGGCAGGGAGGGGGGTCAAAGGTGCATGAGGCCTGCGTGGATGCCCCACGGTGGTGGGCCTACTTCAGAGAAGTGGCCAAGGCAGGCTTGGCTTCTGCCACTTTTCGTTCGTGCAGATCTCGATGGCGTCGTAGCCCGTTTGGATTCGCGGATTCTGCTTCACGCGGCAGAAATACTAGTTGTAGATGTGGCGGTCGTAGAAACAGTGGTAACACCAGTGGTACGAGGAGTCACTTTCTTTTCCATGCTAACTAAACACGAAGTACAAAGGAGTTCTCGGAAAAATTCCCCTTCGTTTTTTTTGCTGCTGCTGCATCCAGTCATGCGCAAGAAACTGCGAATTTTTCCGATTATTTTTCGCGCATCGTGCAGAAATTAATTGCAAATTAATTTCTGACATTAAAAGGCGCGCAGAGATAAAAAAAAAACAGGCATTCGTTATGCATGCACAAGAGAAAGATGTTTCTCTCACTCGCTCTTATCTTTTTAAATGCCTTTGAAAGGTCACGACGAAATTATTCATGATGCAAGAGGAGAGATTTGGCTCTTTTCTTAATTGCGGCCTCCTGTCAAATGACCAGAGATTCTCTTAAATTGTATTCAAACTCGCCAGAGAAAAGTGGGCTTCAAGACTGCAGGGACCCTTTGGCACCACAGCCTCGAGATGGATATCAGGACTAGAGGGACCCTTTGGTACCAAAGCCTCGAGATGGACTTCAAGACTAGAGGGACCCTTTAGCACCACAGCCTCGAGATGGGCTTCAGGACTAGAGGGACCCTTTGGCACCACAGCCTAGAGATGGACTTCATCGCGCACAAGAATCTGTCACTGCCAGTCTTGTGGACTGCGATCATGAGTCAGCTGGTCTGGTTCTCTTGGTCCTGGGTGGAAGAGTTTTTGCAGAGCTCTCTCTCCCAGCCAATTAGGAGGATTTGCTTCGACACACAAGTCCGTGGAATGCCGAGGAAAAAAGAATTTCTCCAACCCTTCCGTAGACACCCAGTAGTGCAACACACACACAATGTACTAAGCAAACACATATTTGCTGCTATAGAGAGAGAGACACGGAAAACTTGATCTTAGATAACATCTCCTTGTGTCTTTTCTACCGAGATTTCCCAACGTTGTCTAATCAATTTTCCAAAGTTCATGCATGAGATGAAGGGGGGGAGGGGGGGATAATTCAGGCGTGGAAAAAGAAGAAATGCTGATGGATGAAAAGAAGAGGCTCTCAAACCGTACAAAGCTGGAGAATGTCAATAGCATATTCATGAACAAAGTGGAGCACTTTGTTCCCATTGAACTGTTCATTAAACTTGATGCACCGTGGCAAGTTTGCCCCCCCCCCCCTTCTCAGGATGCTGGAACAGACCCAATCACTCAAAGATCACACCAACCCGCGCGTGTGCGTAGCACAAAGTTCAGGATGGATTGACAAGGGTATTATTATTGTAAGGTTGATGTAAAAAAAAACCGTTTTCTTTGGGAACATCTCACAGGAAAAAGACCTTTCTGAAGAAGGGAGGGAGACATGAAGTACGACAGTGACGTCCCATATTACTTACCCAAATGAATATTCTAGCTTCTCCTGGTGGTTTGGCAGTTGTGTCAAGATGAGTCAGACATGCTAGTATAGCAGAGTTCAAGGGCTCAGCTCAACCAACTGCTGTCTGCTAAAGCTGCCCAAGCAGAGATATTTCCAAAGTTGGCAAAAAAAGAGTGGGGGAACAACATTAATGAATTGCTTGTCACTGCAGCCTTACCTCTTTTGTCCTCCATTACTACATATGATTACTCCAGCAGCAAGTTCTTTGAGGATGATTGGCTGTGTCCCTGGGGAGCACCCCAGAAAACAATTCTCCAGTGGAAAAAGAGGGAAGGGAGAAGAGGGAGATAAAAGTTGATGAGACAAGTAGTGCCCAGAGACAGCCGGTGCAGTGCAGTGCAGCACTGCACAAGACGTGGTCGAAGAGATGAGACCACTTTCCTCCCAACCGCACACTGAGTGCACGCGTGCACATTGCACCTTGATAGCCAATTTATTGGGCAAATCAACTCGGCAACACAGAGAGGGAAAAGCAACCAAATAATGTGAGAGAGGAAGTGACTTTTCCCCCTCCACCCTTTTTTTTGCAGTTGTTGTACGAGTCAATTCACATGGGAGCTGTGCCATCTTGGGCATCTCGGGGGATCACTTACCTAATCTCACCTGACTTGGCCTCACTTCTGCTCCTCTCCTTTCTTGTAACCACACGGACCCTTATAAATGTGTGTGCAGGTCGAACATCATATTATTAACTGTGTAATGATAATAATACGAGGCACGACTGCACTTGGATACAGGTCGATGCTTTTTGGCAATGCAAGCAAGATGGACTCTTTGTTGCCACGACTGTGTAGATACGCATGCTGGGCGTGGAGCGCCAGAGATGGGTCAGACACATTGACTTTCTTTACAGTACTGTCTTGTCTCTCAGAGAGGATGCCATGAAATTTGGACAGGGCCCCGAAACGGGGCCCTGTGCGGCAGTCAAGGCCCGAATGTGAGGCCTGGATGCAACCTGTCGCCGCATCAGAGTGGTTGAGAGTTTGAGATGACGACGGGACGGATGCACCGGGCACACGCCCCGACACGTGTGGGTCTGCGGACAAGGGTCAGCCACGTGTGTTCTTCTGAACTCCCATGGTCGTCCACGTCTGGTTCGTGGAGTCGTCCGCCACTCCACGTATTGCTGAGGAAACGCACGCTGCTGTTGTTGCCGCGGTAGAAGTCGAACTTGGTGACCCCGTTCAACGTTTTGCGAGTTCGCGCCAAGCAGACGCACTAAGGCAACACTGTTGTGTTGAGTGAGTAACTTGGCGCACAAGCACTCATCGAACGTCCCCCCCTCCTCTTTGTGGTCCAAATCCACTCCTCTTTCAAATGCCAATTATGTCAAAACAAAACCCACAGAGAGACCCATATCAGTTACCATTCTCATTCTCTATTCAAAAGAATTCCTCCCCATGGAAAGCTCTCCTCTCCCCCAACCACCACCAAATTTTTCCTCTGAAGTGACCTCTTAAAAAGCCCTCGGAAAAGCTCATTGTTAGCTGGAAGGAGTGGGATGGAGAGAGCCTTCTGTTATTGTCAAGTGGGTAGGGGATGGATTCATGGAGGAAAAGGAGAGGATCTATTTCACCTCAAGCATCTCCATTGAATTCAAATGTGTGCATATGTGTGTGAGGATCTGAGGCAGCTTCTGCTGGATCCGTTATAAAAATTTACTGCTCTATCTCCGCTTATTATTATTGGCTCATACAAAGTCCACAAATAGCCGGAGTCACTTAAAAATTGACACAACTTTCACATGTGAATCTTGCAAAGACCTCACACATGCAAGCAGCCATTGTTGTGCAAGCTTCGATTTGCCACGAACACGAATTTCATTCGTGTAATTATAACGTGCATGTTGTAGAGGGAGGAGGAAGAAAGAAAAGAATAAAAAAAAGGGTAGAGAACTCGAGGCGCGATCGTTATCTAAAATAAACGTCGCATGCAAAACATGAAATCTTTCCGGACCCTTGAGTTTTCTAGGGCTCCTCGAGCGGACATTTTTGTGTATCGCGACATCAAAACCTCGATAATTACACAGATCGACAATTTCCCGAACGAGGAAGGGAAAAAACGACTTCGGGATTAATGTCCTATTCAATGTCATTAACCCTTTACACACTGGCCATTACCGTGTTTTTATCCTCCCCCTCCCCGATCGTGCCTTGCACCACCGTTAACACAATCCTAATGGTAATAATGGAAATGCGCACGAGCAATAATTAATAGCTCTGGGGGGGTCTCGATTATGTCGTGTGTATGCACACGGGGCTGCCCGATGTATGCACGTCCATAAGAATGACTCTGCGCGCTCGCGCGCGTGCGTGTGTGGAAGTAGTACCATTATTTACGGGACAGCAGCGGCGGCGGGTTCTCTCTTTTCCCGCCACCTGCATTTGAGCGTGAAGGCATCGTTGCACTGGCGGAATTTGTGTCGTTGTTGCCGACATCTGTGCCATCAGCGCAGATTTGGGTCCCTCCGGAGTCGCCGCCGACACGATTGTGTTGCCGTCGCCCCAGTTAAATAGATCACGTCTGCCCCAGGTCGTGGTGAAAGACAAAGTCCTGCAGTCGCCGCCGGAGCTGTTGTTCGGGTGGCCGGAGCTGTGGCTGTGCAAGCGCGCCCTATGCGCCGCCCTCACATATACACGAACGTGCGCGCAGCAGTTAACGTTGCGCAGTTTGCGAGCCCTAAATACGCGTGATAAGTAAGACCGTGGTTATCCTGGCGGAAAAGGGGTCGTGCACGTCTGCGTGAGGAAGCTGCAGTAACGTAACCACGCCTTTTGCCGCTCTGCTCGGCATGCCCTCCGTCCCTCCGGGTGGGATGCCGGGTTCCACCATGGCAGCCACTCCTTAAGCAGTAGCAGCCTTATACGACTGAGCAGCGCTTAATAAGGAAGAGTGCATTTGCGCAGACATTCATCTGATATGACTGAGTGAGCAACACTGGCGATCCTTGAGGGCCCTCTGGCCCTTCTTGCCCAGGTGACGAATGACTTTCAGGGGAAATGCGTTGCTCGCCTCCTCGTCCTCCACGTATTGGCATCTCCAGTAATAATTCAACTGAAAGAAATGGTCCTCCATTTAAGGCAGATCTACGTGCTGCAGTCCAACAGTTACAAAGAGTTGGCCTTTGAAAGTCAGTCTGCAGTCGTGCGTGCGTGGGTGTGTGCGCAGGAGGGCAGATAGACATTGCAGTTAAACAGCGACTGGTGAGGAGCAGTCAGCCTTCTAAAGTCAGGCTGCGGGCCTTGGCTTGGCAGATACAACGTATACCGTATGCTGCAGTCCCGAAGAGACTGGTATTGACAGTCGGACTTTGAAAGTTAGGCTGCAATATCTATCTGACACGCACACTGCAGCATCCTGACTTTGAAAGTCTCTCTCCAAGTGCAATGTCCGCCTGCACATCCACACACTGCAGTCTGACTTTCCAAGGCTGACTTTCAAAGGCTGACTGTCAGCAGCAGCCTTCTTGGGGACTGCACCATCCATCTCGGGCGCGCACCACCGACTATTTGGCAGCCTTAATCATTCTTAATCTTGTGCCCGCTACACTTGTTTACCATCTGAATAGTTAACCGGTCTAATTGCTTATTTTGGACACACAAAAACACGTGTGAGGCCATTGGTTGGTGCACATACGGTATGAGTGGGGCTGAAGCAAGTGGGAGCATAATTCCAATATTAGACGAGGGTCTGAAGAAGTCGTTAGAATTTCGACGATTGCGTGCTTGCCCGCGTGCGTGCGTGAGCGCGTGCGTGAGTGCGTGTGGGCAACAAAAGTCGACGGACGCGTGCGCTTGTTTGAAGAGAAACAATAATCGAGCAGGTGAATCAGCAAACCTCTCGCTAATAACGCAAGGGTAAACACTGGAATTCCAACTCCACCTATTCAAAGCTGGAGTTTTTAAAATTGTTATTTGCTTGCGCCTTTAAGGGAAAGGAAAGGAAAAGGGGGGGGGGCGACAGTCAATTTGAGCTCATTCATCAGCGCGAACTCTGTTTACAAGGCTTTTTAACAGGAGACATTAGCTTAATTGTCACATGAGCAAACATAGTACGAAAAAAACCAGGTAAATTGATAGCTTTAATTCCACTTACTGCGACGTCAGTTTTAAGAACTTTGAGCCCTAAATGCTAATAATAATTGCCCGGCTCTTGTTTGGGCGCATGACTCACATTAAGAGTCACATATACAATAACGACCCAAAAATGCACTCTTAATAACGTGGTCACAGTTGTTTGTTTGCTTGCTCGAGTGTGTGTGTGTCCGGGCCTGCGTGCGTGCGCGCGCGCGCTCACGTGTGTTGATGAGTCAAAAGATGAGCAGCTTTTTCTTCCTCTCTCCTCGTTCTGCTCCTCTCTCACGTCCAATCCCTGTCAGAGAGATTCTTTTTGACTCACACTGTACGTGTTTTATGTTCACGTGCCCGATTTTGCTCAGCCATTATTGGCCTTGTTCATTAAGTCTGCAGCCGCTGTGGAAAAGCGAGACACCCCGTAGAGCAGAACGACGTTTCTTTCACACACGCGGAAAAGAGAGAGAGAGAGAATATTGGAGCAGCACAATTCTTGATTTTTCCCTTTTCGCCACTGCTGCTAATACTTTCCTAAGCTGTCACGGGTGCAGTAATCGATTTTAAGCTCGAAGACCCGTGAATGAGATCAGCAAACAGTAATGAAGAGATTATGTACGTGGGGGTCGGAGGGAATTCCCTTGGAGGCACCTGAGCAGGACTCTCCTTGCTGCGTACCCCAGTTGCCGACAGGGTGTCCTGCCTATTTGTGTACAGGGTGTCCCAGCGGCCTCCACCACTGTGGCAGGAGACCCCAGATGCCCCTGCCCTCGTACGCCGTGTCACTGTGACGAGGAAGCTTCGGTCGCAGACAACTTTGGGACACCCCGTTAATACATAATCGCCCTCCTTATGCTTTTATACACATGTCTGACGCGCACGTAGCAGAATGACCTGTCTGTCTCTGAAGAAATGCTCCAGAATGCAGTCTGCGGGCTGCGCATGGGAGCAAAAAAGAGAATTTCCCATGGATCTTTTATTCGAGTTTTCCCATACACAATGTGTGTGCCCTGTTTATTCAGGTCGGAATTAATTCTCTTTTTTGCCGAGAAATTCTTTTCTTGAAGCCCGAAGCCTCTCATCATGCGTCAAATCATGCACGTCAGGGAGAAGATGATGAAAAGATGGAAAAAAATGGGGGGGAGGAAGAATTTTTTTCTCGCACATGATATTTTGTGGGCGGGCGAGCATGCAAAAATCTTTTGGGGTTTTTTTTCCCCCTGATCTTTCGTGGTTCTTCTCACGAACACACAAACATCATCCGCCCACTTACAGTTCAGCTCTTTCTCCCGAGTCCCTTTGAGGGTCTTTGACACCGAGTCCTCGTGTCCTCGATGTCCTCACCCGTGTGCGGGGTCGACATCCGCAGGCTCTTATTGACTCAGCGCAGTGAAATAGACTTTAGAATGCAGATGAGGAAATACGTTTCTATACGTCATCACCCAGCATTCTTGGGTCTCTTCTTCTTCCCCCCCCCCCTTCCCCCATATTTTGACGTGAACAACCTCATGACAGCTGGGAAAGGTGAGGAGAGAGACCACCCTAGAAAAAAAGGAGTCAAGGAACCGCATGATGCAGTGGATCCTCGATACAACCATGTTTCTGGGCAGGAAATAATCTCTTCACTCGCTGACCCAGCCGATCTGTGTGCACTGACTGCCTTCTATTCGTCGTCAAGTTCATGATCCATATGAAGAGAAAAGTTTCGTCTTATCGAGGATCCACTGTACGTGGAACATGGGAAGAAGAAGGCGAGCAAATTAAAGGAGAGGGTTTTTTTTTCTTTTTTCCAGGAGAACAGGTGAAAATCGTCCAATGCAGCCAGAACCTTTGCCAAATGTGTGGAGTCCCTGGTCAATTAATTAGTGCGAGGCATTTTTGGACGTTTTTTTCCTAGGAAAAGTTGCAATCATCGCGGAATTCATCACGTCAGTTCTGCATCACGTGAGAGGCCAGGGGAGGCCACAGGAGGGAGAAAAAGCGACCTCTGAGGGTCAGGTCCTCTAAGGGGTCAAGATTCATTTTTCCAGGAATCTAATTTGCCCCAGTTCTTTTTTCCTGCCATGCCAAAAGTTGTGCGGCATCTCTGCCCTAAGGGAGCGTTTACACTGGCGGAGTTTTTGCGGCCATGTCGGGGGGGTCGCCCGTTCACGTATGCATGAGACACACGCTAGCGCCTGAGCGCACAGGCTGGGCCAAGAGTAGTGTGTGAGAGAGAGTCGAAAAGAAAATGAGTCGCTACGCGAGGTTAATGAGTTAATGAGGGCAAATTAGCAGTCTCATCTGCAAGTTTAACCCCCCCTCCTCCCCCCTCCTCCTCCTCATCCGTGACTGACCTCCGTGCTGTAGCCACTTTTGCCAACGGTTTCGTACTCCTTGCCGATGATTTCGGTCTTGTTCTCCGTCCCGACCACGTGGGACCAGGGTTGTCATCTGAGGGTGCAGGGTTGACAATGATCACAAAATCGGAAGTACCACTGTTGGCAGGGGGTCGCGGACTGCCTGTATATAGTACTTGCAGGGGAGTGATGCAGTGCCCAAATTGCACTAGTGTCATTTTTGCAATCACCGCTCATCACTTTGGAAGTACCGGTGTTCGCAAATTTTCCCGCAAAAGTTTCAGAAAGAAATGACGCTCTGGCGCACCAGTCTCAAATCGCGGCTGAGTTGTTGTTGGTTCAATCTCGCTACACTGTTGCATTTGCTTTATTATTATTTTGCACACTGCGTGGCTTTGGGAAGCGCCGGTAATAAAGTCGCACTGCAAGTACTTTTTTCTGCGAGGTTCTGATTCGCCACTAAAATTGCCCTTCGCCAGGCGTAACGAGTACTCAGTACTGGAGTACCTTCATACCTGCTGCAGAGCAACAAAGTTTTACAGCTTGCTATGTACGGACACATGAGTAATGCACTTCATGTAACTCGGTCTCTCGCCCAACACAATATAGTTTCTTACAGGCATTTCCGACACCTAAAGCATTCAACAACTATTCCGTAATAATGTTATTCCCCCATTCCCTCGCCCCAAATAAAGGGAAATCCGTAATTGAATAATATTGAATTTTGGTAGTTCCTCGGAAGCCAAGCGATTGCAGCGCTGCACAGCGAAGCCCAGGAAGGAGGAAGGGCAGAAAAATGCCTCCCTTAATTCGCCGAATTTCTCGCATATTTTTCTCCGAGAAGTTCATTGAAATATGCTCGATCTATAGCAACATGCCATCATTTCTTCCCCTCTCTTCCTTTGCGATTTTATTGGCTGGCGTTTGTCAAAGTTTGCCTGAATTTATCGCCAATAAATACCCAATATCCCCTGCATGGGGATTTGGATCGTCAGCAGCGGCTTAGAGGAAAAGATTTGTCGGAGGGGGGGGGGGTAAAAGGGAGAAAAGAAGAAAGAAAAACATATACACTTGAACATCTTTTCAACTTAAAGTATCTCATCATAGGAGCAGGAATTCGTGCGCTGCGTGCAGCGAGGGCGGAGAAAGCATATTTCCCTGGACTCTTTCCCAGCTTTATGTCCTCGGAGAAGTACAATATCTGAGGGTTTATTTAGTCTCTGGACAGGGGACTTTTGTGTACAGCTGCTCTGCTTGGCAAGGATGTTGGTAACAACCCATAACTTCCGGAATAAAGCACTCAATAAATTCACTTTTAGGTGTTGTTTATTTGTTCCTTTAATGCCCCTTTTTACCACCCGTATATTCTCTCTCTCTCTCTCTGGCACACACGTGGATTTTGGAGGTGAAGGGAAAAAGACAACAGTGGGGGAAAAAGGATGGATGCTTTCCCAAGAGGAGTCAGTGAGTGAGTTTGTGCCCCAAAAGTACCCATTTCTGCCTTTCTCCCCGCCCCTAATTGTTGTCACTCTTTGAGCAGAGGCAGATGCAGCATTGACTGACTGACTCTCATTTATGCAGCTCCATCCAGCTCCTGCCAGAGCTGAGCAAGGGTGGAGGAAAAAAAACATTCCGCTTGTACGTACACACGTACAGTACATAAAGAGACCCCCCCGGAATTTTTTTCTGTCTAAAAATTGATTTCCCCCTCCCTCCATTCCCCTTTCTCTTCGTTTGGCAATTTGTTGGCCGATTGTTACGAGCACGCACGCGCGCGCACACGCACGCACGCAGGCACGCACGCACGCGGGCACGCACGCACGCACGCAGGCACGCAGTGAGAGAGAGAGAGAGAGAGAAGAATGAGCATAAGTGATGGCAATGGAACGTTTTCTCTCTCCCTCCCTTCTAAGCCTTATGCTCCAACCATTTGCTTAGGGCCCGTTTGTTCTGGTTGCCTCATTCTCTGTAGGTACCAGAGTTGGCATTCAAGAAATGCACGTGATAAATGCCAAGTTCACGTAATAGGAGGCAAATTATAGACCAAAACCCCACTCAGCTAAACAAATGTCAGCACTTTACTGGAGGGAGGGGAGAGAAAAGAAAGGCACACACACACACACACACCTGTGTGCTTGCATAATTGCAACAGGTAAACTGTTTTTTTTCTTCCTGCCAAGCTCCAGTACACACTAAATACAGCAATTTTGATTTTGTGCATAAGACGTCGGTCGGCTGGCGTCCACGAGCCCAGCAGTGAGCCCAAGTCAACATGCAGCATGTACACAAAAAAGTGTGCATTGCATTTGAGTCTCCCCTCTTGTGCATGAACTGTTGCTTCAGTTGTGCCTCTCTCAGTCTTGGGCACTGAAGCAGCCACTAGTCAGATGTGGCAAACTCTGACCCGCTTTTCCCTGCCCCCCGACTGCAACAACAACAACAACAGCAACTGGATGGCAACGCTTGTGTCGCACTCATAACTCAGCCTTTATTGAGTTGGACAAAAGGGAAAGAAACGACCGGAACTAACTAACCGTTTCAAATTCTACCCAAAAATTTTAATATACAGTATTTTTTATCCTTTTCCCTGCCTTTTCTTTCAGAGGGCACAAAAAGGGGAGCAATTCCAATCGGGCAATCGGTTTTTGGGGCGGGGGGAACGGGGCTGGAACGACAACATAGGGTGGCGAACTCCGCCGGGGTCACTTACCCCCCCATAAGTCTGCTCGGCCCCCGTGTAGTGCAGCGAAGGGGTATTTTCTCTCCTCACCCTTAAAATTAGGAACCCCCTCCCGATGGTTGTGAGTGGATTCGTCGGCTCTAATTTAAAATGACGTGTATGAATCTTTCAAAAGTGCCCCCTCAGCGCCGATTTACGAGACAGCCCGAATCAAAATGGTCATTGTTTGTATTGAAGTGAGTGAAAAAAAAGTTGGCGAAACAGAATGGGGGCATTTAAATCAAGGTCAGACCCCGGACCCATCCCGGATCCCGGGCCGGACCCACCCCGGGGAAAGGGAGGGAGGGAGGGAGGAAGACCTCGTCCCATCTGCCCCTGTGTGTGTTCATAGGACACGAAAGTCAGTCAACCTATTGAGTCGTTTTGTCTAATAGTAAACCCATGTTGGAATTCCTTAATTACTCTTGGAATTCTGTTGTGAAATTACCAATTTTCCACGAGTTATCCCGACGCAAGAGGGTTTTTTTTTCCAGACCATCCAGCGTCTTATTTAGGCACTTTCCAAGGCGCATTCCAGAAGATCTTTATTCTTTTCATTGCAAAGTCCCAGAGATGGCCAAACCTTGAAAATATCAAGGAATTCTTGGGCAATTTCAATCCTCTCCGGACTTGGGGGCATAATAAAAGTTCTTCCCTGTGCACCATTACCATCCATACCATTCGAGCCGTCACATTATTCAAGCATTTTTCCGTGGGAAAAGCAATCCTTTGACTGCCCATTTTTTACAGGACACAAATTACTACGCACGGTTGGTTTTGGGTTCCAAATTATTGGGCAGAAGAAGAAGAAGATTGGTCCTCGTGTGGCATAACGCGCAGGCAGGAAAAATGCGCCCAATAAGAAAAAGTTCCAACGAGCAAAAGTGTGACCAACAGAGATTGCCACAGTAGCCACCGAGCTCAAGGCCCATCAAGGCCCAACATGCCCAACGCCACGGGCACCGGGACCAACCCAGGGCACGGTGGGGCCCCCGAGGACAACTTGGCGCACGCACATGCGCCAACCCGGTGGCGCTGGACGCTTTGTCGACTTCGGCCCCAAGTTGACTGGTCACCAGTGTGGAGAAAAAGCCCTCCGGGCTCCGAGTGTTGGTTGACCCGAAGCCAAGGAAGGGTCAAGTCCAAGAAAGTTGAGGAGTCTTCTTCTGGGCGGGGCGGGAACGTCATAATTTCCTTGATTTTTACGACGCATAGTCCGAATAATTTTCTTAACGGAAAAAGCAGCTCGTGTGAGCATTCCTTTCTCCAGAAAAAGCCTGCAATTATATTTTTTTAATAAATTCGTTACGGGAGATCAGAGGTCTGGCCTCAAGGAAGGGAAGGCAGGCATATTTCGCACCCGAGGAGAGCTGAGGAAGTCACCAGCGACCGTGTGAGCCACACAAAAAAATCTCTACTTGAAAGAAAAAAAAACTTCCACCACTCCAGGAGAACTCGTTGAAGTTCTTTTCTTTCTGACTCACGCTGGACGCCGGACATGTTTGTTGCCTTTTCTGGCTGGAGGAGAAAAGTTGGCAGACGTTCGCGGTTTTCCGCGCGCTTTTCTGAAATATTAGCAAAGTTACAAAAATCGACATTAAAAATAAGAACAGTGACGAATAATAACATTTCCGTTCCAGATTTTTTACTGACGAGTCCATTTGTCAAACGCCTGGGAAAAAAGTTCACATCAAATCTCGAATTTTGCGGAGGAAATTTGCTTCTTTCTGACCTTCATGCACGTATGCGTCCAAATTAACAGCAGGCGTAAAATCATACAAAAAAAGCTTAAAAAAGTGTCCATATGCGGAGTAAATGAATGATACAAATATCAACTTTGTTCGGGCTTCTAATTTTCTGTGCAGAACGCATCGCATGAGTCACAAACATGTCCAAGAAGGATAAAAGGAAGGGGGATCAGAAAGCAGGAGGGAGTGACTAGACTGCATTTTTGGCGGCTCACGCGATCTTTGGGGTGAAAACGATTTAGCAGCTGGACATGAAGTAAAGTGTGTTGGCTGCTGTCAAACCGAACACACACACACCTTAGTTAGTCCAGTTCTGACGATCCTTGCATCTACCGCATTAGATTTGCAAAATGATGCACGCAGCAGACATAAATACCGTGCGAACAGAAGCAAAAGGTCGACAGCAACAGACATGCGTTAGTAACAGCTGCGCTAAAAAAGAGCCATGCATATCACTTAAGAGTGTTTGAGCAGCACCAAACTATGACTTAGTGGCGACTGACACATACAGGGTGACCTAGAGACCTTCTTGAGTGGGCAGGGGAGACACTTACTAAAGCTGGAGGAAAAGACCAAGGGTGATCCAGACCTGGAAAGCCCGGGGAACGCCCTCAAAACACGCGGATGAAAGAACGTGAGAGAACTGTGTTTATTCAACTATGAGCACATCATCTGATCAAGACCGCATCCAAACTGTGTACACAAAGTCATTGAATCAAACCCTCGGGGCCGTAGACACGTTGCGATCGAAAGAGCTGCTGGAAAGCATGAACTCCTGGGGCAGCTAGGACTTCCTGCGTCTGTCGGTCGCCACCCCTGACACGCTGGAGTCCTCCCCCGTGCACACGCATCCGACAATTTGAGCTCTACATGCAACGTTTTAAGTTTTGGAATCGCTGCTGCTCCGATGTATGAACGTCTTACTCTTTGCTTCTCGTTGTAGTGCCTCCATTAGCACTCATCCCCGATTGGTATCACTCAGCTGCTTCTTCATCATCAATGATGATCGCCGCTAGGCTTGTTTTGTCCACTTTTTACTGCCTTTTCTATCTGATCATCAGATAACGTCAAAACATCAACAATCAATTTCCAGAGGGCCCCGTTAAGATGAGAAGAAAAGGAAATTAGTGAGAAGGGAGAAGAAGAATTAAAGGGAGCAGAGACGCTAGAAGAAGTACTCAGTACTGTAAGGACTGGAGGCCAAAGGAGACGAGGACGCAACAATGTGGACACTCTTGGACATCCTGCATTGCATGCACACGGACATGGGTGGTGAGGTGTGGACACTGAGTGTGTGCACGTACATTTGGAAGTGTCTGTGGAAATGTACATACATGGGCGCCGGTGAACTCGGTGTAAAAGTACCCATGTTTTGGCGCGCACATGCTCATGAAGCTCATGTCCGTGGGCACAGACTGAAGCGTGTGGTTGCGGGCGTGTGGAGAGCCGACGTCATTCTCGCCAAGAGGCACCAAAGTACCAAGATCTGGCTGGCCCTGCAAGTCCAACAACTTTGGCAATGCAAACATCCTGATGCCAAAGGACCTCCTCTCTGCTGTACCAAAAGGACATGAGCCACGTTGCCAACCATAAAACATGTCTGGACGGACACCACGAACATGAGCAGCCTCAGAATTTCAAAAATGTGAGCCTACAACGTCGGAAACAAAGGTCGTTCGTTAACTCCCTCAATCATTGGATCGCTAATTGAAATCGGGTTGACAATAAATCTCGCCGAGGATTTATCAGGCGCCTCCTTAATGCATCTTATTATTAGAGGAGTCGTTAAAATTCTTCTGCTCAGGCAGTTTTTTTCCACCCTTCTCCTCCTTCTCGAGCATTTGGTACAGGAGAGAGAGAGAGAGAGAAAAAAAAACACGCAATAGAAAAAAATAGGCCCTCAAAATGGCTCGAAAAATCCAATACATTTCTGCAGGGGAGGAGGGTTAATGAGCGCCAAATATGCGGGAAATGGTCTGTCTCGAGCCTGCCAATTTGGGGCATCGTTTAAGTGTGAAATTGGCAGGGAGAGAAAAGCGGAGGTCACTCCTTTTTCCTCTTCTAGTGTCTGGTAGAGAAAAGAGGCAAAAATAACCCCAGGGCAGGCCATAACGCAGGCTCTGTCTTATACCAGAAGAGAGAGGAGGAAAGAGAGAAAAATATAAGGGGAGTCCTATTTCAAGGAATATTCTCTAGCTTGATAAATAGGACTGGTTTGAGAAAAGTTTCCTCCTTCGTCCTTCCTTCTTTCCCCTGCCTGCATTTCTGGCCTGGACCCCTTTTCTTGGCGTGTCTTCATGTCGTATCGACCCCCCCATCCCGACACGGGTACCCATTTTTTCCCATCGTGATGGGTCTTTTTTGAGCTTGTTTGGCGCTAATTTGCATGAGTTCATGGGGCCAATCGGGGTCCTGACTGACTGCATAGGAGGGGGGGGGGTTGGCCTCGAATTAATTGGTGGGTGAGCAGACCAAATTGAGCCATCGGTGATGATGATCTTGCCCGATAATTTATGGAGGAAAGTGGATGATTAGCAAATGATTAAGGGCCAGCTTGACCGATTTAGAGGCCGCTCGCTCGATGCCTTGTTACTCCTCAGGTGGGTGCTCGCAGAGCCAGCCGTATAAGTAAAGTATAACATATAACTTACGTATGGAAATGTATTCTTCTGGTGAAAACACACCCAAATTTTACGCCCAACACAAGTATAAACAAGACGACGGGGCTCGAATTCATTTTTTTTCTGCATTTACCCACAACCCTCTGGCACGTTGGGTGCAGTTATTATCCCCTGAAAGCCAATTACCAAGACAAAAAGCTTAATTTAGTGGACAGACGGGCGCTTAAATATCGCTAATTTAGTGGCAAATTTTAAATTTATGCATGCATTAAAGCCAGCTGATGAGGGACTAGAGAGAGTGAGTGGGTAATTAAGGGAGTGATTGGTCCCACCTTCAGGATGTCTGCAGTGAAGCTTCGATTTCTTAACTACCATCTTTTTACGGCGGATGCGTTTACACGAGGATGAATTGCCCATCGCCTATTCTTATTCTTGTCAGTATTGGTCGTGCGCCTGAGTCCGGTGTGATAGAATGGCCGGGCCCTAAAACAACAGCAAAAAATGTCTTGTCGACGCATTTTTAGGGTCCAAAGGCGTTGCTTCTGGCTGTCTCAGTTCAGTCGCAACTCATCTTTCTATTTTTTTAAGGCTCATTTAGTTAAGACACCAAACCTTCCACATGGGTGCCCAATTTATTCACTGTCGACGTGAGAGCCAACATTTGAGGCGATGAAGAGACTCTGGCCGCGCGAGGACAAGACGAGAGTGGCGCTAAATTGGGGTCGCACTGTAATCGTTCCCCAACTGGCATGACTTGCATTCATATGCATGCACTCTTGATACGGCCCCGGGGCAAGAAGAGTGATTTGTCTGTTGCCAACAATGGAGAAGCCAAAAAAAGGCAATCGCAGAGTCCAAAATTTCAGTGCAGACTTTTTTTTTCCCTCTCAAGAGAGAGAGAGAGAAAGATTTGTTGTCATGCACGCGAAACGATCTTGCAATTTTAACTTGAGAACACGAGGAATCCGCGAAATTCTGCAAGTTGTCAAATGAACCTGTCAGATTTTTTTAAGCGCTCGTGGCGCTATCGGATCCCCTCCCTCCCTTGCCACTCACTTGACACCTGAGAGCCACGTACCACAGCCAGAGCTCGGCCAGACAGTTGACGCAGAAGCGAGACCTCTGGGTGTTTCCGAGCCGAGTAAGCTTTTTTTTCCTCCGTCTCTGGTGCATGACGAAGCTCAGCCGCAAGCGTCCGTCGAAGCTGCGACTTCTCCGGCGGACAAGGCCAGAACGTGGCCAGTGGTGTCTGGCCGAGTCTGTGCACACCGACCTTAACTAGCCTAAGAAGGTGTTTCCGAGCTGCAGCCGTAATTTATCTGGACGTTTTTATGTCGATTCTGGCATCCCAATTTGCCTCCTCCAGCCCCAAAGCTGAAGCAACAACCTGAGAGCTCTGGAGTTTAATTCAATGAAGTGACTCCGACAACATAAGGCGTAGTTAGACTTTCCAGCAATTGGCCAGAGTTGTGCGCAATATTCAACAGGTTCTCTTCTTCCTCCCTCCAATTATGCAATGATTTGTACCCGTAAATGGACTTTTCTCTTGTCTTGCCCAAGTGCTCATTCCTAAATCTTTCTCCTCCAGTGTTTTGGGTCATAACTCTGGCCCATTCACGCCATGACTCGTCGTTTCTGGGCGCCCAAATGTGCCTGGATAAAAGTATCGTCCAATTCGGGAAACATCGTATTAAGAAGGTTATAAGCGAAATGGCCACAATTCAGCTGTTCAGTGCACGACTGAGAGAGTGAGTGAGTGAGTGAGTGAGTGAGTGAGTGAGTGAGTGAGTGAGTGAGTGAGTGAGTGCGCTGTTAGGCTTAAAAAAATTGTCTTGTTCAGCCTTCTTGGCCCTGAGGGAGCGTTTTCACTGGCAGATTTGACCTGGGTGGCTGCTGGTCGTCCAGCATTCAGAGATAGACGGAGATTTCGCTTAGTATCCACGCACTTTTCTTTCGCGGCCATAAGAGGATCTGGCGGGGATGCATTTTTACGGCCGGAGAAGATTCAGCACATTTCACAATCTACACACTGAGATTTTAAAGTGTGCAGCGAAATGATCTCACTTCTCTATTGTGCTACTCGCACCAATTATGGTAGGGACTATAGTTGGTCATACTTAACCACAGGTCCTGGGTCAGCCCTCCCCCCCCTCTCCATAAGTCCATACTTAGCCCACAGGGACTGGGTGGACCAAGTTGACCTGCGGGTCGAACCACCACCACCCCGCCTCCTGGCATGCACTCCTCCGAGGACCCCAAAAGTATGCAGTTTGCTGTATCACAACTTTTTCAGACATTCCCCGAACATCATCTAGAAGTTTTGAAACTACCGTTATTGATCGAGCCTGTAATTTCAGCCAGTCATCCTCTCATTTTATGCAAGTCCCTGAGACTCTGAAGTGACACGTTCGTGTCCTCACACCTTGAGACGCGCTGTAGCTCAGTCAGTAGCAGGTCCATTGAGTGCTGAAGCACAGTCGATATGACATGCACGGGCATGGCTGTGACGTATACATACGTACCAGAGGGCATTGAATTGAAACTTTGAGTTGAGCGAGAGAAGCACAATTTCCCCCCACGTCCAAGAGCATTGAAATTCCGCTATTAAAGCAGACAGGATGTCATTAGCAAACAATCGGTGTTCGCGTCAAAATCTCCTAGGGAGCTGGAAAAATGCTGGTGTCATTTCGAAGTCTTCATTGCTGCATTCATCAACAAATTTCTCTCCGCCGGGGGGAGGGAGAAGAAATTCAATGCGTTTGACGGCGAGTGAGAGTGTCTTGACGACGACCCGTGCAGTGCAATGCAGCGCTGATGGCGGACGCAGCTGTGAGCAAGCAAAGCTTGGGGTCCTCCTCCACCTTGAGAGCTTCAGCTCTTTGCTATAGTTTTTTTCATGCAAGAAAGAGTTTTTGTTCGTCAAGTAGGGGAGATTTTTGTGCCTGCCTCAAGAACCCGAAACCAGTTTTAACCCCAATCATGCGGTCCTAAACTACCATGAAATGACTCAGAATACTTTCTTAAAGGTGCTCTGAGATCAGATCGACCGAAAGGGAAAAAAATCGTGAATTAAGGATAATAACTGATCTACAATCCGACCATTTGATCAAACTACAAACGTCCTAAATGAAGGAGTCACTCTTTGATGCCTACAATTTTTTTTCGGCAGCAAAAAGATACCATCAAGAGTTCATCGACTTTACAGCATGGAAGAACTAATTCATTAAGGGTGCTTGAGTACAATGGGTCAACATTTTTCTTCCGTGGACCTAAGAAAAAAAAACTGTTGAGGCAGTGTCGGGAAAAGTTTGGCTTGTCCCAGAAATGAGTCCAGCAGACTTGGCCAGCCTGATCAACTGCCTGGGTCATGGTGAGCACCTGCCACAGAGAGATGTTCCTTCCCCCCTTGTGTTTGGAGCAGGAAGCTACAGAAATTTCTGGAGGCCCCAACACCCTGGAGGAGATTTCATGCTGTCCCATCTGCTCTGATCCAAGCCTCATTGGGAAGCTCCGGGACGTCAGTAGCCAATGAAATAGGGGATTATATCTTGACAAGTGGAGAAAAACAGTTCATTGAGGGCCCTCGAAAGTCTTCAAAGACTGGGTCCTTCAAGGCTCCAGTGCAGTCAACAATCTTGAAGGTTGTAAAGCATTTCCTCTGTTATGCGGTGCAATCAGCGGGGCCACACTTTTTCCTCTTCACCACGTGCCACTTGATACCTTTGTTTGTGGCACTCCAGCACCTGGCCCAAGATGTGCTTTACACCGAAAAGCAGGGGAGAGGAAAAAATTCCGCCTATTTCGAGTGCGGAAGAAAAGTTTAACGGGGAGAAGAGTCTTGGACCACCCAAGCGCGGACGAGAAGTCAATTTCTCATCAATTAGTTTTGCTGTTGTGATATTGATTGTGTCTGGAATCTGGCTTCTTTGCTCCTTCATCCAGGCATTTCGTGTCTGCAGAAGAATTTAGCAGTTGTCTCGTATAGTTTTTCCCTGCGCCCCAAAAGAGTCTGCTCATTTTTTTTTTCGACAAAAAAAGTCTCAGCTGCATATGGGCACTCAAGGTGTGTGGCAGTAATCGATAAGGACTCCCATAGCGATAGGGGCAGGGCAGGGCAGACCAGGTAGGTAGTCATAGTAGTCAGTCAGTCGTCGTTCTTATGTCTTGATAGAGTGGAGCTGAGCTCGCTTGAACATGTATCTCAATCAACTGCAGAGAGAAGGAGTCAAATTGATATGGTCCGGTCAGTCTCAGCTTCATTATGGGGAGAAAAGAGGATTTTAAAAGGCTCTTAGCGTCAAGAAATGGGAGGCGGTTGTAAATCTTGCTCGCTCTCAGCTTCGGATATTCAAAGGTTACCTTCTTTTTCCAGGATCTGCTTACATCTTGGTCCTTTTTGATCGAGTACAGAAGTACTCGATGCACATGTGCGGGGTCAGCTGTGACAAAAGTACGACAGCTTGCAGAACATCTCGGCAACTTGTCTTTCTTTATGATTACTGCAACTTTTGCCATTGTGGTAAAGAGTTTTCCCTCACCGACCAAGTCCGAGTTGCACTCGCTCGCAATCTAACGCGTGACGACGACGACGACTTTCAATGGCGCCCCCACAATGAGTGGCCCATTTTTGCGACGTCGGCGGCGTGACACATGTTGTGATGGATGTAAACAGTGCCCCAAAAGTGGACCAACGAAACAACAACAGCGGGGGCTTCAGCATTTTCAGTCCCGCGCGCGCACGCTGTACAATGCAGTGCGTGCGGTCACCGTTTCAGCCGCGACGACCTTGGGATTTTTCCTATTGTTTCCGCCAAACCCATCTATCTACATCGTAATTGCCCGCACAGCGCACGCGCGCACGCACAAACACAAGCCGACAGGACAGAAGTCATCCCCAACCTTCCTCTTTAGTTAATGAGGTCTCGTTTTATGCTCACTCACCGACTCTTGTTACATCATCTGCCGCAAGTCTCCTTAGTGCAGCATTTACAGTGGGAGCCGCATTCACCTTTTTCGGGTGTCAACCCTGATCCAAGCCGGCCCACTGTGCATGTGTGACGTCGAAGAAAAGGGCGAGACATTGTGGGGGAAGAAGAGATCAGACCAGCTGTCCAAAGCCAGTGATCACCGCCACCCTGATGAAGACGGTCAGTC
>JAAUXU010033261.1_pt1 | contig 37179 bp, 41 predicted proteins | sample 7278151 | NCBI WGS metagenome assembly JAAUXU01 (sample SAMN14350113, study PRJNA611818) | marine sediment metagenome | isolation source: surface marine sediment (1.8m) | place: French Polynesia: Moorea | collected 2018-08 | reverse complement strand
AGGAGCCCCCCACCGCGGTGGGAAGGGGGGGGGGGAACTTACGTTCCCCCTCCTACTTGTCTCAGACATCCATTTCTGCGCGCGCATGGACGCGCGCACACACACGCGAAACACAAATCAGTCTGTAATTTTGTACCTATCAAAACCTGCTTCACCCTCGTCAATGCATACACACATTCTTAGGTGGGCTTATGGAGCAACAACAAACCCGGTGGGGGCGAAAACGGCCCCGCTGATTAGAAATAAATGATAGGGGACAATTCTTGAATGCGGGGAGGAGAGGGAGAAGTTGATTTGCCTCGTCGTCATTACGGCCGCCACCGAGACCAACGCCGCTGCCATTTCTGTCAATGGTGGGGCAATTACGCTCAACAACGCGTTTGAGGTGACTTGGAACAGTCGGAGAGCGGTGCTTGGCTTTAAGCTGGCCATATGTGAGTTACTTTGGGGGGATCTGCACGTCAGCTTTTTCACCTACTGATCTGACCGCTCTGCGTGAAAGTGCACACACGGGACTGTAGAATTGTAATATCCCATAATAGTTATCTTCTTTCGTACAGTCTTTATTAATAGCCGGTGCGAGTGTTTATAAATCACGTCCGACCCATTTTCTTGTCCGCCCTCTCTCCTCAGAGAGAAAAAGTGGCATTAAATGACATGGGTTTCACCGACTCTGATTATCCCCCTGGCTCTGATGGATGGGCCCGATGCATTAAGGACGAGTTTACCCAAGCTGATATCGGTGCTCGTAGGAGTTGACACCGACGCGTCAGGACGCAGAGTGACTAAACGTCGGCAAAAATGAATTTGAAGGTTCAACTTTCCTTGCATAAACCCGCCTTAAGTCGTCAAAAAGATCTTCCACTGCATATACGTCCGTACAAAGCCCGCATTTTTGCTCTCTTTGAAACTATCCTCATTTGCGGCGCCTGCTAAAGAATTCTCTTAGAACGAGAGTTAAGCTGTATGCAGCACTTGTGCAGAAATGAGGGAACTTTTTTGCCTGACATTTGTTGCGCAATTCCTGGGTGATAAAGTGTTGTCGAGCACACACAAAATATTCATGTTTGGTCAACTTTTTATCTCTTGTTTCTCCCGTTACAGCGTTGGGAGTACGAAACCATTATCCCTTATACAGTACGTGCTTTTGCTTGGGTGGGCGCAACGTCTGGAGTCTATCATTACCTCACTGCTCTGCTTCTGCCATCTGTAATTCCAAAGTACCATCTTTTTGCCACAAAGAAACAGAACTCCGTCAGACGCAACCGAATGGTGCGGCGGTCTCGGCCATGCGAGACTTGCTGTGCGTATGGGGTGGGGGGGAGAGGGGGGACCAGTTCCCCCACCGCCTGATTTGTCTGGTGGAGAATGCTGAAGCATTGTGCACATGAGAGAGAGGTCATTTCTAACCACCATCTCTCTACCATAAGATGTCTATGATTCCTCTGCTCTCATTGGTCTCTCCTAATTATTCTCCAAGCTCCATTTAGTCCAAGGCAATTTACTTCTTTTTCATTGGCCCGCTCCTACCTTACATCCATTATCTTCCTAGCAGTGAATTTATTAACGTCGCCCTCACTTCCTCCGCCGAACGCAGACACAAAGAAGTCCCAAGTTCTGGATCGTGCACACATTTTTTCCCATTCGTGCCCTGCCCTTTACGTAATGAACCTGCGCTTGATACACAGAGGAATATCAATCATTTGAAGTCAGTCCGTTTTCTGATCATTTCTCTCTCACGGCCCGTCTGTCTGAGTTCGTTGGCAGGCTGGATCGATTATATGATTACCTGGTCGTTTCTCTCCCTGCGTGTCATTGGCTCCAATAAAATTATTGCGCCGAAAGCGAAACCGATTTTTGCTGTTGAAGAAACGCCTTCGGCACCGCCTGAATGATGGCTGGGTGTTTTTATTCGGATTAAGCCTTGGCGGTCAGCGAAAATCGCTCGTTTCAGACGATGCCTTGTTCAAATGCTGTTATTAACTGGACATTGTTGACATGTGGGAGTCACAGACTCTTGACTGCGCCCATGGAACTTTTGTTTTTGCTCGTGCATGACCGCATCTTGCTCAGGTGGCAACTTTGAACCACGCAGGGTTGTGAAAAACGAAAGGAATGTTTCTTTCTCTATCTGTAGTCCTGGACACACACGCGCACTCACACACACACACACACAGGAAATGGCGGCGGCAACGGCAACTACGAGCCAACCAACGACTAACTTCTCTCGCTTCTTCCCTCGTAGCCGCTATCGTCAATGACAGGGTCTGTGACTGAAAATTAGAGATCCCAATTCCCCCCCCCCCTCCTTGGCTACAAACAACATCAGAGGCAACGGCGGCGGCTGCGACAGCAGAAGCAGCAACAACAGCAGCAGCGGCACAATGATAAACTGCCCCTTCCACTCCCACAAAACAGCGGGGAATGACATGCAGTTGTACCTGTACAATCACACGCGGATAATCAGGAGCTTTTATTCCAAAACCATACGCTATAAAATGTTCTCCTCCTCCTCTGTGATTGAAAGGGGCTTTGACAAGAAAAGGCGTGAGCGTTCGGCCCCTTTTTTCCAGCCCAGATTGCAGACTCCACCTTTTTGATCACAGTGTATGAGTTCTTGTGCGCATGTGTGTATAGATGGAGATGAGGGAGTAGGAGAAAAAGAGAGAGATTGAAGTGGGGTGAAAAATGGATGTTTGTCACTCCTGAGCTCGGTTGTCACATGCTGAGCTGGTGAATTAGACTAGTCTGCACTATCAACGTATGTCTAAAGGCAGCAAGGAGTCCCTGAGCTGGAGCTCAGGATTCACCTGAGAGCTGTCAAATTACTGTCTTGCAGACGTGCGTAGCTGGGATGCTCAAAAAGACTGGTCGGGCTCCACATTCATGCCACGTAAATGATATCACCTCGAAGTAAAGGGACGTGGTTGAACAGGTCAAAAGTTAAGAAACGCAAGAATACAGTTTACTGTGTGCTGCATGATCAAAAGTAGAGCCAAATTGTCAGAGCTGCCGTAGAAGTTGTAAGAAAGATGCAAGATGCTTCTCCACCTCAGTCTGAGATGATTGTTATCACTTTCGTATTTAGAGTTCGAAATGTGAGAAAAAGTGGGACCTCTTCCAACTCTGAAAATACTCGATAAGAGAGTATGTGGCACCAATACATTTAATCAATACAGCATTTCTAAGCCTTACAGCTATTGGGCGACTGAGGCTTGAGGGCTGCCACATTGTAGACTCAATCTGCTGTAACAAATACCTTCATTGTTATTCTTTTGCTGCATTTTACAGTTCTCTTGAGAAAATAATCGTGCAGGGTTACAAGGCGCTACAGCTGATGTACTTCTTCACCTGCGGACCTGACGAGGTCAAAGCTTGGACTATCCAGGCAAGTAATTGCTCTCCAAAGGGTCATTGTAAGACATCGCACGTCCTCGTTCATATGTACGTATAACGTATCTCTTACTTCCACAGAAAGCGACCAAGGCTCCCCAAGCCGCTGGGCGGATTCATACTGACTTTGAAAAAGGCTTCATCATGGCTGAGGTCATGAAGTATGAAGACTTCAAGTCTGAAGGATCCGAGGCAGCTTGCAAGGTGACTATTAGGAGTCAATTAACAAAATGTTTTGGCTCCACGTACTGCGAGCAATACTCATTAAGGGCTAATTGGTGATCGATGGGACGTGATTGGCGCGCTGCGAAATGACTGACGCATATTAGCAATTCTTTGTATGTTGACTTAGCGAATGTGAGGGTGCTTAGTAACTTCTGTCACACTATTTGCACTTTGTGGAAATGATAGACGAAGCGTTTACACGGACCCGGGGGGAATTCCCGGCCGCCTCATTGTCATTCCACTCGGGAAGGAGCAGGGGAAAAAGAGAGATGAGATGGGTAACAGTATCGCGATGACGAATCGATCTTCTCGGAATTCTGTACGATCTTTAGTGCTTATTATCGCTGGCAGTCCCTGAGTTTTTGTCTCTTCCAGCCCCTTTGCTCGTCAAATCCGCAGGCAACAGTCTAATTTTCTAGTCCCATTTATTATTAAGGCATTAAACATGTACATCATTCTGCTCCAATTTCAACAGGCCGCAGGGAAATACCGCCAGCAGGGACGGAACTATGTGGTGGAGGATGGCGACATCATCTTCTTCAAGTTTAACGCCGGTGCAGGTCTCACAGCAGCCAAGAAGAAGTGATGGAGGGTGTTAAAAATGTGCATACTTGTGGGACAAGCTCATCAATAAACCATAGGTGCGATCTATATGCGCACGTTCATCATTCAGATGTAGCAGTGGAAGTGCGGGCATAGCTGTACATTTCACAGGTATGCGCGCACAAGACGACGCACTCTTACATTTGCTGCGTTTCTTCTGTTATTTATAACATAAATTCTGGCTGCCTGAGTGGTGTTTGCTTTGAAGCCTTGGCTCCCTAACCTTATTCGTTAAGATTTAGTCGTAATTTATGTCAGCACAAGTGTATCGTCTTGAAAGCGAACACCTGACCATCAGTAGCGGCCGAGTGTACTGAACGCACTGGCACAGTGAAGCTCGCTTATATCTGCACCTTCTGGCCCAGAGAAAATAGACGCGGTGCTAGTATAACAGAACTAAGTCTATTTACCTACCATTGACTTGGTTCTGACATGTTTGTCGTAAAAACCGGGCTGCTGATGCAACCGGGGCCGATATGCAGTAAGTGGGCTCTACTGTAGCTGTTGCACCTAGGCCATGGACACTTCACATTTGAGCAGCTGTCTCTTATCTTCTCTTCAGTATACAATAATACTTTTACCAAGACCACGCCAACAATGGCTACGATAATACTCTTCTTCTTCATCCTCGCCACCTACCTGCTCAGTGTCAAAAATACGAAGAGGAAGAGTCCCATCAACGGCGTGTACAGCGCCGAGGGGCCGTTCTACTGGGTCAAGTACCTGACCTTTATATGCATTCTTACTCTTCGTAAGGTAAGGAGATGCCAGAAGTCATACCATTGTGACTTGAAACGTTTTTGCACACCATGAACTGGTTCAACATTTACTTTAAGAGCGCGGCGATGAATGGCGGCGGGATGGGTAATTGGTCAAGGTTGCGTGATCATGCTTAAAATGTTCAAAGACAGCTCTACCTAGGTGAACTCCTCATACTTGAGGATAACCAATTCCGGCTTGCATTTTGACAGAAATACCCCGGAGACTTTTGGGGACTTTCTTGGTATCTTTGACATCCAAGAACCTTGGAAAAATAGTGTGCTTGTGTGTGTTAAGACCAGAAATAATGTATCTCAAAATAGAGCGAAAAGTACTTACCCACTGTCAGAAAGACTTCCACAAATCCTGAATACGTTTGCAACCTACTTGGTTCATGATCATGAGGACTGTAGTTTGTGCAGCTCATTTTATGGTCGGAAACCAATTTGTATTTTCAAGTTCATATCGGCACAAGTCTGACGGAAAAGTCACAAAAATCAGGGGAAACTTCAGAAAAAATCTGTAAAATGAACCCTGAGGAAGCAGAACCCTTAATTTAGGTGAAGATCGTTAGAACCAAAGTCAGAAAAATGGGGGAAAAATCGGCGGAAATTTGTAAAAGCCAAGAATGAGGAACGCCACGTATACTGCAGCTCTCCAAGTCTAAAGGCAGCAGCATTGGTCATCGTCGCTACGACGATCTCAACTTCATGGAGCAACCACAAACTCTTTCCGCCAAAGCCGGCGCATTTGACGCAGTCTTCTTCAGCGGGGCCAACGCCAAAGGACAGACCTTCATTGTAGCTGCCGAGCGGCGAAAGAACAGGCGCATCAACGGAATCGTCTACCTCGAGGTACAGGGTGTCCTAGAATTCTTTGTCCCTATTTATCTCCTTGCAGCGATCCCTTGGGCTGGAACAGTTCATGATCTGAAAGCTCTTTGAGGGTCATTTAAGACAGATGTTGAAGAACGAAATTTTAAAAAAAGTTACTCTATAAATTTTTTCCTGAAGAAAATTGTGTACACACCTGTAAATTTCTTGCTGATGTTATTCAAAACTTGCATCACTGTATTTTACACATCACCAACAACTTGTTGAAACTTCATACTTTACAAGTATCGAAAGAATAGCAGGCAGAGTGGATTATTCAGCAGCTAAAGAAAGCAAAAGCTGCCTTGTGATGTATCAGTTCCACTCTCCAAAAATTGTGCTTTTCAAAAGTCGTTGTGTTTGTTCAGAGGCAACCATATTGACCTGCTATGAAAGCTATGAAATTGACGCCAAAACTCAAGACATTCCGCCAAACAGCAAGGCCTAGAGTTGGTTCTTTTTGAAAAAAATATTTAGGGTTTTCCTCATATTTCGATTGTTGCACATGCTGTACGTAATTCAAAGAGCTTGCAAATGCGATATAGTGGAGGAGCATGGGGAGAAGGAATTCTTGGACATTCGTTACACCAAAGAAGACCAAAATTGTAAATAGACTTGCTGCATATGATGTCCTTGCAGCTGCCCGAATTAGGCTTATATCGCGGCTGCTGGCTGCCCTCGACCAATATCGCTGGCGATTCAGACAACGAATTTTCTGGCTCAGGGATTATGATTAAGGTGGTGGAGCCTATGAGACAATGGACGGTGGCCTTTGAGGGAAAGCTAAAGAGAGTCAAATCAGTAAATGAGGATGATGAGAACGTAAGTTCATGTACGACCCAACGTAATCAGTCCTGAAATGCATCGATCTGGGTGGCGTTTTTCAATATCACGTGTTTTCGTACGCTAGGACACCATAGACGTGTCGCTAAAAGGTCTGTGGTCCTCAGACGAGAGCATATTCAATTATGACACAGATATGGACAAAGGTGCCGCAGCGAGGGCCTTTGCCAAGGAGGAATGGAATGATGAGTACTTTAAGGACCTTGAAAAGTATGCACAGCTGACATACCCGTGACAGGAGTAACAAAGACATTCGTACTCACGCTCATTCTAGAGCTCACCAAACGCATTATGAGCAGATGGGGGACTTTGAGGCAGAGGTTCTCGTCAAGGGCAAGCAGAATTTTGCACAGCAGCTGTTCATGAAGTCATTCAGGGACCACAGCTTTGGTAACATACGCATTCTGCTGACGCCAGGTCCACTTCTTAGATAGCGATGTGATGGGATCGTCACTTGACAGGTACTAAACGGGACTGGAAATTGATGCACCGATACGTGTTCCACCACATCTTTCTCGTCAATGGCTGGAAAGCCGTGGTGGGAGTCGTCTGTCAGCCATCAACCTGCACCAGGTGACGTACGTATGCTTAGTTCCCTTGTGGTGTCGACGTTTACACTCAACTTTCCCTTCAGCTTAGAGTGCGGCTTTGTCAGCCTCCCCAACGGCCAGTTGCACCCTCTTCAGCAGTGCAGCCTCAGACTCCATGGTCACGGTGACGGCGGGAATCCACCCAAAGAATACGCATTCACCATTGTAGCAGGTGTGAAGAAGGCAAAGGGACCTGCATGTATATACCGTTTAGCTCTCATCAATTGTCAGGGTCCATTCGCTACGACGTGGAAGTTTTGGTGACATCGGAGTCCATCCATTTCTACGGGTCAGAGCGGGAGTGTCGGATGGTTGAGCGACTTGCGCGATACCACGTGGATGGGATCCCGGGATCAGGCATCAATGAATGGCAGTACAGAAACATGGAGTAAAGATGCTACGAGCAGTACGGAGCGATCCAGCCGGAACAGCAATTAAATACATACTATGTAATCGACTTTGTTGACACTTACAAGTAGTTGCTTATGGAACAGGAGAGCAGTCTCAGAGCCTTGAACCTTTCAGATGTCCTTGGATAGTCCATTCGCTTGCCAATGCATATCGTCCTACGTCCCTTTCCATTGACGGCAGGGTCGAAAACTCTCATCCGTGTTTGGAATGTCTTGCGCTTGAGCTGTTCTCTAGGCACGTGAGGGCAGCCAAAACCCAGCCTGAAGTCGTTGAAGCGTCTGGCCAGTAAGCCCGAGCACTCGTCGAAGGCCTCGCGTACATGTGGCGATATCTTCTTCGGTGAGCACGATAACGGATCAGCACGACTTTGCTTCAACTGTGCTTCATCGTCTTCTTCTTCCACTGCCATGGGCTCCTCGAAAATGTCAGTGGGCAATCCCATATCAGCTAGGTTATCAAATCCACGAGTAGAGGAGAAGGCAGCCTCATCATTTATCTTCTTTCTATTGACATGAGCACCAACGCCATTTTCCATATTCCAATCTGTAGTTGTTCCAAGCGATCTGATTCTCAGTTTGCCCACTAGTTCAGTTTCAGGCACGTAGCCAGAAGTCCTGGCGAGGGGAGCCAGTGGCGCTGAGGCAAGTGAGTCCCCAAAATGAGAGGACATGATAGCATAGGCGTCTTCTCTTGACTTGGTTGCTCCTTCAGTTGTTTCTTCGCTGCTGCTGGAAAGCGAATAATGAGCCAAAAGTGATCTGGCTGCAGTCAGCAGTGCCCCCTTTAACGTATTTAGAGCCAATCTTCTGGTTGCCGCGGTGCGATCACACTCTTCCGTCCTTTGGTCTATGGCGTTGACCAGCTCGTCCAGTTGGGGCACGAGGTACTCGTGAAGGATCGCACCGCCAAGGGCGGTCAATGCTGAGACGGCGCCTAGCTGAGAAGCCGGGAAGGCGATCCCGCGGTCGAGTAAGCTTTGAGCGAGAGCCCGATGAGTCTGACAGCCGAGCTGATTGACAGGAGTGTCCCAAGAGGCCAACACTTGTCGGAGAATATGACATGCCAGTGGGATGTGGTCAGTGGACGAGGAAGTAACTTGCGGCGGTGGCGGCTGGTTTGGGCGACCAGGACGGTTGGGAATCAGGCTTGACAACAAAGCGGTGACCAGGTGACTCAGCTAAAGAAAAGCAGTTACAAACTTTACATGCATTCTGACCCAACGTACGAGTCTGTTCTGACGGGGTGAGCCTGAAGTAAATTTACAAAAGCCTCTGATTGCATTGAGCAATCATGCTCTGCTTGGCCTCAAAAGAAGGAGACATTCAAAAGTGTTATTTACAGGACTTTTATAAGAGATCGGATCTTAAGGCCGATTCCTCATAAATTTAGGCTTTCAAATAGTTGTCGTAACTGTCCCCCACTGTTAAAACCAGTGCTGCGAGCAACATATGCTCCAACTCTTGAGAAGATACCTCTGACTCAACCCGTGCATTACTATGACCAGAAACAAAACTCACGTAAGGTTTCGGAGTGAGATTGATATGCCGGTTGCTAATCAGAGCATTGAGAAATAGGAGTAGTCTCTTTAGCAAGACCTGTTCCGTGTACTTCTGGATTCCTGAGCGAATGAAGCTGACCAAGTATGGAAGAAGTGTGCAGACTTTAGGATTTGTCGATATGTCGTCATAGACAACCTACGAGTGTAGAGCAACCAGATGAGACAGACTCAATATGTACGTACAATCTATAGCTCACCTTCAGGAGTTCTTCACTATCACCAAGAAGAGTCGAGGTTACCGCTGTGTAATACTGAACCTGCGTCGGAGTGATGGAATTGAGTTGAGTGTAACCAGGAGGAAACTCTTCTTCATCTGTTGGCTGTACTCCTTCGATGCTCAGCCAAGTAGCTGCGAGACATAAAGACTTTGGAGACAAATGAAATAGGGCCAGGTCATGGAGCTCTAAAAATCAGGAGGTGAAAGTATTATTTGGCCTGCTCATGTATAAATGTCGTTTGAGATCGACTTGTATGAGACATCGCATAAAAAATTCACTGAATAAGAGGTCCCTTTAAAGTTGAAAAATAGAACTTTCGATTTTTAATCGAAGACTAATCGAAATTGGTGTTATGTAACTTTCTCCAGAAATGCCGTCTTACAAAGTTAGAGTAATTTTCTTGATGTTCTTCTACAAATGCAGGCCTAGATGTTGTGACTTCCCTACGTAATATGTAATAAGTCTTGAAGGCCTCTGGAGGTTGAACAGGATGTCCAGCATGTTCAAATTTAGTTTACACTTCTTAGTAGGTGACATTTTAACCAGATAAAAGTTACATTACAAGTGGCCGTGACCATCACCTGATTTTCAGAGCTCCATGGTTAGGTTCACTCATATCTCACCTGTGACACTCGGCTCGAGGTCAAGCTCCGAGAGTTCCTCTTTGACAGCAGTCAGAGTGACGACCCGGTCGGCAGGGACGAAGACTTGAGCTTCTGATACTGGGGTAAAAGACGACGAGGTCGCGTCCTCCTGTCCATAGCCGTACAAGGGTTGCTCGTCGTACCACTTAAGCGCACGAGAAATGTCCTCGCCAGTCATCTTTTTCCTTTTGCTGTGTCTCATGAACTGACTGCTGATCTGAAGAATGGATACCCATTGAAGAGATACTTTTGGACGATCGCGCATGAGTTCATTAACTTCGTTCCAGCCTTGGTTACTTACATGAGCTAACTCGCGAGCTCGATAGGAGACATCTTCGGAGAGTGCTCTGCTTATGTTCTGGTTGAGGTTGTTAATGCCGACGGATTCAGCTAAGTCGTCGACAGTTTCTGGAGGAAGCTGGACAAACTTTTTGTCCTCGTGATGTCCCTTTTCCTTCTTCATGGTGGTCATGTCATGCTGAAAAACAGAGAGTTAATTGTACAGTTATGCATTCTGAACAGCTAAGCAGGTACATATCTCGACTGAATTATATTCAACCCATCTACAACTCCTGGACTGGTGGTAGGACTCATAGGTAGGAAATGGTGGGCAATATAAAGGAGTTGTCGGCACCTCCAGTTGGTACCGAATCGTCTACTTTTTCGGTTGGTTCTCTTGCTGTGAATCTCATTAACGGTTGTTGCTGTTTAATACTGAATGCACCGGGTCCAGCTGTCAACCGACAAATGTCATTTCTTTGGAAGTGTAGCCGAAGTCCCCCGGCTGCCGCGAAGGATCGGTTGCAGTTACGACAGTGGAACGGTCGCTCCTCTTCACTAACGTGAGTTCTCTCGTGGTCTGCCAGATGGCGGGCTGAGCCAAAGGCCTTGTAGCAAGTCTGACACTGAAAAGGCGCCTCACCCGTGTGCCGGCGCATGTGCACGCGCAAGTCGGCTGCATTGGCATAGTCGATGCCGCATTCGGCGCAACAATGTCTCCGTTTCTCCCCACCGTGACACTTGGCGTGATGCTCCTTGAGGGTGGACTTGGTGGTGAATGCGCTAGTGCAATCCTCACAACGAAAGGGTTTCTCCCCCATGTGATTCAGCACGTGAGTCTGGAGGTGCACCTTCTGGATAAAAGACTTGTCACAGAAGCGACATGAAAATGGTCGCTCATCCGTATGGATTCTGAAGTGCTTCTTTAACGTCGATGACGAAGTAAATGACTTGTTGCACTCTAGGCAAAAGTTATTTTTCTCCCGCGGGGTCCCTTCATCCCGGTGCACTGTTCTAATATGGTAGTTGAGCTGAGACTTTTGCACGAAGCGCTTCAGGCACTGTTCGCACTCGTGTGGTCTCTCGCCCGTGTGAGTGAGCAGGTGCTTGGCCAGGTCGGACTTGGTGGAGCAGCTTCTGGAACACTGACCGCAAACGAAACGAGCTGGAAGAGTTGGCGATGGCAGAGGCTCCACAGACAGCTTTAACGTGCTTGAGCTGTCGACGCAGCTCTCTGCTCTATCGGTTTCTATTCCTGTCTGCTCCTGTTTCTGGTGGTAGAGGACGTGCTTCGTCAGGTTGGATGAGGCGGCAAACCTTTTTCCGCAAATCGGGCACATGTGGGGTCTGTCCCCGCTGTGCACCCGCTTATGCACAGTCAAATGGGACTTCTGAGCGAATCTCTTGTGGCAGTCGAGGCACTCAAACGGCTTCTTGTTCTCGTGCATGGCCCGGTGCTGCTTCAGCGAGAAGGAGGAGCATAGCAACTTGTCACACTCAGGACAACGGAATTCTTTTGCCGCTTTTTCTCTCCTTGTCGTAGGATGTCTTCTTGCCGGCCTCCGGCGAGCCTGGGTGGGACAGTCGACCACGAGGTCTTCTTGAAATGAAGAAGTAGTCTTCTCCTCATCCGTGTTGTTAGGAATAGCCCTTGGATCAACATCCTGCTCGTCATCTTCTCGGATCACCGACAGGCCCAGACATTCTGCCAACACCAGATCTTCGGCGCAAATCGGCTCATTCTTCTTAGAGCGGTCGACCAGGTTCAGGAGGAACCTCTCGACTAAATCGGGCCGAAAGTCGGGCAGAACGAGTAGAAGATCTTGTCCGGCGGCATGTAAGTGGCCCAGGGCCGTCAGAAGGGTCCTGCTGCATGCGATCAGGGGCAGCGCCTTTGTCGAGATCCTCGCGCCGTCCGAGCACTCAACAGTCAGGTCGAAGAACTCCTTGCCTTCACCGCTGCCGTTCCCGTCGCCACCGCAGTCCACTTCATCCAGGCCAAGAAGGCGGTCGGCGCAGTCCTCCAGGGCGAGCGAGCTCTTCCGCACGCACGTGGGCATGATTGGACGATCGTCATTCGCCACCGTCGAGCTCCTCGGGCGGGGACATTCCGAAATGTACGGACCTGGAAAGAATATGAGGGATGATGTCGCTCCAGAAGAGTGTTTGTTTTCCTTGGCCGTGGTCAGGTGCAGCACAACAGTTGAAAGACTTTTCTCTACACAACGCTAGAGTCAAAAAGTAACAACCATAATAATAAGCATCCCCAAATCTCCCGGCGGACGAAGAGGTCGCTGCAGCACCTCTCGGGGACCGACATGTTGCTGACCGGGCGGCTCAGCAAATTCGGATCATCGGGTGCCAGGAGAGAGGTTTGGCTCGGAAAGTAGCAACTCTCTTTCGCTCCCTGGCCAAGCGTCGTCTTGCTAGCCTGCGTGCCCGGGTCCCGGCAGCTATTTCCTTTGGCCGACCGTGACCAGTCAGTGACCAGGAGAATTGTCGATGCTGGTAACGCTCAACAAAAACCTCGTCTAGCTTTCACTTTGGGAGCATTTCGAAGAGTCGCTTCTGGCAACTTGGTAATACCGCGATAGCCGAGCTGCTGTGCCTCCTTGGTCCGGATTGGGCACGTATCGAGCTGAGGGTGTGCGGGTCGGGTCCTATTGCGAGCTAAGAACAGGACAAGCTAACTTAAATTCTGACATTCTGACGCAGTCAGTGTGTTAAACATGACATGGAAAAAGATAAAAGTTACCTATCCTGCAAGGAGGAAATTCGCAATCATATGAAGCAAACTGACAAAAAATGAGTGATCAATGATGCCTCAAATAAGTCTATCGTAACACTTATGTGACCTAATAAAATAGCTAAGGAAGTGAAATTTTCGAAGAAGTCAGGAACAGATCACTATTAGAGGCAGAGGGAATCTAAAGTTGTGCCCACGTGAATTCGGGCCCACCAGCTGCAGTTCGGATCTCGAGCCGGCCCGAGATGCACCTCGAGTTCAGATTGGGGAAAGAAAAAGAGAACAACGTTAAGTTTTCTTTGCTATTTTTTCCGTCAAAACGTATTAGTTTCTCTGGTTCTCTGGGGCAGCTCGATCGAGTTCGACGTCATGAGCGGACAGCCCAAGATCGACGTGGAGAACTTCTTCAGGAGGGCCTCCAAGCTCTACAAGGCGTGGAAGGTGAGACACGTTTGGCGGGAAGGAGCGACCATGCGAAGACTTGTCTCATCACAGACTGTTCGCCATCTTAAAAATTGTCTGGCTAATCCTGGTCTGCTCCCTGTAGGACACTCCGGATTTTACCACGCTCTCGGCAGACTCGCTGCTGGTCTACGTGGGCTTGGACGAGGAGGTCGTTTACTCCAGGTCCACCTCCCTTCAGACATGGCTGTTGGGATACGAGCTTACAGACACTATCATCTTGCTCTGCAAGTAAGTAACCTTGCTCTTTCTACTCGTCTTAAACTTTTCCAACATTGGCCTTTTTCCACTATAGAGATGCGATGTACTTTTTGGCGTCGAAGAAGAAGATAGATTTCTTGCGCCCCGTGGAAGCGGCACAGGCGGCAGCCAAGGGCGTGGCGAGTACCGATGTCCCCTCAATCAGACTTCTTGTTCGAGATAAAGTGAGACAATCATACGATGGTTGTTGCAGAGCCACAGGACTTCAATGTATCCAATTTCAATATTTAGGCCGACAATGACAAGAAAAACTTTGAGCGCCTGGTGGACGCCATTAAGGATTCCGGCTCAGGAAACGCCCTGGGACACGTTGCCAAGGACCAAAAGTTCGCCAGTGCGTTTCTGGACTCTTGGCGCTCATTCTGGTCTAAGAATTCCGGCGGGGTGACCATGGTCGACATCTCCACCGCATTGACGCTGGTCATGGCGCCTAAGGAAGACGGTGAACTAGCCATTGTCAAGAAAGCTGCTCAAGCCACATCAGACGTTTTCAGCAAGTATCTTAAGGAGCAGATAATGGATATCATCGACAATGACAAGGTACGTTCTACGATTCAAGAGGATGTGTATGAACTTTTTTACCGCCATGTGTGGAGCGTCATAGTCACTGCTAACGGTCTTTTTTCTTGAAATATGCAGAAAGTTAAGCACTCCAAGATTGCAGAGGGCGTGGAGAAAGCCTTGAGCGACAAGAAATACGTCCCCAATATCGAGACGAGCAATCTCGACGTCTGCTACCCGCCGATAGTACAGTCTGGCGGTAACTACAAGCTCAAATTCTCTACAGTTAGCGACAAAGAGGTTGTGCACTTCGGCGCAATCATCTGTTCATTCGGCGCTCGATATAAGAGCTACTGCTCCAACATCGTCAGGACCATGCTTGTCGATCCCTCTGAGAAGATTCAAGTGAGACGCATTTGTTCCGTTCTGGTCTGACTGTCTCTAGTACGCATTATTTATTGCAGCAAACATACGAATTCCTCGTGTCGCTAGAGGACCACCTCCTGTCTGAACTCCGCGACGGCGTCACCCTCGGCTCCGTGTATGACAGCATTGTGACCAAAGCCAAAGCGGAGCGTCCGGAAATTGTCGAAAAACTCACCAGGAACTTCGGATTCTCCATGGGGATTGAGTTCAGAGATGCTGCCCTCTCCATTGCCGCAGGCAATTCAGCCGTCGCTCGCGCAGGTGCTATCTTTACTGCTGAACTTACATGTATGTTTTGCAAAGCTGTTCTATCTCGCAAGGCATGATATTCAACGTGAATCTTGGAATCTCTGGTCTGGTCAACAAAGATGCCTCCGATCAAAAGGGTCGCGATGTCGCTCTCTTTATTGGAGATACAGTCGCGGTATCCCCCAGTAGTGGCGCGACCGTCTTAACTACCAGGTACAGTACTCGAGTGGAGTTCTTGCTATGTATGTAATGTATGGATGTTGCAAGATGATAATATTTGACGTAATACGTTAATAGTAAGAAGAAGATCAAGAACATCGCCATCTTCCTCAAGGATGCCGACAGTTCCGAGGAGGAGAAAGAGAACAAAAAGGGTGGCGTAAACAAAAAGAAAGGAGGCGACAGGGGAGATTCTATACCGGTAACCTTATCATCCCAATAGTAACGAATTGTCTAGGTTCCCGAACAATTGGATAAAAGTCCATGTTGCACGTACATCTAAGCATGAAGTAGGATGTAAGGGAGGCAAAACGTCCATTGACTATTATTTCTTGTCCTCGGCCAGAACGTTGAAGAATTTGGTCGTGGCAAGCGCAGCGCGGTCCTTGAACAGAAGCTGCGCCAAGACACCACTGCCGAAGAGCGCCGGAAGTTTCATCAGCGTGAGCTTATGCACAAGATGCACGAAGAGGCGCTCAAGCGGATCAAGGCTGGCGTAACTGAGAAGGAGCAGGTCAAGATCAGGAAGGCTCCGGTCTCCTACAAGTCGGCAGGTCAGCTACCCCGAGAGAGCGAAGTCAAACAACTGAAGATCTATGTCGGTAAGTCGGTTGGTACACATACTCGTTCACTTTTCTGATACTCTTGTTTGTGCATATGCTGAATGATTTCATCATTCATGCGTACAACGAACGATAGAGAACTTTTTAAACGCCGGCACAATCGCTGTCTTTCAGACAAGAAATACGAGACGATCATTATGCCAATCTTCGGGGTTCCTGTTCCCTTTCATATTGCGACAGTGAAAAATATCTCCCAGTCGGTAGAGGGAGATTATACGTACCTCAGGATAAACTTCTTTCACCCTGGCGCATCAATTGGAAGAGAGGGCGGAGGAAACTTCTCAAATCCAGAGGCCACCTTTCTCAAAGAATTGTTAGTACACTTGCACCGTTCGGAGTTTCTTCTCTCTGAGTTTAGGTGTTGACGGCTTTTTTGTCCTTAGGACTTACCGCAGCACTAACGTTCGTGAGCCAGGTGAGATCAGCGCCCCCAGCTCTAACCTGAACACCGCATTCAGGTTGATTAAGGACATCCAAAAGAAGTATAAGACCAGGGAGGCGGAAGAGAAGGAAAAGGCTGACCTGGTGCAGCAGGACACACTTCAGACAAGCCAGGGGAAGGGACATCCCAAGCTCAAAGACTTGTACATCAGGCCAAACATAGTTCAGAAGAGGCTCTCAGGAGTGCTTGAGGCTCATGTCAACGGATTCAGGTTTGTGACAATCAAACTTTTTCCCTTGAATCGAACCTCGTTGAGTATTGTCTTTTCTAGATATACTTCAATCCGAGGAGACAAGATCGACATCCTGTACAACAACATTAAGCACGCTTTCTTCCAACCCTGCGATGGCGAGATGATCATTTTGCTGCACTTCCATCTAAAGGTTGGCCACAGTTTGATCAAAAAAATATTATTTGGGTACTAACTTACTGAGCTCTTTTAGAATGCCATTTTGTTCGGCAAGAAGAAACAACTGGATGTCCAGTTTTACACTGAGGTGGGAGAGATTACGACTGACCTGGGCAAGCATCAGCACATGCACGACAGGGACGACCTGGCGGCCGAGCAAGCTGAAAGGGAGCTCAGGCACAAACTGAAGCAGGCAAGTGTTGCATGCAACATGCTTTTGATGCATGTTCATACGAGATGCGTCAGTACACTACGTTGACGCTAAGTACCATACATACAGTCTAAGTTTTTGCTGTCTTCTTGAGCCTGTGACTAATTCGCATTGTTCATTCCACAGGCATTTAAGGGCTTCTGCGACAAGGTCGAATCAGTAACGAAGGGGGACCTTGAATTCGAAGTGCCGTTTCGAGAGCTGGGATTCCACGGAGTGCCATTCCGAGAGACAGTGCTGCTCCAGCCGACTAGCGCCTGTCTCGTCAACCTCACGACATGGGTAAGTGTTAGGTAATAATTGATCACCAATCGGCCTCTGATGATCTTGTCTTGGCAGCCCCCTTTTGTTGTCACGTTGGAAGATATCCAATTGGTGCATTTCGAACGAGTTCAATTCCACCTGAAGAACTTCGACATGGTCTTCATCTTCAAGGACTTCAACAAAAAGGTCATGATGGTCACAACAATCCCGATGAACATGCTTGACCATGTCAAAGAGTGGCTCAAGTAAGTGCAGAAATTGCCAGCGTGTCTAATGACCTTATTGCACTCACTTGTCATGTATATAATTGTCATTTATAATCAGTTCTGCGGACATCAAGTATACTGAAGGTATTCAGTCCCTCAATTGGCCCAAGGTCATGAAGGCCATTGCGGAGGATCCCGTGAGTTTCTTTGAGGATGGCGGCTGGAGCTTCCTTGAACCAGAAAGTGACGATGGTTCCGATGATGACGACGAAGACAGTGAAGATGACGAATTCAGGGTAAGCAAGACATTAGCAGTATCTGTCATCCTCAATAAAATCGATTACATTATATGCTACAACGTCATTATTTCTTGGCAGGTGAGCGAATCTGAAGGCAGCGACGCAGACGAGTCGGAGGAGGACTACTCCTCTGAAGTCTCTGAGGAGAGCTACAGTGAGGAAGAGCTCGATTCTGACGAGAGCTCTGGCAAAGACTGGTCTGATTTGGAGCGGGAGGCTGCCGAGGATGACGAAGGCAGGGACTCTGACAACCAGAACAACCGAAGAAGTATGAAGAAGAGCAGGAGCAGCAAACACGGGTCAGTACAGGCATATGGACATACAGTTAGTTACGCATATATTGAGAATGAACAAACTTTATTTGCAGGTCCTCGCCTAGCAAAAAGCATCACAGCAGCCACGGAAGAAAGGAACACTCTGACAAGCGAAAGCGCGAGAGCAGCAGCTCGAGTAAGCACAAGTCGCCCAAGAAGGCCAGGCGATAGGAAACCTTGATCTCTCTTATTGCATGGCCCCCTCACTTATTGGCACGTGAACGACTCTCACGAGTCATCATCCCCACCACATCCAACAGTAAAAATTTTATGTTTCTGTATAACTTGCCTTGTATTTGTACTACGTTTGTGTCAGTACCGTATGATGTACATGATGTACGCGAGTATGGTGTATGCAATGACAAAAATGCCAGACAGAATGTAAGGACACGATAAAAGAGACTTGTTCAAAATGAAGCTGGAAGACGGAAATGTACATTTAGATCGGACTTGATGTCTACTTTCTACTTCAATTTTGCCGCTGGGTTGTGAAGCATTAGTCAACTACCGTGGAAATGTTGCTCGAGCTGTGGAATACAGATTGGTAGAGCACAGTCGGAGTCATTTTGAGGAGAAGAGAAAAATGCGCTGTTCCCTGCAGATGCAGTCCTGAGAACATGAACGAAAGAATAGTGTTTGGAATTGGCATCGTGTCTATTTCTCCCTCAAAGCTGGCCTGATTCTACAAGCTACTTCGTGTACGTAAAAGAGAAAGCTCTCATCTATCTCTCGGGCTTTTCTCGACCCGCTCCCCCGGTTTCTTTTTCTCTTACAAGAAGTGCTGTGAATCAGATCATGAAATCTGGAATTGTTATCTTTTTGTTCTTGTGCTCCTCCGATGGGAAGGAGGATGTCAGGAGAATGGTTGAGCGTGCGGAAGAATACAGCGCTCTAGAGATTCCGCCGTCACTAGACTCTGCGGCGCTGCAGGTACATTTGCAATCGATTTTGACTGAAGCACCTTACAGGCATCAGTGTTGAGTCATTTTCAATGGTCAAGGTAAACGTGTCCCTCAACGTCCGCAATATTCTTGACGTGGACGAAAAGACCGAGCGGCTGACGCTGGAGAGCTCTGTTCGCATGCTGTGGATTGATCCAAGGGTCCGACCAAATCTGCGAGAAAGTAACCAGTCGTGCACGTAAGTTATGGTACACGCGTCATGATGGTGTGCCTTAGACCAGACATTCGTGTCGCTGAATGAGAAAGATGACATCGAGACGTTCTGGCTCCCGGACTTGTTCGTGGACCGGGTGAGGAGCCTCAGATGGCCGAGGGTCCAAGTTTCGCCAGCTACTCTCAGAATACATGAGAGCGGACTCATGAGGTGATCTTCATCACTATACAAAGTCGAGGAATGACAAGAAATGACACTTCCAGATATTCGGCTCGAATAAATTATGAGGTTGCCTGCAACATGGACTTTCATCGCTTCCCTCTAGATGAACAAGTGTGCGAGGTCAACTTTGAGAGCTTCGGCTATACGACCGACCAACTCAAGGTCTCGTGGTCTACTGATAACTGCCAGGTAGCATGAAAAACTAAAGCGATTTCTTGAAGTGTCACGTTTCGAAAGTACTTTTTATCTTCAAGTTCAATCCAAATATAAGCCTGGATCAGTTTGAAGCCTCAGCCACCTTCCAGAGTGCGTACAGTACCGACTACTACGACAAGAACTACCCGGGAGTCATTCTAAAGATCTTCTTGAAGCGAAAGGTGAAGCTCCCGCTGAGGAACTATGTGATAACATTAAGAAATCGTTTCTTCTTTATGATCTAGATGACCTATCATTTGGTGCAGACGTATCTGCCAAGTTTGGTCTTCGTAGTGATATCTTGGCTATCTCTATTGATCGACCCGAAAGCCATCCCAGGCAGAGCTTCCATGGTCATGATGGCCATGCTTACACTAATGGCCATGTTTAGTGGGGTCAGGCAAAACACTCCAAAGGTAAGGAAGGATATGTGCAATGTTTGTTAATGTAGTGTGCGTACAAAGTACATACGCACTATGGGAGAAAGCATTAAAATAGCAAAATCTGGATATAACTATAAGTACAAGAACAATACAGTTGTAGCTAGTGATTGACCTTTTTTACCGCATAAAGCACACTTTTATGACATTGGTTTCTGTCAAAATAATAATATGCCGCGACCTGGCCCGACCGGACCCCATCACTAATTGTCAGCCCGCAAGACGCTCTAGCAATGAACAGCTGGGCTGGGTTTCAAGCTCAAAATGGCCAGACGAGTCGGGTTTAGGGGGGCACCAGGTCAGCTCGACCCGATTCGAAGCGGACTTGAAGTGGTCTTCTGGGGCTCAAAGCTGGCTCAAAGTTACCGGGTGAAGCGTCCGGTCCAGCTCAGACCCAGGCTGACTGGGAAAAAAATCTGCTGGCTCCTGCCGTTGGCGTCGTCGTACAGACTTAAGTTTTCCAATTTCAGCCAGGACTGGGTTTTAGCTCAAAAATGTCAGTCGAGTCGAACTGAAACACCAAAATTGGAATCCAGCCCTCATCTGGAACTTCAGGGGTACCTTTGCAGGACCTTGCCATGTCCTACCTTGGCAGGACTACTTATGAAGTCCTTGCCCTAACGCACATAGCCTTGTCCATCACCACCATCTCCACTTCTTCTACACCTTTATTATGGAACTGCCTGGGTAGACAAGTCCTCTGCGTTAAAGCAGCTGGCACTGAGTGGATCAAATCTCCGAGTCGCAGTATCGGTGTTACCGTCAATACGCGAAAACTGTCAATACGCGTATTGGCGAAGAGGTCAGTCAATACACATATTGACGAGTTCAGGTCAGGGCTTCCTTGAATGCAACTGCACAAAGGGCTGCCAGGTGCAAGTGCCCCGGGAATCAAGTGCGAAAGCGAGTGTTACAACTGTTTTACTTGGTCTCAAATGATCAGACTCATCATGTGTCTACTATGTTGGGCTTTAAAGCATACACTTAGCCTAATTGTGTGCAGATCTGTATTCTGCGGTCAATTTTTCAATATCTTCCGGCGTCTTAGATTTGTTCCGAGACGCTATTTTGAAGACATTTTAGTCCAATGGAATGAAAAAACATTGATTTTTGGGTCCCCTCTCTACCTTCAAAGTTTTATACATACAGTGCATAAGGATGTCAGATCAACATTGCAAATTTGATGTGGACCTGCTTAGTTACTTTCTAGATGCAAGACTGAAGCACTGCAGTCAAACGGAACTAAAAACAAAGTGTTTTTAGTGATCAAAGGACACAACCTCGTATGACCAAAGCCGAGGAAAGACAGGCTCTCCAATGATCAAGTCCTCATCTTATCGAGATATGAGGACTATGATGAGGACCTCCAACGTCAGATAGAAGTGTGGAACGACGAGATGACTCTTTTTAGTGTGGACACAGTGTCCGTGGTTCCACATAAGGACCCTACCTCCGTCGAAATTGCTTTTGCTTGCTCCCCGGTGCTGCAGATCTGACGATTTATGCAAACAACACCTGGAAGCAGGAACAGTTGTGGAGCTCTTGCCTCACCACCAGTCAGACCACTCGGGTTGTCATTGTGCATACTTAAATGTAAATGTTAGGTCCAACCAAAGGCAATCTGTCACATATGGACTGTGCATCCGTTACACATGCTGGGTGTGAGCACATACTCATCCTCATAGAAGAAGTGAAGAGAATGTTGATGTAACAGTTTTTCTGGGAATCATTGAATGTTCTCACCTGATTTTTCCCTAAGCAGAGGATACACAACAGAGGCCTGTTCTCCTCATGGGAGCATTTATGGTTTGGGAATTTTGCCTTGCTATGAATTTCCAATTCGCATTGATTGGAATTTGTAGAATGAACTATCCTAATAACTTTTTCCAACACCCCAACTTAATGCGTTAGAACAAAGTTGACCTAGCGAATCAACACTCTCTTTTCCTTCCCTGCTAGTCAAAGTGAATTCCCAAGATATGTGTGACTGTCCCCTTTCCCACCTGCCTGATGTTGGCTACAATGAAGAAAAGCTTAAAACTTCAGTCAAGTCATGGTATTACTCACACCTGCTTTTTCGTGATGAATTTCAGTTCCCAGCTCTGCGGAACTGTTGCACGCAGCAGTAGATGATCCCCATACAGACTGACAGCTTGATGGACAATAGCTTCCGAGGACTAACAGCTGGGAGTTGGTGGAGGTGGCGTCTGAAAACAATTGCTCTCCTCTTTCAAATGGCACCTTTCTTGCTCTTGGGCAACTTTTTAGTCATATACAAATTTCAGAAGTGAGAGAGGTGAGAGACAATTGAACTCCGGATCGATCAATGTTGCCGCCAAAGTTTTTCTTTCTGATAGAAAAATTGATGAACTCCACAGTCAAGCCCTTTGCACTTTCTGGGGATCGCTTACCTAAATTGGAGTAACCTGGATTGGAATCATGATTGGCATAAAAGCAAGATGAGTTAATTGTGCACCACTGTAGAGGACTCCCCAGCCACTGCCACTCATTGAGCCATAGTCTTCATCCTTCATGTTGAGAAATTTGGTGGAGATCGCCACTTATCGTATGGGAACTTGTAGTTTAGAATACCGGGTTCGGCGGATAAGTTAGACTAAACTTTGACTCCATCCAGATCAGTAAGAGTGCAATGAGTGACTAGAGCATTTATTCAAGTCAGGCTGGGGACCCAATATTGTTCCTTACTCAATATATCGTGCCTCTGAAGGCGTTGTAGGCCTTGCCGCCAGGCAATAACCCTGGGACTGTGTTCATCAGCATCTAAGTCATCTACTCAAACTATTTCAGTAGTATCTGAAGTGGAAATAAAGTGCGGGAGACAAAATCGCAGGTTCGAAAATCGCGGATGAATGTGGGCGGTTACATAGAAATCATGGATGATTACCTAAACCGGATGTTAATCCAAGTGGAGCTACTCTTTGGTCCGAAACATACAGTACGGTTCAGTGCAGAAGTTGCCGGTCCGAAACAAGTGTTTTTGGGTAACTGCGCACATTCATCCGTGATTTCCGAACCTGCAATTTCGACTCACGCGCTTTGGAAGGGAAACCCATTTTGAGTGCTCTGCATAGCTCAAGGTATTGCATCTTCTCTGACTGACTAATTCGAGGTGAAATTTTTGCTCCAAAAGCTGCCCTTCTATGCACTCTATACTCTCCGACTGAAGTTACTTACGGCCAGGACAGGTAACAATACTCGTACAAAGTTTTCGTACTCCCTTCTAGAAACCTTCTAAGATTTCAGGACATAGTGCGTATGTACATAACAATTTTCCGTGTATTCCTTCTATTTTCTGCTCTTGTCCATATTCTCTTCCATCTGTAATGTGTAACTGTGTCTCCAATGTGCGTGTAGGTGAGTTATGTAAGCTTCTTGGACGCGTGGATGGCCCTCTGCCTGCTGGCTCTGTTCGTCTCCCTGCTGGAGTTCTCGACCGTCGCGGCGCTGGTGGCGAGAAACATGCAGAAGCAGGCAGATGAGGTGGACAAGTGGGGGCTCAGACTCATCCCTGCGCTCTTCGTGATCCTTAATGTCGGATACTGGACGCTACTCTTGCTCTTCTGAAAACTGTGGTCGCTGAAGCATCAGTTTGCCTACAAACTTGGTATACACGTACTTCATTTCATGCGTGGGTGCAACCGCTCTACCAAAGCTACTGCAGTGTACCAACTATTTACTGTAAACAATGATGCAGTACGAGCCACACACTGCACATGGCAGTCGTTGTGGCTCAGTTATTGCATTGGAGTTACAGCAATTGTGTTAGAGTACGAGCGCATATTCGTATTGTGCACGCAACGTAAACACGATCTAGTAACTCCGAAGGATGTGTTTCTTGTCGGTCATCAAAGGAACATATTATCTGTCCCCGGTCACCATGGATCCATTGGCCTGAATGCGTTCTACGATGACGTTGGCAACTTGGCGCACTTCATGGTCGGATGCTGATCGTTCAGCACGGGCTCTCAGAAGGCCAGGATGAAGTCAGTGATGTCAACGAGCCCGAGCACTTGCATGCCGGCACTCGCGTGAGGGTTTCCCAGCGTGTCTACGACCAAGCTGTGACACCACGTGAAGATGTCTTCGACGTAGCACTTACGAGTAAAAGTCGAAAGAGGCGAACGCGATGCAGGCTTTTGGAGGCACATTAGATTATTAGAATGGCAAACAAGCGTGCCAGCGACTTCCTTGTAAACAAAAGACTCCCATCATATCAGGTCTCCGCTGTGTTATATTGCTCGCTGCTCCAGCAATATCGGACTTGAGGGAGAGATTATCAAGTGGCTTTGTAACTACAATTGACGCATATCCGATAGTGGGAGTGGGTCTCTCTTTCTTTCTCCGATATTCACCCGTCCGGGAGAAGAAGGCGACACCTCCCTGGAGTTGGTGAGCTTGCATACCAATCTCAGGAGAAAGGACGTGCAGTGGAGTCGCAGAGTCCTGTAAGTCACAGTGTTGTACCTCGCCAGACGTTCTTCGCAGCTCACACTGTCTCGATTATCCTTTTTCCCCGTCCTCCTCTCTTATTCCGCAGCAGGATTGTGTGGGTTAGTAAGATGGAAATCGGTCTTGAAGGTGGAAGAGGACATCACGAAGAGGAGGGTCCATTTCTACACATGCACAGGGGACAGTTGACCCTAAAAGTCGATTCCGTGAGGAACCCATTATGCCCCGACCGTCCTTTTTTTTCACCCGTTTTCCGGGAATTTTGCTCCGGCTGCACTCATGAAGTTCTTGCATGCATCAGTGCATAAATAAGTTGTGGTACAAGTTGAATTAGCATTTATAAGCTCCAGTCGTTCCTCGTTGATGGCCTTCAAGCACATGCACACGTTCGAGCGTACATACGAATGTACATACGAATGTACATTCTACGTACGCACGCACCCCCATAGAAAGAGATAGGAAGCGATAAACTAGACTCCTAGACTAACTGCTTCTTGGCGAACTCTTGACATGGCAAATCCCGATCTTCCCGATTCAATCTGGGGAAGAGAAAAGAAAAATCTTTTTGGATTGAGCAGTAACGACTAAAAGTGGCAACTTAAAGATTTACCGCAAATGTGCCTATTCTACTGTACGAGAGGATTTATACAACTTCAGACTACTTTTTTTCGTGCTCTCTCTCCTTTTCGATTGCCCTGAATATCGATAGCGCTTGCGTGAGAGGGGATGGGAATTGATAAAAGATAGCGAGGGATTACTGAAGTCCCTCGGGAGGGATTACGATGAAGCTGGAACGAGCGACAATAACTTTTTCATCATCTCTGGCTAATGCAGGCATTGGATGATGTCGATGAAAGACTTTTTACGCACCTCGGTAAACAACGCATGCAGGGCAAATTTCTTTTGTTGACGCTCGTCGTACAGCATCCACGCGTCCTCGCCACGCAGGTCATGAGTCATGTCATGAGTGTGACGAAACCACTGCGCACTGTGGGAACGCGTAGCACGTCAGTATGCACAGCAGGTCCTCACCGCTATGCAGTGTACATACGTACTGCTGAACCGCTGTACTGCTCAGAGCGAACTCATAGACTAGTAAAAATGAGGGGAGAAATGGTTGGTACAGCATAACTATCCCTCGTTTGAATTTCAATTCCGACATTATACTTCAGTGTCTGCTATTGCATCCGGACTGAGACAGCTTCAGAGACGAAAAAAAGTTGTCAGCGAGGGAGTTAAAAAAGTCAGGGTTTGGAACTGAAAAAGAAGGGATGCTTGTTGTGCTCCCTCCGACGCTCTTCTAGATACACATCCTAGACTTTTTCTCCCCATCCCCCCCATAGTCCAACCCCTCATTCCATCCCTTGCTCTCCTCCCTCCCCCCCCCCCCCCCCGCTCTCTTTTCTCATCTATGTACTTAGTGTACGTATGTACTGGTGTACGTACGACCACGGCCGCACGAACGTTCTGCTGACACAGTCGTGCACCATGTACGTGAAAGCCTCCACAACGGGACGCTTCCTCTCGCTCCAAGTCGCGCGCCAAAGAAAAATTCTTACTTACGCGGGCAACGTCGGATGTCTCGCGACTCCTCTCTCGCCCTCTCCCCCTCTCTCTTCGTCTGCCCCTCGGACGTGCGTGCGTCTGCTGGCGTCTGCGTGGTGACGGCGGGCGAGGCGAAGACCGTAGTAGCGTTCGGGACGCGCGCGAGAGAGAACGGGAAGTGGTTTCCTAGCGGGGGAACTGAGAGCGAAAAAGAGCGAGGGGGGACTTGAGTAATGGTCGTGGCGGTGAGGCGAGAAGGAGAAACAGCCCGGTGAATCCTAGATTTCCTGGAAAGAGTGAGGTTGCATCTTTTTCTTTCACTGATGCCTCTGGTGGAACAACATGCGGCCTCCTCCAACGCGCGCGAGGTGTCAGTCTCCGGCGAGATGGCGCGCTGGCGTCGCTCACCTCTCTGGCGCCTGTGACGACGTCTGACGATAGCCAGTTCAACTGTGTGCTTAAGTTGTGTGCATTGTCCGACTCGCTGAGAAAGACCCATTTGTCCAAGTTGGGAAAGGACGGGGGTGAAAAGAGGAAAGCTTGCTTGTGGGTGGGCAACGTCTCAGAGCGATGGCTAGGAGCATTCTCACGACGACCATGGGGGAGATCTTCCTCCTCCTCCTTCTTGCAGGTATGTATGAGTGCTGGCTTTAAGATGACGACGGCCAGAGCAAGGGGAGAACGTGAAAAATAAAGCTCTTTCGAGGGGTCATCGCGTATGAATTTCACGTTCCTGTAGCAAATAGGACTCTTTCTTCTGCGTGCTGCTCACCACTGCACTGCACATCCCTACACATGTAGGACAACGTGAGATAAGCTGGCAGTTGGTGGCCTGGTGCCACAAAGCCTTGTGGCGCTGCTTGGACGTTTAAATAGTGACGTTTGTTGAATCGTCTCTATGAGGAGAGACTCTTGATAACAGCACCCTCAGAGTCTGCGAATTCAATTAACTCTAAGCAACGCCGGCGGCTCACTTTAATAGCAGATGCCCGAACTACTGGCGAGAACATCATCACTTCTCTGTCCGTCCCCCCCTTTTAACGGTTGGAGATGCCACATCCAGCTGCAGCAGCAGAGTGTTGGAGGGGTGGAAATGATTGCTAGCAAAATATTTCTGTTTCCATAGTCAATAAACCCTTGGGCACTTAGGAGACCGGATAAAAATCTGTCACCTGCTGTTATTTCTGTGTGAGGATACGAGTTTGGCCGTTCCTTCTTGTCAGTGCTGTCCAATAAAGTGGTGAAGCTCAAGCCTATCTTCTACTAGCAGTCGACTCTTGCCTCGCCATCACATTGAAGGATGTGGGGGTGCCAGCTTATGCCGTCAAGGGCAAATCTGCCGTGCTTTCCTGCGACTATGACTTGGAGGGAGTGGAACTGTACTCACTCAAGTGGTACAAGAACGGCAAAGAGTTCTACAGGTAAGCACCTCCTTAACATCCGCATGCCCATGGGACAACTGGGCCTACTCTTTGGCAGGTACATTCCAAAGAACGAAGACCCTTTCACAATCTATAAGAGACCAGGTCTCAATGTTGACAAGCGCCACTCGGACGACCACCAGGTGAGTGCATGAGCACAATGACAGTATTCGTCACGACGCTTGCGAACACTTACACTGTCCACTTACCACTTCAAGGTGGCCTTGACGCAGCTGAACGAGGACAGCACGGGTCGCTACCGCTGCGAGGTCAGCACGGAAGGACCCAGCTTCGCCACTGTGTCCCACTTCGGAGACATGGTCATAGTAGGTAAGAAACCATTCTCTTAGTATGAAAATGCAATCGAGTTTCTTATATAGCATTGCTTGTACAACAGTCTACGGGCTGGCTGGACTAGAGGTGCAGTGGGCCAAGAATGCGTGGGTCACTGGTTAGGCCGGGGCTAGCAAAGTGTGGATCAAGATTAGACCTGGATCAAGTCGACTTTCTTCGAGTTTATGCTTCGACTCATGAATTTGGTTCGAGTCGTGCTCGTTGGGATAAAAAAAATGATAAAATTGAACTCAGTTTTCGCGGCTTTTTAGCCGAAACCGAGACTGTCCGATTTTTCACGGGAAGAAATCGTTCCGCTACACTCTTCGAAGTGCTTAGACGCGGCGAAAGGCGAAAATCTTTCAGTAAATCGAGTAGTCAATACAGATACGTATGAATACACATACATGCACGAATCCGCTTGACCAAATGAAATTGTCATTATAAACGGGCGAACTGTTTTGGGCCCAAGGCAACAGGGCCTTTTATTGCTTGTGTATATTAGTTACCTAATACATTGTCAAGTGTAGACTCTTCTACTGTGGGGTTTCTTAGGACCATTCCAACCATACGATCAAATCAATTCAAGGCTGAAAATCAATATCATTCTTCTAAAGCTTTTGTGAAGGGTCAGTAGTGTTCACCCAGGCAGATGGGCTGGATTGGGTGTTTCGACGACCTCGTATGAATCGTTCTTTCTCCATCGTTCATGGTGTCCCCTGCATCGCTTTTTGTTAGTTTGAAGTTCAAAAATTGTCGCTAGAATTCTCTTTAGAAAGTGTCAGTGTTGTTTTGGGTCTTGGGAAAATTGTCGCTATATGCAGATTGTCACAATAAGCGGACTCTATTTTATACCTACTCGCGTCTCATAGGCAAGCCCGTCTTCTTAGTCTTGTTCTTCACTGCTGCTCTGACTCCCAAGAGACTCGAACCCTTGACTTGCGAGTCAGTCGAGTTCGAGTTAAAAGCACTTTTGACTTGAATCCAATCGAGACACGACTCGACTGGATACAACTCTAATCAGGACGAGGACATGAGAGAAAGTTTAAGCTGTCCTGTGGACAATTTTATATTATCAAAGAACTCTCAAGGAGAAAAAAGTCTAAGGCATGAGGTTTCCGGAAGGTCACTAGTATTTGAATTGACCTTGGTCAACCAAGTGTTCAGGGGTGTCGGAAATTCTCTTATATTTTCTAAGATGTCCATGGCTATGAATATGGTTTGGATCACTAAGTCTCAAATTTTGTGGAATGATGTGGGCACAGTTAAAAAACAAGAGAGAGCCCAAACTTTCTCTCCTGTCTTTCTGGAGTTTTCTTGAGGCCCTTGGGTTTTCCAGGGGCTCAGCTCTCTCTTCATCACCATTGTGCCTCCGCCCAAAGAAAATGGTGGCCATTTTTTGGCCATTTTTGGAAACACTTTCCCAAATTCTCTAGTATATACCAACTCAATCGGTCATCAAACTATACTTCTTCTAACACCATAGAAAACCTGAGAGAGGGGTAGATAATGTGAGAAAAAAGAATTGCTCAAAAATTCATGCGGAAGGAACTAACTCGCATTGAAAACTTGCAACATCTCCCGCAGGAAAGCCTCTAGATCAGTCATGATGAGAGTCGATGATTAAATTGTCTGGTGAAACCTCATAATTTCGAGGCCTGTATCCAGCCTGTAGGCCTGTCCATCGTACGGTGTTTAGGTGTTAACCTGGGTTGGTCAAAGAAGGTGCCAGTCTTGCCAGGCTCGGTCTTTTTGTACCACACCGTAGCACGAGGAAAACACACGCAGGGTTGAGCAAGTGAATTGATCAGTTGCACAGTCAATGTGGGAATTGCGCCATTACGCCCAAACCACATGGTCATGTGACACACACTAAAAATAAAAACTGTGGTAATTGATCCCTCCGTACACCATGTTGTGCCAGCTGCTCGATCCTCCCACCTTTGACCGTAGTGACCTGCTCTAGCCTGACCCTGAAGCTGCCACCTTCTCAACGTAGTCAGCATCTAGGCTGAGCCAGGCTGCGCCAACCCAGCATTTGAGGGTCATGATGTTTGGCACAGACATCCTGCATGCCATGTGTGCCACTCTGTCGCAGATAGTATAATCAAGTGGCTCAAGATCTGGAGATGATGGCGGCTAGTAGTCCTTTTTCCAAAAGCTCCATCCTATCAGGCGCAAAAAGTCCAGCACCTTCTGCATTGTGTGAGTGCTTGTGCCACCTTGGTGCCACAGGAAAGCACCCAGCACAAAGTTAGCTTCCACCCACAACACCACTTTTTAGTACAGAATCCTTATGTACTCATTGGCGTTGATCTTACACCCCTTTTTGATGAAGATGAAAGGTACAACAAAGTCTTTTGCTGGGAATAATTCCAAGGAACATGACACCAGCTAAGGGCTGCGCTTGTGCCGCAGCACAGTGGTCATGTGACACCAAATGTTGCTCACCCTGGGGCAGTACCAACTTGTCATTTTGCCTGTTTGAATACTGCAGAAGGGCGGAATATTTCTCATCAGTAAAGATAACGATCTTGCTCGCAGTCTCTTGCTCTTTAGTCAGCTGAGCAACTTTTTGGCTCATTCCAAGTGGTGTACCTGTGCGCATATCATGTGTACCCTTGGTCTCCTGTATGACCTCATCCCAAGGTTGACCTTGATGACCCTCTCCATTGTGCACAAGAGGATCTTGAACTCATGTGCCAGTGCCGGGATCATCATCCTTGGCTCCTTTTTAAGCTGCAGACGCATGTGGCACAACAGTTGTGGCATCCTCACTGGCACCTGGATGCTCTCTGAGCTCAGTTGCTGTCAAACTCATTGAATTGTCAAATTGCTTGTGCAAGTCTAGTGAAGGATCTGGACGTGTTTCACCCTTGCGCTCAGAAGTTGAAGAATTATTCCGTGTTTTTTGGCCTCCATCGTGGTGTCTTGGCCTCGTGACTGCACCAAAAAAACCGAAGTTGTCGCTCTTGGCCACTTCCTTCTTCACGGTTTTCTTTGTCTTTAAGCTTGGCGCAACTTTTGAAGCATAACTGACACGCAACCAATTACTGATCAATTTTCATTTGCACAACCCTGTACCGCTGAAAGCAGGTCGGAAGAGTGAATAGCGAAAGCTTTTGAATGACGTGGCGGCATTTTGTTGCAAGTATTTTTTAAGCTGCTCGTTGACTCACTGAAAGTGTTACAGAGCACTCCAGATAACCGCGAGTTTTTTGTCCAGTTCATCATAATTTTGTGGCATTTTGTTCCATTTTGACGCAACATGAGGCATGTTGGTGCTGAAAACAAGATCCAAATGTGGACTTCTCTCGTAAGTTAACTTGTGCGCGCTCCTTTTCCTTTTTCTCGCGGAAAAACAATTAACAACACGAAAAAAAGTACAATAAAAAGCTAACGTTGCAACTTTTGGTTAAGTTTGGATCTGTCTTTGGACTTTGGATACCCACCAGTCTCCCAAGCAGCTGAGTTTATCCAAAGAGAATCCAAATTCTAAAAAATCCTGCCTCGCTAAATCTCAGCCAATTTTGAGAAAAAACGGTAAAAGGAGGTGCTAAATGATGGATCAAGCAGTATTTAGCTCCAATGATCTAACTCGTGTCTGCCTTCGTCTTAAGGGTGTGCTTGCAGTTTTCCAGGCGTCTGTAAACTGTCAATGCTGTTTCTTCTGTTCAGAAATTGTGAGAGGACAGAAAATTTGTTTCTTAATTACGCATCCTGTTTCACTTACGGAGCAAGTGGGTTTTTAGTCGGGTCACTAATGGTGGACCTTATAGTACAGTCCTCTCCTTCATACAAGATCATCAGAGACCATATAATGCGTTCAGTGGCTGAGGTTGAATGTAAAGAATGATTCATTTCTTTGCGAGAGTCGCATAGTACGGACTTTTCTTCCCCGTGAGTCTCATGCAGATGCAATCTACATATGCACAATGCAAGTACACCTACCTGTACAGAGTGTTGCACCTAAATAGGTTGGCTTTGTCAGTGCACCCTGGCGTATGAGAGGGACAAATACATGAAACCAATCTGAATAAGAGCTTTCCCCACACCTCTCCCGATGAGCGTCCAGTCAGCGTAGAACGCGGGTCGGCGTGCAGTACTGACTGCACCCCCTAAGCGTACGTAGCGCTTACTTCGTACAACCAGCCGCAAACAATTTCGATATTGAATCTCCGGGAGTACTTAGCGCTATTAGCTCTGAGTGGACGAAAGAGATAGATGATCATCATCTAATTGCATCAACATCTCCATTTCCTTATTTCTCTTTTCAGTACCGCCGAAGGAGCCCCCCACTATTGAGGGCGGGAGGCTGGTAACTAAAACACCAGTCACGTCATTTTTGCACCCTTGAAACTGAGACATGATGTTGTTTCCTTCCTTACAGAGGTATCGTCTGGGCGATGAGGTCAATGTGACTTGCTTGTCCAGGGATTCAAAGCCAGCCGCAAATCTCGTCTGGTACATCAACGGGAAGAGGGTGAGCTCCACGGAACAGCTATGAAGTGTGCGCAACACGCATTCAAGCCTGTTAACTTTTTCAAGGCTGATGACCCATCCTACGTGATCCCTTACCCCATCTTGAACGGCACACGTGACGGCCTATACACATCCAGGCTCGGCCTAAGCTTCAAGGTCAGTCCGAGACACTTTGGCAACAACGCCGACATGAAGCTCAAGTGCACCGCCTCCATCGGGTCCACGTATCTCCGGAGCAACGAGAAGTCTGCCGAAGGGGTCAAGCACAAGAGGGACTCTTCGGGAATGCTCAGCAGACGGCAGCAGCAGCATCTGCAGGACAGCGGTGAGAGAGCTGATTCGTGAAGAAATAAGCCCAAGACTTTGCTGAATGGGACGGATGAGTCAGTGTCATCCTCACACAGCATTGGTGCGTGCACGAGCAGTGCTGCTGAAGTGCACTGCTGGCAGGCAGCCCTAGGGTCTTTTTAACTCTAAACCAAATTAAGCGATTGCTGCTCTCTGCCAATTTTATGGCAGTCATGAAGGGGCAGCAGAGCAATCGATGTCAAACTTCTCGCAGCCGGCTTTTATTGTCTCTTATTTCCTCCTAACTGAGCAAGACTGACTTTCTCTAATTAAGGTCTTTTGTTTTTCTCCTCCAGATCTTGCATCTTCCATGTTCAGCTCCGGAGGCCCCAGTCTCCAAATCCAACTGGAGGCCTTATTTGTAGCAGCGACTCTCTTTCAACTATTGCCGGTCTGGGGACTGCAACAGCAACGATGGCGACCGCGCTAAAGCCATTCTTCCATGAGAGAAGAGGCAACTTTGCCAAAGAATTCATTTTTGGAGGCCGCCAGGGCTGTCTCTCTTTAATAATGAAGAAAATAGTGTTTGCACTCTTTTGTTGAAATATATTATCTAGTTTCAGAAGGAAAATCTTGCGGGGCTTTCTCTCTTTTTCATTTCCCTAATGCGCGGCTGCTTTTTTCTTGTGTACTACGTGAAAGTACCAGGAGAAGTGGGGGGAAAGAAATGCCCCTTCCCCTCTTCGAGGGAATTTTGAGGCAGGCAAAGTGAATTAATTGTCAAAGGCAATTGAATAGAGTAGGCGCAACTAGGTTTTAGCCTCCTCCCCGTGCATTGTACAGCGCTTCTCTCCCTCCCCATCGATGATAATCGCCCGGGCTTTCTACTACCAGTTTGCTCATTTCCCCCTCAATATAGATGAGCCCTACAAGGGAAAAGAGGGTTTGAGTTCTTTGGAAGACTCGGTATGCTGAGTACAGAGGAGAAGAATGCCTTTATAGCTGGCTATCGTCTTAGCACTTGAGCAGCACAATGAGAACGGAATGTCATCATCAGTCTCCAGGACCACTGATCGGACATCCATCCTTCCTTCACTCATGCATTCCTTTCTTCAGTCAGGAGCCGATATATTGCAGCCTTCATCACATAATGGGAGGGGAGGACTCGCTTAAGTGTGCGAAGTACGCGTTACACTCTCCAGATATTCACGGTACGTGTCGTACTTCAATCATGACGTCTAGTGAATGTGCGCACGTGTGTACATACTTGCACGTCGATTCTGCTCATCTTGGTCGCGCTGCAAATGGCGCATTCACGGAGTGGAGGCCGTGATGCGGACTGGCATGAGTCGTTCAGTGACAGAGGTGGCAAACCAAGCGGAGAAATGTGTGCGCATTTTTGCGTAAGACGCTTTGCAAGGACGATTAGAGCAGGTTGCTCTCACAACCGAGCTGCCCATTGTTCAAGACCAGAAAGCTCCAAATGGAAAATAAAGAACGGCCATCAGAGATACGAAACGGGGGCGGAAAAAGAAAGATCCTTGTTCAATCTTCTTCAGTAAGCTGGCATTGTCCGACAAACTAACAGTAGCTCTTTGCTTTTCATCTATCCATTCACCCAGCAAACAGAGGTTCCACTCAGCGCTGTGCCTACAGCAGCTTGGCTTCCGCGGAACACTCTACGGAGACAGGATGCATGACTGAGTCCCCAAAGCTACTGCATCTTACCCACCCATGTGTCGGGCCAGCCCGAACCCCTGTGTCCCCCCTCCCCCTCACAGATGGAGGATGTTACTGAGGAGGAGAGGAAACGCAAACAATAACTGCGAAAAAAAAACCCTCCCCCCCTCATTTTTTTGTACCCATTATTACTTGTGTGCAGTATGAACGTACCTACATGTACATATGGACACGTAAGGCAGACATACATACCAAGCTGTCACCGCCGGTGGCTGCCGCTGCGTTTTTTTCAATTTGCTGGCCATAATTCTTGCCGACAGATTGGAGGCAATATCTTGGCCCGACGTTTGTCATAATTCAATGTAAGTGGCTTTTGTCCTAACCTAGTAGAAGTAAAAAAAAGTGGTTGTTGTTGCCGCGAGGAAGCCAAGGGACAAGAATTTTGCTCTGGCAGGCAAGGTGGCATCTACCTTAAGTCGCGGTTACTCTATCTGAACCTCCAACGGGTGGACGAATGAACCTAACCTGATCCTTGTCCCACTTCAGGGACGGCTGTTTGTCCCACGTGGGCGCGCCGGCGGAGCAGGAGAACGTCCACGTCCCAGCCGTGCACCTGTCTACGTGCGCCCTCGGCTGCCCGCGCGAAGAAGACAAAGGCTTGACTAAGCGCTGGTGCTCATTTCTCTGCCTCTACCCCTTTCTCGCGTGCCACTCGTTCTGCCTAGGATTTCTCTTAGCCTTGTTTGTCGTGTGCATCGCCACCCATTCATTAAGTGAAGAGGACGGCTTTGCTCGCTCTCTGGCTCGCTCTCACCCAAACAACGCGCGTGCTAGTGCGAGTGGGGTCCGCGGCCTATTAAATCCAGTATCATCTCTTTCCCTCTGGCATATAATCTCAGCAGCCTTTGCTGGGCTGCTACTTAGAACTGCTACATAGGAAGACCAGCGTGCCATTATGTACGACGTTTGTAGCTTTGGTGGCGTCTGACTGAGACAGAGATTTTATTGGATAAGTCTCCTCTCTCTTGTACGTTCTGTAGTAATAGCAAGCCACGCGCCATTAGCCACATTCCTTCTTTAGCTTCCTCTTTGCTGCCAGAGTCCCTTTACCCGAGAGTGTAAGCACCAGAGAGGGATGCTTTTGCCTCAGCGACTTTGCTGTCCTGATGTCAGACGGACAAAGACTCTTCTTTACCGGGGTTCGTGGAAATGTAAGTATCATTGTTAAGATCAGTGTGGCAGGAATAACAGACGGAGACCAAAGATGCTTACACAAGAGTGGGCGGACACACGCTCACAAACAAGCGGAGAGAGCAGCCACAAATCATCGCTGGCTGGGTAGGGCAGGAACTCGCTGCGAAAGCAACGAAGACGTCGTCGTCGTCGCGCTGGAGAAGAGCAAAGAACGAAATTGCCTCATCCTCTGATGCCTCTTGTTTCCCCCTTTTTTTTTTCTTTTTAAAACCTCTAGACAGCTCATCTCGTGCGCGACGTGAGTGAAAACAACTCCGTGTGTAAAGTGGTCGTGACTGATGTGAGATTTTGTTGCTGTTGGCAACTTGGGGCGAATTTGTTTCGTCCCTCCGTCATGGTATCGCCAGATCGTTAGTCTCGCTCAAATCGGGAAGGCTTTTTCACCGCACTCGCGCGTTCACGCACACACACACACACAGAGAGAGAAGTGACATTTCTTCTTTCTCGTTTTCCCTAGAGTCTACCATCATTTTTCTTACTGTTCGGAACACGCTTTTCTCTTTGGAAGCAGAGGAAAAAGAGCAACCATGCACGTTTATTGGAGATGGAACAAAAAGGAAAATTGCAGATAAGAGACTCACGCGGGTCTTTTCGCTGAGAGTTGTTTTTTTAGCTTGTTCGGCTAAAAAAATGATAACGCCTCTTGCAGTAGTCGGCCTTTTCTTCCTTTGGGAGTGGTAGCTAAGAGACGAGATAGCAGCTCATAACGAATGAGCAGAAGAACGTCGGAGGTGAGTTGGCTACGTATACAGTATGGACGGATCTTATGTGTCTTGCACGCCTAGACAACTTTTATCACATTGTGTAGACCAAGATTCGCGATCGAGGTTGCACTTTTATGGTAATATGGTTGGACACCATCTTGACGCACCAACGGAAACAAACGAACTTTTAGTTGATGGATCTGGCGCAAAAAACCCTCCCAGGATGATCTTCACCGGTGAACCGCTCCGCACTTATTTGCTCATCATGCAAGTAGTACGACTATAGCATAGGCACCCAATGTGTCTTCAGGAGTCTAGATTTCCGGGAATGAAATAGATCACCAGCTGAATTCTAAACCTATTTTACGTCAAAGTCCACAAAAAGTACGAAAAATCCTCGGCGAATGAGTTTTGCAGCAAGTCTCAAAGCTGTAGATGTTCTTGGTACGTAGGGTAGTTATATTGAGCATTTTCGCCCTGCCCGGTAATTGCAGCAATTGTAGCAGGGGTTGGGTTGTAATTTGACCAATGTATTGGGCAATGTATTGGGCTTGTATTGGGAATGTATTGGCAATGTTGCTCTTGAGGTCCTGCTTGTGCCATGGACCAGAGTCCAGCTTGGGCCGTTTTGGGACATGAAGTCAAAACAGCTAAGGTAAAGCTTTGAATTCAATTCCATGTTTTGCGATTATGATTACAGTGCGATGAATTAAAGCAAAATCTTGGACGTCCCAACTTTGCCCTATGCATATGAACAGAGATTTTTCCCTGAGGATGCTCAGAGGCCTTCGAGTGTCTGGAGTTCATTGTAGACTTTTCTGTGGAGGAGGCTGGGCCTCACTGTAGTGTGCCTCATGGCATGGTCGCAGCAACACCTTAAATGCATATCAAAGGTTGGGTGCTGCATTCTCAGGTTTTCAGGATTTACTTCCTGTCAATGAGCACACTATTTGTAAGAGCACTTACGCGCACACGCAGTGCGAGTCAAGAAGATGAATAATT
>JAAUXU010021550.1_pt1 | contig 37244 bp, 32 predicted proteins | sample 7278151 | NCBI WGS metagenome assembly JAAUXU01 (sample SAMN14350113, study PRJNA611818) | marine sediment metagenome | isolation source: surface marine sediment (1.8m) | place: French Polynesia: Moorea | collected 2018-08 | reverse complement strand
GGAGGACAGTATGTACACATATACAAGCCATTTGAAAGATGAAGAGGTTCACAGTATCGATGGACAGGTTGTCAGCGGTGTGGCCATTGGGATCATCCTTTTTGGCCAGGCCGGTTATGCCATGCCCCCGGGCAGCGTTGAAAACGCCACCTCCTTTAAATACCCGGTGCTGTATACATCTATCGAGGCGGCCTCGGTGGAAAGCGTTGTTTCGCCCGAGCTGGATGCGGCGGTTTTATCCCAGCTGATCGAAGCCGGAAAGCACCTGCAGCGGCAGGGCTGTCGGGCCATTATCGGTGCTTGTGGCTTTTTCGGCAACTATTTGCCGCAGGTGGTCAGTGAGCTGAATGTACCCTGCTTTTTTTCGAGCTTGATGCAGGTTCCGCTGATCCTCAACTCTCTGAAGCCGGAGCAAAAAGTCGGGGTGCTCACTGCCAATGGCGAGGTTCTCAACGGTGCCCCGGTGCTTAAAAATTGTGGGATAGCGGATCCTTCCCGGGTGATTATCAGCGGCGCAGAGGTATTGCCCGAGATGCAGAAAATCCTGGCCGGCGAGGGGCATTACAATGTTTATCAACTCGAAAAGGGACTGGTGCAGCTGGCGCGCAATATGGTGGAAGAACAACCGGAGGTGGGATCCATGCTTTTAGAGTGCACGCTCTTTCCCACTCACGGCCGGGCCGTCCAGGATGCTATCAAGATGCCGGTTTATGATTTTGTCACGCTGATCGATTGGGTATACAGCGCCGTAGTCCGCCGATCTTTCAAGGGCTACATTTAAAACCTATCCTCAAAATGCATCTAATCCGCCAATATTCGTGGCGGATTATAAAGCGATTCAAAATGCTCGGATTTTACAGGTTGAGCCCGTTACCCGCTTGTCCGCCTCAGGCGGGTTAGCCCGTTTGCCGGTTAAAAAATAAATTTACGCAGTTTCCCCCTTTTTCCGGGCTCAATCCGCCGGAGGCGGACTCAACTGGCCAACCGGAAAACGTGATCTACTATTTTGAGAATAGGTTTTGGGTTATGGATTAGAGATGTATTCTACAACAGCTAATTTAGTTTCAGCGTCTATAGGTTGTGGCAAAATGGACTAAGTACCATTTTTGTTTTTGAGATCGTTTTCGTCAAGCAGAGCCGAACGGCTCAGCCGAGTCGTGACCAGTAACCAGCGGCCAGGAATTTGATATCTTGCTCAATACCATCGCCTGGGCAATTTGTGATATTTAATGGTATCATAGATTTTCATGAGCGTGGATTTTTGAAGATACTTTCAATAGTTACTGGAATTTAGCGATTATTGGCGGAGTATTGATAATGCCGCCGCATGGGGAGGATCATATCTCTGCAGGATAACCAGACCACAGGGCGTTTGCCAGTGAGCGCCGGACTTATTTTGATTCTGCTCTGCTTTGTGTGGGGCGCCAATGCGGTGAGCATCAAGTTCAGCAACCAGGGAATGCCGCCACTCATGGCCGCCGCCCTGCGCTCTTTGGTTTCCGGGGCCTTACTATGGGCCTATGCCCGCATGAATGGACATACGGTGGCTTTCCCTCCAGGACAAACCCGTCACGCCCTGGTGATCGGTCTTCTGTTCGGTCTGGATTTTTTGTTTATATACTGGGGCCTCACTTTCACCCCAGCCTCACGTTCACTTATCATTCTTTACACCCATGCTTTTTGGGTGGCGTTAGGTGCGCATTTTTTTTTGAAAGACGACCGTCTGACCCCGACCAAGCTTTTCGGTTTGGTACTTGCTTTCTGCGGGGTGGCGGCGGTGTTTCGGGCTCGCTCGCCTGAACTGCCCCCCCTTTATTGGGTAGGGGATCTGATGGCGCTATCTGGGGCCATTTTCTGGGCCGCCACCACCTTGTACGTTAAGCGCATCACCGAGAAGGTGAATCTGAATCATTATCAAACCCTCTTCGCTCAGCTCATATACTCCTTTCCATTACTGGCCATGGGGTCAGTTGTGTTCGAGTTACCTGCAGACTTAAATCTTACTCCATTAGTATTGGCCTCGCTTTTTTATCAGAGCGTAATTGTAGCTTTTGCCTCGTTTCTGGTTTGGTTTTGGTTGATTCACCGGTATACAGTGAGCCGGTTGGCGGCTTTTACTTTCTTGGCACCACTTTTTGGGGTCATTCTGGGCGGGTTGATTTTGAATGAGCCGATAACTTTATTGGTTTGGGTAGGATTAGCTTGTGTGGGTGGGGGGCTTTATTTGGTAAATCGATGAGGAGCGAACCGACTGAGAATTAGTCTTTGAGCTGTAAACTTAATCATCAGTTTTAATTTAGACGGAATCTTCAGGTACCAACATATCACAGGTGCGCTTAAATAGCAGATATTATCAATAGAAACCAAGTATCTTGCATCTTCATATTTAACCGCTATTTTTATCTTCCAACTCGTCCTCAGAAAGCAGGGCTGAGCCGTAGTGACGCTTAAACTGGGTGGATGAATATTTTTCCAGCTTCCAGGCGGGAACTTGACAAATTGGGCACACATCCTTAAACCATTTATTTCTCAGCCAGCGGGCCGCGCGGCTGTTGCGGGAATCGTTGGCCATAAAGGTTTTGTTGCAATGGGTGGTAATCTGAGCCTGGTCCCCTATCAGTTGAATATTCCGGATACCGTGTAAAACTCCTTTGCGCGAAGGCCACAATTTAATCTTATCAATCAGCCGAAAAAGATCAACGCGTTTGCGGTAATATCGTTTCGCCATCATTTTAGCTTTCTGAAAGGTATTCACAGTGGTGCCTGGCGGCGCTGACCAGCATCGTGGCCACCCCCAGCTGAAGGGGATCATGCAGAATTCGATTGGATATCGCGGTGTGGGCTTCATCATCCAGACCGTACGGCATTCCAGGAGCGCTCACATAGGTATGCGGCGTAATATGCTGTGCATGGATAATGTTGCCGGCCGGTGAGGCATCTAGGATCAATCTGTGCTGCACAAGCGCGGCGTCCAACGTATCGACAAGCTGAATATGCGTATCCAATTTGTGACGGATCGCTTCAACCGAATTCTGTGCGGTTTCCCCGTTGATATCATAAACCGAAACCCGGGCACCCATATGAACCAAAGATTGCGCTGCACTGCCGCCCACCGGACCACAACCGATCACCAGCACTGTCTTGTCTTTCAAGCCGCCGGTCATCAGATTGAGACCTGTGGCATAGACCTGCCCAGTGCAAACCGCATTGTCGGCAATTTTCCGGCTATGAATATGCAGCGCCACAAAGCGTTCATCATCGGCCAGCATCATCACATCCGCCTTCTTTTGAACTGCCTCTGCAATGCCGGCAACATCCGTGGACTGAGTCACAAAAGCGTTTGCACCCATGTGTGCAAGGATGCTTAAAACAGCATCGCAGAAACCGCCAATGATGCCTTGGCCGCTGGATATGGGGACGACGGATACCTGAAGATCGGGCAGTACGTTTTTGATGCGTCCTTCACCGGTGTCAACGGCACGACAGGCGATGCTGCTCAGGGTATGACCTGTCCGGGCAGCCAATTCCGCATCATAATTCTTCAAATTAGCAGCAATATCGCTAATGTCAGCGTTGATCAGTCGGGTCACAAATTTTCTCCTGATCCGAATCCTGCAGGGGTGGAATCTTGATAATTGTCAAGATTTAAGCTTTTGCGGATTTCATCAATGATGCTGTTGCGTTTTTCCCGAGCGGCCATCATATTTTCTTCCGTCACAATCAGGGTGGCAACCCATTCCTGACGGCCTCCGGCGTAGTTGGTTATAGCCTCATCGGCACCGAAAAAACCCGGCTCGATATGCAGGGGATCCTCTATCGTCATGATGCGTTCGCCGGCGATTTCAAGGCGATCAGATGTTACCCTAAGGTGTTCGTATATCACGTCGGATTCACGAGCAGGTACGGGATCAGTGTAAGGCCAGCGGTCTATAAACAGCTCCCCCAGCAATTGAACCATATTTATGCCGGTTGACCAATAGACAGCCGTCGGGGTCTGGCTGGGCAGACGCGCGTCGATTTCAATCACTTTCAGTTCATTTTTATGTAAAATGACTTCGACATCCATGATGCCTTTCAAATTTAAGGTATTCGCCAGTGTCAGCGAAAGCCGTTCAAATTCATCAATCAGCGAATCGGCCAGATTCGATGGTGCGGTTACCCGTTTGCAGTCATAGCGGCTGTCCATTTCCAGTTCGGTGACCTGCGGTGTCACATATTGTCCCGGCAACCCGACGATCTCTAAAGAATATGACGGCCCGGTAACAAATTCCTGAATAAGCCATTCCCGGTTATCAGCGATGATGGCGTCCGGCAGGTCGGCTCGCTCTTTATAGATTTTTAGCCCCCGGCTTCCGCTTCCGATACCGGGTTTGGCAATCACCGGAAAGTTGCATTCCGGCCAACCGGCGGGAGTGGATATGTCGGCAGATTTGAAAAGTTGATCGGATGTAATTTTAGAGCAGGAAATGCCGTACGCGGTGGGATCAAAAGCAAACGGGATTTCCATGTTCCGGGTTACCCGGTGTAAACAGTCCAGGGCGGCTGGATTTTCCAGGGTAGGTATAACAAGGTCGACACCATCCAGTGCCTGAGTTAGATCCTTTTTTGAGGTAACATCTATGCGGGTGAAGGAGTTACCAAGACCGGCGGCTGGAGCGACCGGCTTGCGGTCAAGGACGAGAACGTCCCAGCCTGCCTTGTGAGCCAGGTAAGCTGCTTCAACACCCTGGAGATTCCCGCCGGCGACGGCGACTAACATGCAGCCTCCGTGCGGATTTGAGGGTTGGCGACAAATTGTTGGCGGCCTTTGAGCCAGCTCTGGTAAACTTTGCGGCTAGCCGGTTGCAGCCCAAGGGGCTGCAAAACGTTTTGCACGGCCGCTGTTGTGCGACCGCCTTCTTCTATGTTCAGCGAATGCTGAGCGACACCGAAAAGGCCTTCACCAGGGGGTACGATGGATGTGACCACATTGGCGCCCGCATTTAGACGGCTTCTCAACCCGGCGATGCCTGCCACGTCCAATGATGCCGGGATAAGGCGATCAGGAAAGACAAGTCGCATGATCGCAATCATGAGGGTCTCTCTGAGGGGGTCCGGTGGCGCTTGTTGTGCCATGGGTGTCCCTAGTTGCGGAACAAAGTTCATTACTCTGATTTGATCCGCTCCCACTTTATTCATTACCTTTAGCGATTGAACGATATGATCCGGGGCTTCGCCCACCCCGCACAGCAAACCTTCCTCTACGAGCATACCGCAATGGTGGGCGTCAACTTTACTTTGCATGCGACGATGATAATCCTGACCGGGTCGCAGTTTTTCGAACAACGATGGATTGTGGGTTTCCTGATAGCACGCATACCAAACCGCGCCTGCTGCGGCCAGCCGCTGCATAACCCCCGCGGGCACCACCCCCGGAGAGACCATTATCGGCAGCCCTGTTTGTTTTTGTAAAGATGCCACCAGATCCGCAAGCCGATCAAAACCAGCCCCAGGGCCGTTGAACATATCAGGGTCTTCACCCATGGTCAGATCGATCAGATGAACACCGGAATCCGCCAAGCGGGTGGCGGCAGTCATGATTTCCTGTTTTGTTTTGCGGTAGCGTGTGGTTTGCACATTCGAGCGGCGAAAAAGACAAAAGCGGCAATCATTACGGCAATAGGTACTGGCGTAGATAAATCCGTACATGAAAATTTTGTTACCGAAATAATTGCGACGCACGTTGCGGGCCTTTTCAAAAAGCGCCTCGATCTGACCTTCATCCTGCAGGTTCAGAAGAAATGACATCTCAGCTGTTGACAGGTTTTCTTCTGCTTTTATTTTGGAAAGCAGGGCTTCAAAGACTTGCCCTTTGTCTGCATCGTTCACTTTAATTCTCATTGAATATTTAAGCGGATACCATCCAAATAGGTGAGGCTGCGCCCCATCTTTGCCAGATTGCTACTGCTAGCAGCCACCATGAGCAGCCGTTCGAGCCCAAAACCGATGCCAACCCATGTATCCGTTATTTTCCAGGGCCGATCCAGCGGATGCGGGCCCATAGCGGCCGAACCGATCTCAACCGGATCCTTTCCAGCCACCATGTCGATGGTATCACCATAGATTTCGGATTTTATCTTCTCAAAGCGATAACTACTGATGCCGGCGGTCTCAGCAACCAAAGCGCCTAATTCTGAAATTCTCTTTTTTCGCTGATCGGTGGGAAGCCCCATTTCAACCAAATTGAGCATGGTGAACTCACTGGAATGCTGGGCACCATGAGATTCCTTGCGAAAGCAGGGGCCGATCTCAAAAATCTTGACCGGTTTATCCCACAGGCGCAGCAGGTCCACCAAAACGTAATACAGATGGGGTGCCAGCATGGGTCGCAAACACTTATTTTTATCGAGCCAGTATATCTGGGAATTCAGCGGGTGGTCGGCGTCAATCGACATTTTCTGCAATAGGCCCCGCGACATTAATATCGGTGTGGTGACTTGGACGAAGCCCTGTTTGATCAGCTCCTCTGTCAGCTTGGTTTCAAGCCTGCATAGCCCGGGCCTCATTTCATTTTCACGAAACGCTTTTAGGCGCTGCCGTAATTGCTGCGCCTGCTTATTTTCGATTTTCTGGAAAGCACTTTCCCGAGCAGCCGTATTCTCAAATTCCTGGTTCAAATCAGACTCGGATGCTTCCAGCTCCTGCAATCGTCTTAGCTGCGTTTCGGTCCACGTAACCATATAAATCCTCAACTCAGGCAGAATCTAAAGTTTAATGGCGGGGAGTACGGGAGTTGCACCCGCCTATGTGGATTTAGAGTCCACACGATCACATTGCGATCCACCCCCCGCATTTTAATGATGATTTACATTTTTTGCAAAACGATATTTCTCAATAAATGTGCATGAATTTTGCACGAGTCGCAGGCTTTCATATGCAAGGCATTTCAGGGCGAAGCTATAGTGAACTATGCTTCGCTCTGAATAATCCGCCTCAGGCGGACCGATGGAAGCCTGAGGCTCGCCGCATTGTTTCCAGGGTGAAAATTAATGAGATAGAATGATACACATCCATTAAGAATGATCTGCTATTGTTATACTCCGCCGGTTCGTTGCATCGCTATTGTATATTTTTATGATTGCTTCTCATTAATTTTCATGCAAATTCAAGCACCAAATATCAAAATACATCAAATGATCAGCCTTGAGGCTGACCCATTTCGTCCCATCCATGCAGTCGATAATAATCCTGCAGCATGGTTTCAAGCTCATCTTCGGTGATGACCAGCCCGGAATCTTTAAGTTTGCGGTGAAAGATTTTCGGCAGCCGATCATCCTCGGGCTTTAACCCTTCCCGCAAATTGAACCGCCGGATGATGTCAGCAATCTGCCGGGCCCTCTGCTGCAGTCCTGCTTTACCTTCATCGATGCCGGTTAAGGCCCGGATCATTTCTGCCAGCTTATCCCAGTCGTAGAAATCACGGTAAAACCGGCAAAGAATCAACGTGTCGAAAAGGGTCAACCGATCTTCAAAATCCAAAAATAGCTCGGCTTTACCTTCAATTTGCTCCGGTGGGATCATGCCGCTGATTTCCGGTTTATAAAAAGTGGCTCTCAAGTGACACGCCCCCCGATCCGAGGTGGCATAGCTCAAGCCCATGCCTTTGAGAGAACGCGGATCATATCCCGCCGGCTCAAGTCCCTTAACGTGAACCGCCTGGTCTTCCATTTGCCATTGCCGGGCCGCCGCTTTTATGCCACCAGCCAGCACTTCACCGATGTCTTCTCTGGCGGCGATTTTATGAAGCAAGTCAGCGATGGCGTCGACATCACCATAGTCGATCGGATAATCGATGCGGCCCTGTTTGGCAGCTTCAATCGTAAAGGCGCAAAGGTTGCCGGCTGTAATCGTATCCATGCCCAGACGATCACAGATATCATTCAGATAGGCAATTTCTTCGATGCTGTCGATTAGGCACAGTCCCCCGAAGGCATAAATGGTTTCATACTCCGGTCCTTCGATCTTGAGGCCGGCATGACGACCCTTTTGGACGGTGCTCATGCGCCCGCAGGCCATAAAACACTTTAGGCAGGCATGGGGCTTGACATCGCATCTTTCATGCAGGGCATCGGCGCTGATTTTTTCCCAATCCGTATAGACGCCTTCTGCCCAGTAGCGCGTTGGAAACGCACCGGCGGTGTTGATCAGCTTGACCATCATGGGGGTTCCCAGTGACTTATAAGCATTGGTCGCCGGGCTGTCTTTGGCCTCTGCCGCGAGATTCTTGGAAAATTCGCGCACCGCTTTGTCATCATAAAACGAACGTTTCTGATCGCCCTGAAATAAAATGCCTTTGATTTGTTTGGCGCCCATGATTGTGCCGACACCGGTTCTTCCAGCGGATCGCCAGTAATCGTTTTCAATGACCGCAAAGCAGACCTGATTTTCACCAGCCGGTCCAATTACCACCGCGCCTTTGCGTCGATACCGATTATCGGATTTGCCGAAGCGCTGCATAACGGCATCTTCAGCAGCGTAAGTTTCCATTCCCCAAATATCACCGGCTTCATGAAAATCTACTCCTTCGGGATGAATCACCAGGATGGTGCGCTCGGCGCACCTTCCTTGGATGACAATGGCGTCAAACCCGGTGCTGTCGATGGCCTCAGGCACCTTGCCGCCGGAATACGATTCCGAATAGAATCCGGTCTGAGGTGACTTGGTGAAAACCCCATAGCGGCACGATCCCCAGATGGTGCTTCCCCCGCTGGGCCCAGTGGCAAAAATTAAAGAGTTTTCCGGGGACAACGGATCAACACCCGGTGGATTGAGGCTCGATAACAGATGGGCGCATAAACCTTTGCCGCCCAGCAGATTATTGGCGTCTTCGTCGAGGGCCTCGATGGAAAAACGCTTGTTGCTTAAATCGATTTTTAATATGCGGTTGTAAAACCCGTGCATGTCTTCCCCCTGTCATTGGCGGCATGTTCATCAATGACACGCCGCGGAATGGAATCCATTAGATACCGAGACCGAAATTAACGGCATGCAAAATTAATCTTGCATCAGGAGCTCTTTGACTTTTAAAACACCGTCCTGGGCATCTTCAGCATAGGCATCTGCACCGATGCGGGCCGCCCAGCGGGGTGTTACCGGAGCGCCACCGACGATCGTTTTAAAGCGATCCCTAAGACCTGAGCTTTTGAGTGCTTCTTCAATCTCTTTTTGCTTCGGCATGGTGGTCGTTAGCAGGGCGCTTGTGCCAATGATGTCCGCATTTAATTTTTCGGCTTCTTCGATAATTTTGTCGGTCTCAACATCGCGACCCAAATCATGTACGGTAAATCCGTTGGCCTTCATCAATGAAACCACGATTGCCTTGCCGATATCGTGGACATCACCCTTGACTGTGGCAATAAGCACTGTCGCCGGGCTGGCCTGCTTTTGCGATTCGTCGGCGATGGCTTCGTTTACCAGGTCGGTGACCGTTTTCATGGCATCGGCGGCTTTAATCAATTCCGGTAAAAACAATTGGCCGCGTCCGAATAAATCGCCCACATGATTGATTCCGGGAATAAATCCTTCCTTTAATAACTCAAGCGGATCGGTGCCTTCGGCAATGACTTTTTCGGCGAATTTAGCCGCTTCCTCTTTGTCTTGCTGAACAATCAACTGTTTGGCTTCCTCAATGATCTTTTCATCTATCATGAACCTATCTCCTCTACGGCTACAATTTAATCTTAAATCCCAGCTTTGGCTTTAAAGCGGTTGACGCAATTGATATCGATATCCAGAACTTCGGCAATGCGGCATTTGGCTTCAATGCCCAGAGCATCGCCGGCCTGCGGTGAAATAACACCTAGGTTCAGATCCTGGCGGACTTCAGTCATAATGACCGGGTCAGCTATTTCGGCTACCGATAAACTTAATTTATTGGCGACATACTCTTTGGCTTCCTTAATTTTCATGCCGCGGGACATTTGCATGCGGGCGACCAGATCTCCGGAGGTCCGCATTCCGCCCATGCCCGAGGCGTGTGCGTGAGCAAGCGCCATGGCGAACGGATCGCCGACGCCAACCTACAACCCGTCCAATCGACAGATTTCCACCATGGCTTTGGACGCCCGGGAAACCGTATCGATGGGGGGATGATCGCAGGTTGGGACGGCCCCGACACCCATACCCATATTCGGGTGAATGGGAATTTTGGCGACTTCGCCGACCGCTTTGGTGAAGGTCACCACCCGCGCCACATTCCAGGGGGTGGACTCGGTCGTATTGGTATTGACAACCGGGCCATAGATCGTGCCCCCGGCTTTTTCGACCAGTTTGACTTGATCGTGAGGGTAGAGTCCGGCCAGTCGGGTGCCTTCAAATTCAAGACCGGCGTGCATGCCCAGGATGAATTCACCGGCCATACCGATCTCGACACACGTATGCGGGTATTTCTCCTTCAACTGTTGGGTGGCCAACAGGGCCGCCAGAAAATCAGCATCGCCGGCTGCACCTGTGGAGTCGATATTTATCCCGTCGGCCCCGCATTCAATCATGCAGCTGCCCACAAAGACGATATCTCTGACAGCCTCTTTGACCGCCAGTTCGTGGGATGCCTGCGCCTCTTCTATTTTGCCCGCCGGCATGAGCTCGGCCGGATTCGGAAACGGGCCGTCAGGCTGGGAGTAAAGGCCCAAATTGGGCATGGCGCCATAAAACATGGGCGCATGCGTGGTTAAAAGGGCCTGTTCCATGACCGGTTGCTCAAAGGTAACGATGGGTTTGATGGGTTTGAAGCTATAATCCACGTGGCAGAGCTCCAGTGTGTCGGCGCCCATGACCTTTTCATATACCTGCAGGCCCTGGATGCGCTCAAGATTGAGCCCATGGCGCCTGATTTTCACATGGGCGCCATCGTAGGTCAGAACGATTTCCTGCCCGGGCTCCACACTGATAAATTTATAGGGCGAGCTAAAAATATCGAATAGATGGTTTAGCTCATCTTCGGTTAGCGGCGGTATTTTGCCACGATCCGCCGCGTCCTCGGTGCCGGCTTCCAAATCCGCCCGCAGCTCACTTTCGCTCATTTCAGTGGGCGTTCCGTCACCGAAACGGGTAAGAATCTTTCCCATAATATCCTCCCTTATTCTTTTTTCGCTCAAGCGGTTTCAATGCTCGGGCGACGTCCGTAAACATAAACCGTGATATTCTCCGGGAGCGTGAGATTTAAAATTTCCTGTGAAATCTCATCCAACTCATCCACCTTTAATTTAACAATAAGTAAGTGGTGCTTTCCGGTAGGGTCGTGGTGCACCTCCTGGGTGATGACGGATTTCTGATACCGCATGATAAACGCATCAGCCTCGCTGAAATCTGATCTGTTTTCCATGGTTCCGGTCTTTTCGAAAATGATGTAATCAGAAGACGGATCCAGATTCTGTTTGATCTCTGCGAAGTTTGCCAATATGGCATTATTGTTCTTATTCATTGGCACTCGAGAGGGCTGCCAGCCCTTCCTCCATGATGGCAAAGCCTTGTTCCAGTTGTTCATCCGTAATCACAAACGGCGCCAAAATTCGTATGATGTTGCCGAAGCTGCCACAGGCCAGGATCACCAGACCTCTTTCGTAGCAGAAACTTACCAGTTGTTTGGCTTCATCGGTAGCGGGTTCTTTATTGTCTCCCTTGAGCAGCTCCAGCCCCAGCATGGCGCCCAGACCTCTGATTTCTCCGATCATCGCGAATTGCTGCTGCCACTTTTCAAACCGCGCTCTCATCTTTTCCCCTAAAATCGCCGCTTTTTCTACCAGGCCTTCTTCCTCGAAAACCTCCAGCACGGCCAGTGCAGCCCGACATGCCACGGGATTGCCCCCATACGTTCCGCCCAGACCCCAGGGATGGATGGAATCCATGATCTCCTGCTTGCCGATGACGGCTGCCAGCGGCATACCGGCTGCCAGGCTTTTGGCGACCGTAATCAAATCCGGCTCTACATCCCAGTGTTCGATGGCAAACATCTTGCCGGTCCGACCCATGCCGCTCTGAATTTCATCGGCCACGAAAAGAATGCCGTTTTCTCGGCAAATTTTGGCCAGCTCCTGAAAATAGCCGGGCGGTGGCGCAATAAAGCCGCCCTCACCCTGTACCGGTTCGATCACAACCGCTGCCACCGCTTCTGGGTTGACGTGTTGGACAAAAAAATCATGAAGCTTCTCCGGCCCCACCTCGTCGCCGAAAGGCATCCGGTATACCTCCGGCGCAAAGGGGCCGAATCCGAATTTATAGGGCTTGACCTTGCTGGTCATCGTCATGGTCAGCAACGTGCGGCCGTGATAAGCGTTTTCAAAGACGATAATGGCAGGCCGTTTGGTGTAATAGCGGGCAATCTTAACCGCATTTTCAACCGCTTCCGCACCGGAGTTGAGAAAAACCGCTTTTTTGGGGAAATCGCCGGGGGTCACTTGGCAGAGTTTTTCAGCCAGCATTACCACCGATTCGTACGGGTTGACCATAAAGCAGGTGTGGGTAAATTTTTCGGCCTGATCCTTTATCGCCGCCACCACCTTGGGATGGCTGTGCCCGATGTTCATAACCGCGATGCCACCGGCAAAATCAATATATTCTCTGCCTTCAACATCCTTTATGATGGCCCCTTTGGCGGATTCGACATATAAGGGCGTCACACTTGCCACCCCGTCGGAGACATAGCGGCTCCTTTGTTCGTGCAACACTTCGTTTTTTGCTTGAAGACTCATAGATTTGCTCCTCTTCTGTAAACGTTAAAAAAGAAATAATGCTTGAACCTTGCTTTGCGCTATGATGCGCGCCAGCGATAATAGGTTTTTAGCCATCCGCTGACGCTGCGAGCAGCGTCATTTAAACATTTTGGCCGGTGGTCGATTTCACCTCCGCTGCTCTGCCTAGCAAACGCTTACCCATTCGATTCTTAAAAAAGTTGAGATTCCCCAGTATGCCTTCCGGCATGAGTTTGATGGCAACGACGACAATCGCGCCAAAAATCAGGAAACGATAGGCTTCTAACGGACGCAAAAACTCATTTAAAAAAAGAATAATAAAACCGCCTAAAAAGGCGCCCGGAAAGATTCCCATGCCTCCGATGATCATCATGAGCATGACCAAAAGGAAGATATCAAGACCCAACAATCGGGGAGAGATAATGCCGGCATAATGAGCATAAAATCCACCCATGATTCCGGTCAAAAATGCCGAAAGGCCAAATACCATCAATTTATACTTATATTCATTTATGCCCAGGGTTTTGGCAAAGTCCTCTGAGTCGCGCAGGCCGATGAATCCTAAACCAATTGAGGAAAAAATGGTTTTATAGACAACTAAAAGGACCAAAAAGGATATTACCAAAGCGGTATAATACCACGGAATCAGATCGGTACGTGAAAACGTATATGCGCCTAAACTTAATTTTGGAATGGACATCAGACCCGTGCTACCGCCGGTGCCCAGTGGGTCGGCCACCTTAATCATCGGTGCCACAACCAGATGAAGTGCAAAGGTGATTAAAGCAATGTAGGCGCCTTTTAATTTCATGCACGGCAGGCCGATGAGAACACCCACCAGTGCGGCCATCAATCCGCCAATCAAAATGCCCAGCCAGGGGGAGATCCCCAGGTATTTGGTCACCATGCCGGATGTATAGGCGGCCACTACAAAAAAACCAAACTGACCAAAGGTAAAAATACCGGCATACCCCATCGTGAAATTCCATACGGATGCTACCGCGCCCCAGACCATGCAGGTAATCAGGATCCCGATGATATATGCATCCTTGTAAAGAAACACGGGCAAAAACAGCAAAACGAGATATATGGCCAAATAAATGATTAGCTCTTGTCTGATTTCCATTTTCATTTTTCTATCTAACCCCAAGTGCCCATTAATCCCGAAGGACGAAATGCCAGTACCCCTAAGAAGACCAAAAACCAAAAAGGCATGACCCAGGTGGCACCCAGCCCCCAGGAAACAAAGGACTCAAAAATCGCCAGGATAAAGGCCGCATAGAGTGTTCCCCGAATGCTGCCCAGGCCGCCAAATGCCACGATGACAAACACACGGAAAAATGGGGCCCAGCCGCCATGAGGCGTGATGAAATAGCGGGGTGCCAGCAGAATACCACCGGTTCCCACCAGTGCGGTGGACAGCCCAAAGGTATAGCTAAATACTTTTTTGATTGGAATGCCGACAATTTCGGCGCCGGTCATATCTTGCGAGATGGCTTGCATGCATCTTCCGATCCGGGTTCTGGACAGAAATAAACCAAAGGCAATCATCACCGTTACGGCGATAATCATCATAGCCAGATCTTGCACGCTCAGGGTGAAACCAAACGGATTTATGGAACCACGAAACATCGGCGGCAGCGGCTTGGCAAATCCGCCAAAAATAACTAGCGCCAGATTATCCATTAAAAAGGCCAATCCCAGCGTCACCATCATCGTGGTCACCTGCCAGTTTTTGCGCCAGCGCAGGGACCGCACCACAATCTTTTCGGTACCCATACCCAAAAAAAACATTGCCGGCACTACAATCAAAAAAACCAGCGGATAATTCATCCATGAAAATGTGGCAAATAAAATCCAGGCAAAATAAGCGCCCCAGGTAAAAAAGGATCCGTAGGCAAAATTGAATACCCGCGATATGCCGTAAATAACCGATAATCCGATACCCATAATCGCGTATGCTGAAGCCGTCACAATCCCACTAATAATCACTTGAATGATCTGTTGAACCCAAATATTCATCGGTATTATCCACCTAAAAATACATCTTTAACGTGTTCGTTGAGCAGGGCCTCTTCTCTTGGGCCATTAAAGACGATACATCCGTCTTCGATCAGACAGATTCGGTCTGCGAAGTTCACCACCTGATTGACATTCTGCTCCACCAAAAGGACGGTCATGCCGCTGGAGTTGATCTCATTGATCTTGTCGAATACTTCGTTTCTGAGGATGGGAGCCAATCCGAAGGACGGTTCATCAATGGCCAACAGCTTGGCACATGACATAATACCTCTGCCGAGGGTTAGCATGCGTGCTTCTCCGCCGCTGAGTGTGGCTGCATATCTATCTTTAAATTTGTTTAAATGTGGAAATAAATGAAAGACGTATTCGAGGGTTTCGCGTTCTTTAGCCCGGGCATTGGTGTTATAGGCGCCCAGCTTTAAATTATCCAGAACAGTCATCTGGGGGAAAAGATGTCGCTCCTCGGCCACATACACCAGGCCCATCTCCACGATTTTATCCGTCGCGAATCCGTTAATTTCGGTTGAATTGAAAACGATTTGCCCTGAGGCTGTGCGGAGTAAGCCGCAGATCGTTTTCAGTAAAGTGCTCTTTCCGTGGCCGTTGGGTCCGATCACCAGGAAAAAATCACCCGGAGCGACTGTAAAAGAAACGTCTCGGATGGCATGGAATTCACCATAATAGGTATTGATGTTCTTCAATTCGAGCAAAATGGTTCTCCTAACCCAGATAAACTTCTTTTACTTTTTCATCTTCCATGACTTCCGTCGGGGGGGCAGTGCGAATTTCTTCCCCGTAGTGCAGGATCATCAGACGATCAGAAAGCTCTTTGAGCACTTTCATCAGATGCTCGATGATAATGACGGTGATATTCAATTCCTGATTGATCTTGCGAATGAGTTCGATGAGTGGATCAATCTCCGCCGGGCTCAGACCACCAATGGGCTCATCGAGCAACAATAGGCGCGGCTGGGTCGCAAGCGCTGCCGCAATCATAATCAGCTTTTTATGAAACAGGTCCATATTCTCAGCGATGGTTGTTTTATCATCCTGCAAACCAACGAAATCTATAACCCGATGGATAATCTCCGCTTCATTACCATCCTTTAGGTGTTTGTTACCAAAATGCGCACCAAATCGGACATTGTTGAACACATCAAGGCTGGAAAAGACCTGCGGAATTTGAAGTGTCCGGGCGATGCCGCGGTGACAAATCTGATAGGGTTTAAGGTTGGTCACATTTTTATCTTCGAAGCGCACCTCGCCGGTCCCCTGCAGAAAGCCGGTAATCAAATTGAACACCGTTGTTTTTCCGGCACCATTGGGCCCGGCAATACCAAACACCTCGCCTGCAGGGACCTCAAAACTTAAATCATTGACGGCCAGCATGGCCCCGAATGCCTTGGTGAGGTTTCGGACTTGAAGGATGGGGGCTTGCGCCCCCACGCCTTCGTTTTGCGAGTTGAAATCTGCAGTGCTCGCCATTACTGAGCCTTTGGCCAGGTTTCTTTTAACCACGGCGGCAGCTGATAGAGCGATATTTGCTTGCTACCCAGATTGCGCAGCACGAGTTTGCCTTTTTCGGCTTGAAATAGATTGACCGGTAGCAGATCATCCCCCGCTCTGGCCGCCTGGCGCGGGTTGTTGAAGTCGTATACCCCGCCGATGCCTTTATGGCGGTTGGTCTTCATGGTGGCGGAAACGGCCTTGTAATCTTTTACATCGCCAACCTTTTCAACCGCCGCCGCCCAAGCCATTACGCCGTCATACACGCAGGGCACAACGCTGATTGGCATGCTATCGGTTTTAAACATTTTTTTGTATCGGGCTTCAAGGGCGCGCCCTTCGGGCGTCGCCTCAGGTGGAATCGCCAGGGCCGCGTAACCGCTAAACCCATCGGCATATTTGCCGGCGACCTCCATAAAGGAGGGAATGGAGACTGCATAACCCAGGTCCACCAGAGAATTGGTCGGGTTTTGCAGGTATTGATCTGCAAAAGCGGCAATGCTTTCAGGAGCGTAAATGCTCAAAAATACCAGCGCGGGGTCATGGGCCCGAATTTTTGTCAGAATGGGTCCCCAGGCATTGGTGGCTGCAGGCGTTTGTTCATATATGACCAGGTCTAGATTGTATTGTTTGGCCTGCTCTTTCAGAGCAGCCGCGATTTTTTTGTCCCAATCGTATTCACTGTAAACCACGGCCATCTTCTTGTTAGGCAGTTTGTAACCAAACCCCATGAAGGTTTCGATGGTTTTTGAAACATAAGCCGGCTCATTATCACCGGCCTGAAAGACATTCCAATACTGAGCGGGATCATCTTTCACCATACCCGTGGCAACGGTGGAAGCATTATTGTTGATGTAAGGGACATCGTACTTGCCAAAGGCCTGTACATCCGGGCCCATGGCATTGCAGGCGGTGACAACCACATCAACTTTTTCCTTTACGACCAGGACTTCCGCAGCGGATATCAGTTTTTCAGGCAACATATCTTCAACATCAAACGAGACCACTTTGAGTTGTCGCCCCAAAAGCCCACCCCGGGCGTTAATATCGGCCACGGCCATCTCTGTAGCGTTCAACATCACATTGCCGTCAGAAGCATAATAACCCGTAAGCGGATTGGGTGCGCCCACTTTAATCGGCTCCGCCGCCATTACCTGGACGCTAAATAGAACCACAACAGCTAAACTCGCAATGATAAAAAGACGATTTGCTTTCATCGGTTTGTACTCCTTTTTAGGTTTTTCTTATTCAAAGGATAAAATTTACAATCAAATGAATGATCAGTCAGCTGCCCCTAAAATCAGTATTTGCTCATTTGAAAGTGTCTCTGATCACTTGTCCCCTAATACGCGAGTCCTCTTTCACCTCCTTTCTTCGAGTCTTCTTCTATGTCGATGTTTAACAAGTCAATTCTTCGCCTCCGGCTAAGTAGCGATTCCGAGCTCTGACAGCTTCTTGGCAGAGGGAACTCCTTTAGCGGACCAGCCTCGCAGTTTGTAATATTCCGGCAGCATTTTATCCAAGCGCACTATCTGGCCTTTGCCGGGGCCTTCAGGCATCGGTTCTTTGAGCATGCGTTTGGGCAGGGTGTCATCTTTGGCTGTCAGGCCGGCCTTGAGATTAAACAGCCTTTCCAGATTATAGATGCGTTCACCGGTTTTGAGAAAACCCTTCAATCCGCCGAATTTCATGCCAGTCCCTTTTTCCATCAGATTGATGAAGACCTTGGCATCCGGTGAACCGATAACGATAAAGTTGCAGATTCCGGATGAATCGATCATGCTGTAAAAATCCTGGACCTTTTTGGCCACCGCCGGCTTGCCTTTAGTTGTGAAACGATCCAAATTATCCCCTGTTTTGACGATACCCATCAGCGAGATGCCGAAAAATTCGACACAATGCACTTCGTTGCGGATATGACAACCACCCCGGTTTGAGGTAGCATAGGCCAGGGCAAAACCCTGTCCGCCTCTAGGGTCGTAACTGGGAAATTCAAGTTTTTTGGCAGTCATGGACATCTCGGGATGGCCGTACTTTGTCGCCAGCCGGTAGGACCCTTCGGCGAGCGCGTCACCAAATCCCTTACGCCGGGCGGTCTTTTCCACCAGTTCAACCACCGTTTTGCCGTCACCAAAAGCCAGCTCACCACCGACATCTTTTTTGGTCAGATAGCCCTTTTCAAAAAGTTCCATGGCACAGGCAATCGTGACGCCGGTGGAAATGGTATCCATGCCCATGCGGTTGCAAAGATAATTGGCCTGGATGACGGCTTCAGGATTATCGACTCCGCAAGCAGAGCCAAGAGCGCCCAATGTTTCATATTCGGGTCCTTCCCCCGCGCCTTTAAACTCTCCTTCCGGAATACGCGTTACCCGGCCACAGGCCAGCGGGCAGCCAAAACAGCCCTTGGTTTTGGCGGCCCCTCTGAGATTGTATTTGGCAATCACTGCACCGCCGATCTTAGCGGCCCCCTCAAATACACCGGTCTGATAATTGCGCGTGGGCAGCAGGCCGACCTCATTTGAAAACTCGACCACATCTGAAGTGCCATACTGCCCCAGAACTTCGGACATATACGGGTCGTAAAATTCCTTGATGGCATCCAACACCGCGGCTCTGAATCCCTCAGGGTCGGCAACTGTCACGCCTTGGGTGCCTCTGACCGCTATGGCTTTAAGATTCTTTGATCCCATCACCGCGCCGACGCCCGATCGTCCGGCAGCGCGACCCGTGTCGTTCATAATGCATGCAAATTTGACCAGCTTCTCACCCGCCGGCCCGATACAGGCCACCTTGGCTTCCGCATCCGTTTCGGATAGTATCGCTTCGGTGGTCTGCTGGGTTTCCAGGCCCCACAGATGTTTGGCCTTGCAAATTTCGATGCTGTCATTTTCGATCCACAGATAAACAGGCGTTTTGGCCTTGCCTTCCAGTATGATCATGTCGTAACCCGCATACTTCAATTCAGCCCCAAAGTACCCGCCTGAATTGGAGTTTGCGATCGCTCCGGTTAAAGGTGATTTGGTTACGGCGGTATAGCGACCGCCCGCCAAGGCGCCCGTTGCGGTCATCGGGCCGGTGACCATGATGAGCTTGTTGCCGGGGCTCAACGGGTCGACCTTGGGGTCGATCTCATCGTAAAGGTATTTGATCCCTAAGCCGCGTCCGCCGATATAATCATGAGCACTTTTCTGATCTAAATCCTCAACCGATACAGCGCCCTTGGTTAAATTCACTCTTAAAATCTTACCCACCCATGCGTCCATTAGTCTTCCTCCTTCTGATGGTAGATTTTTTTGGCATATGCCCGGCATTTGCGAACATTGGTCAATTCAACGTCTTTAAATTCCAGTGCATTGGGGACGCAAAATTCGACACACTCGGGTTTGCCGCCGCACAAATCGCATTTTTGCACGATTCCTGAGCTCTGGTAGGTAATCGCACCAAAAGGACAGGCCATCGTGCACATCTTGCATCCGACACACTTTTCCGGATCCACCAAAACCACATAAGCCCCATTGACTTCATCCGCAGAAATCGCACCGGTCGGACACACTTCACCACAGAAGGGCCTGTTGCACTGCGTACAAACCATGGGGACATAGAAGGCGTCTTCGGTAAAGATACTGACCTGAATGTTGGATTTGGCTGGATTGTATTCCCGGTGATGTGCGAACGAGCAGGCTAATTCACAGTATCTACAGCCCGTGCATTTATCCAGGTTAACGATCAGCGCCTTTGACATGTTTACACTCCTTTCATTAAAAAGCGGTTTCAATCCGCCTCCGGCGGACTAAGGTCCAATGGCTGCGTTACTCCGCAAATTGAAATGCTCACGTACTAACGTGTACGCTCCACTTTCAATTTGCGGGGCGCCTTGCTTTGTTGAACACATCAAGTTTAAGAAATCAGACGTGAAATCCCGCTTTCAAGCGGGGAACCTGATCTGAGGCTTTGAAACCACTTTTATCTAAAATTAATTCTAGAATATCCATGATACTTAATGAGAAGTTGAATTTGTCACTGCTGTGCCCAAGTATTAATGGTGATAATCAGATGGCAAATCTGCCTTTAGCCCCCCGCCATCGGCATGAATAAACTGACTTTATCACCATCTTTCAGGGTTTGCTGTTCTTTGCTGTGCAGGCCATTGATCAAAATCATCTTCGGAATATCGGCTGAGAATTTGATATTATCCCGCAACAAATCCCCCACAGCCGTATTGTCCTCAATGGATACGTTAAAAGATTCACCCGTTTTGATGCCGGCCGGTAATAATTTTTTAAAACCGTGGTGGATTTTCACGCTGATTGAGATCATCTTATTCTTTTCACTGGTTCCGTATATCGTAGAACCTGAAGAAACGTTACATTATGGTTCAGTCATCAGGTTCCTGCCCCTGGTCACTGGCTACTGGCCAGAAGCCAGAAGCGAGAGGCCAGCAGCCAAACTAAAAGAAGTGTCCGGTTTTTTCTGAAAACCAATCCCCATATCTGACGGGCGAACGAACCATTAGATCCCGCTTTTCTCTGGGAATTTTAACGCGATTTCGGATCAGGTTTGTGATCACCCCGATATCGGCAACCGCGCCCATTAAAACGGCGCCGACCAATTCGTCTTTTTTGTTCCAGACCAGTTTGCGATACCGCATTTTGATTGGATCCTCGCAGACCACTTCTTCAAAGTCGCCATTATCCGGATTGGTGATGCCCACCGATGCGACGGCACTTCCCAAAAAGCCACAGATGTTACTGCTGAGGCCCTCGTTACGCTCCAGGCCGCCCGCCATGTTGATGCCGGCGGTGCGGCCCTGGGAACAGGCGTTGGGCCAGGTGGCAATCACCTGTCTTTGGCCGGTGATCAAATTGAGGCCCTCGGCGACATCACCGGCGGCAAAGATACTGGGGACATTGGTGCGCATGGTTTCATCCACGATAATGCCGTAATTGACTTCAATTTCACTTTCGGCAACAAGCTGCACGTTGGCGCTGACACCTTTGCCGATAATAACGGCATCAGCCTCGAGATGGTTACCTGAACTTAGCGTAACGGCTAGTTTATTTTTGGCTTTATCAATGGATACGGCTTGGGTTTCAAATAAAATGGACATACCGCACTCCCGAATACCCTGACAGACATTTTCCGCACAGGATGGATCAACGTTGCGCGAAAGGGGCTGTTTGGAGCCGATGATAATTTTAATGTTGCGATCTTCCCGGTATAGCGCATTGGCCGCCTGCAAGCCGATCAGGCCGCCTCCCATGATGACAATGTCCTTCATCTTAGCGGCGGCTTTGACCAGTTTATCGGCATCGTCGATGGTTTTTAAGGTAAATACGCCCGCTAAATCTTCACCCGGTATGCCCAGCGGTTTGGCGGAAGATCCGGTTGCAATCAGTAGCCTGTCGTATGCCAGAATGTCATCACTGGCAAGGTGCACCTGCTGGTTTTGCGGATCGACTTGCATGGCCGGATTACCCAGGATCAGCTCGACGCCATTTTGTTTATAAAAGTCCTCATTTGCCAAAAACAGTGCTGAGCGCTTGATTTTTTGAGCAACATAGTAGGTTAGTAGAACCGGTGAGTAGGCGTAATGATTCTCGGCGGAAACCAGTGTAATGTGGCTGGCAGAATCGGTTTCGCGGATGGCCTTAACCGCATTCAAGGCTGCCGCACTATTGCCGATGATTAAATGCTTTCGGCGTTTACGGGAGCCTTTCTGGTTCATTGTCGAAAAACCCATTATTTGATATTAGGAAAAATGTGAATGTTGATGCTGGCAACAAATTTATAAACAAAATACATGCCAAGGGGCAGCTAATTAAATATTTAATATAATTTCATATAGTTATAATATTACTTAACAAACATGCAACCTGAGTTTTGATGCGAATTCGCATCAATGATGAAATAAGGCTTTAAAATGCTGCTATATTCCTATGATGCAATATGGCATCAATGGTAAAAATTCTTAACTTGCTTATTTTTAGCTAGTTAATAATGTTATGATGCAATATGGCATCGATATCTTGTGATTTTGACCTTGAAATACCGTTAACGCTTTGTAGTATAAAGCCCATTTTTAGGCCGGTTTTTAATTGATTTTTGCTCCAGTTGGCACTTTAACGGAGGTAAAACCCAAAGAAAGGAAAATCACCATGGCCAAATACGGAACAAAGTCAGGGTTTGATTCAATGACAACCAGCGGATTAAAATTGTTATCCAATGATGAGCTCGACACCCTGCACTATGCCACGCTGCAGGTACTCAAAAAAACGGGTATCAAAGTCGAAAGCCAACAGGCAACCGACTTATTTCAATCCGGTGGTGCTGAAGTGCAGCAAAGTGATGGGCATGCCCTGGTAAAAATTCCAGCCCACATGGTGGAGGACAGCATCCAGTCCGCTCCGAGCACCATCACATTTTATGGCCGTACGCCTGAAGATGATTTTGTAGCCGAACCCAACCGCTTCAGTTTCCAAAACGTTGGCGTGGTCCCCAGTGTCGTCGATCTGAAAAGCGGTGAAACGCGGCCGTTTGCAAAGCAGGATAGCGCCGATGTCGCCCGATTGTGCGATGCGCTGGATGAAATAATGGTTTTTGAGCGGGCGGGGTTGCCCACCGATTGTCCGAATGAAAGCATCCAACTGCATAATTTTGAAGCCATGCTGACCAACACCTCCAAGCATATTTTGGGCTGTGCCGGAAGTGTTGAAAAATTCAACTGTCTTGTTCAGATGGCAGCAGCATGTTGCGGTGGACCTGAGATTTTCAACGAGCGGCCCTGCATTACCATGAATTTAACGGTCAGCTCGCCGCTATTCATTCTAGCCACCTGCTCGGACATCACCATAGCCGCTGCCCGCCAGGGCGTTAATGTGGTCGGTATTTCCATGACGATGGCCGGCGGGACCTCGCCGGTGACGCTGGCCGGTACGCTGGTGCAATCCAATGCTGAAATTCTCAGCCTGCTGGTGCTCAACCAGCTGGCCAAAAGAGGGGCGCCTTATACATATTCTCAGACCAGCGTGATGATGGACCTTAAAACCGGCCTCGGCGCGCTGGGCGCCCCTGAAACCGGACTGATCAATGCGGCCAGCGCCCAGCTGGCCCAATACTATCGCTTGCCCTGTTGGGTCGGTGGTGCCGGCTACAACGATAGCAAGATCGTTGACGCCCAGGCGATTCTTGAAGGGACCATGAACGCTATGTTTTTAGCCCTTGCCGGTGGGAACCTTATTATGGGTGGCGGCAGCATCAACTCCATTCTCACCTTTGATTATGCCAAAATGGTGATCGACCATGAAATGTTCCGTTACATACGCAAGATGATCGAAGGCATCCAGATCAACGAGGAGACGCTGGCCCTTGATGTGATCGATCAGGTGGGACCCGGCGGCAATTTTCTGACCCATGATCATACGTTCAATCACATGCGCGAAATGACGCCAGGTGGCCTTTTCTGTCGCACAGGATTTGAGCAGTGGGTCGGCGCAGGAAGGCAGGACATGTATGAACGCGCTAAAGAAAAGGCGACTGAACTGCTATCTCATCACGAGCCCAGGGCGCTGCCCGAGGGTGCAGCCGATCGCATGCAGGATATCGTGGCTCTTTATGAAAGAGAAAAAGGTATTGACGCTTAGAAGTGGTTTCAATCCGCCTCCGGCGGACTAAGGCCCAATGGCTGCGTTGCCCCGCAAATTGAAATGCTCACGTACTAACGTGTACGCTCCACTTTCAATTCGCGGGCCGCCTTGCCCTTGAACCTGATCTGAGGTCTTGAAACCACTTCTAGTCAATTCCCCCTATACGATCTTGTCTTTGGTTCCTGCATATAATAAAAATAAAGTCACAGAATATCATTAGCTTATTGCATTATTAGTCTCAATTAGGGTATTTTTTAATTAGCAGTATATTGCAAAAATGATGGGCTAACCGGTGAGCTTCTTCAACAAGACGCGCGCATTCTTATTGTCTAACTTTGCTGCAACCGCCAAGTTTTTAATCGCCTGTTTTTTATCCCCAAGTTTGTAGTAAGCCACTGCCCGGGTTAAATAAGCCTCAGATAAAGCTACATCTAAATCAATAGCGATTGAAAAGGCATGAATTGCTTTTTGATAATCACCAGATTTATATAAATCGACGCCCTTTTTGACCCAATCGCCTGCATTCAACCTGCCGTTTGGCGCGTCATTTTTTACGGACGCTTCAAAAGTTGGGAACCCGAATCTGCATACCGTTCCGCCTTCCGCATTCATTTCGGCACGATACGGACATTTTTCCCAGTCCAAATTATTGCCCATAACCCGGGGCCTCCTCGTCCACAATACAGGAACCGTCACCATACCAATTAAAAAAATCATTGATACCGGATAGACGGCCATGGAAAAAGTCCAGCTTTCAACGGCAAACAGGTTGATAATGCTTCCCAGGGAAAACAAACTCCATGCCACCTTGCTTTCGGTTTCGGGTTGATACCAGGCTTTGCGCATTGTTGGCAGGGTACCCAGAAGGTTAATGAACAGATTGATCAACAGGGCGCTCATCGGAGAATTAAAAACCCACCATAGCACCAGACTGATTGCCGCCCCGATCAGGCATCTGCGATCAAAAGGTGTCCACCCGCCGACACCATGTCGGATGGAAAGGATAAATACGATAGTCGAGCCAATCACATACCCGACGGGTGCCAGAAAAGCATAACTGGCACCGGCCTCTCGATAGCTCAACGCAATGATGGTGCTGACAATCGCCCAGATGATCCAGCTCGCCCGGTTGGGCTTTGTCTCCTTTCGCAATATCGACAGGATATAAGGAGCATATGCCGAAAGCGATATGACGCCGGCTAATTTACCGGCAATCGACGCGATGTCATGCATGAAAATGCCTCATCGACGATCCATCATCAACTCATGTTCGTCAATAGTTGATCAAAGGTTTCCAGAAACTGATCAATATCCTTTTTCTGGATAATCAAGGGAGGGTCGATGCGAAATACATTCAATCCCGGGCGCTTTGCTAATATAAGACCCCGCTGAATACATTGGGCATATAAGTCCGATAAGACATCATCTGGCAGCTTGTCGCTGAATTCAATCGCAATCATCAATCCCCTGCCTCTGATTTCCTGAATAATGGCATGTTTTTCAGCCAATTGTTGCAGCCTGTCGTTTAGATAATCGGTAACGGATTTACTCTTTTCAATGATGCTTTCTTTTTGCAGGGTGGTGATGACGGCTTTTGCGGCGGCACATCCGAGCGGATCGTTTTGGTGTGATTGGAAGTAGTAAAAACCCATTTCGCTTAACTTCGCGATGATGTCCGGTGTCATAGCTATGGCACTGACCGGATAGCCGTTGCCCAATCCTTTGCCCATGGAAACAATATCCGGTTTGATGTCATAGTGTTGAAATCCAAACCATTTGCCGGTGCGTCCGAGTCCGGTTGTGATTTCATTTATCTGGATGAAGCCATCGTGCTGGCGGATAAATTTGACGACATTTTGAATAAATGCTTTTGGCGGAAAACGCACAAGACCCGATGAACTGCCGGGCTCAAACACAAAACCCCCGAGGCGGCTGAACGGAATTTCGGAAAAATAAGGACATTGCGGGTCACATTCCTCTGAAGAACTGCATGTACGGCACCGCTGCCAGTCGAAGAGGACCCATTCCTCTATCTGCTTTTTGCCAGCTGATCCATAGGACCCCAGAAAGGAGTCGGAAAGGGTGAGCACCAGCGGCCTGTCCGAAATTTTCCGGATAACCTGAACGCCGAATTCCACAGCCTCACTGCCGGAGCTCAAAAAGACACACTTGCCGTCCGGCAGATTTAGAATATCAAGTACCGCCTGCGATGCCTCTTCAATTATGGGATTGCCATAGGTGTAACCGGAATGCATGATCTCATCGGACTGCGCCCTGATGGCAGCATTAATTTGAGGATGGCAATGGCCCAGCGGTAGGCACCATATTCCCGATTCCAGGTCGAGATATTTGCGGCCCTGAAGGTCATACAGGTAACAGCCCTCACCTTTAGCAATATCGGGCAGAAACAGCGGATGTTTATTGCACCAGAGTACGTGGTCCATATTTCAACCTTTCTTTCACTTTAGGAGATAGTTTCTAGAGATTAGTTTTTTCTATTAGAAGATATAAATTATTTGTTCAACTTTATAAGTTGGCCGGTTGAGCACGTAGAGCGCATTGAAAAGGGGAAATTGTAGGTTTTTCAACTAACTGGCAAACGGGCCAACCCGCCTGAGGCGGACAAGCGGGTAACGGGCTTAACCTGTAAAATTCAGTTATTTTAAATTAATTTTGATACACTTTTTTATTTTGCCCGACTGTATGGTTACCACGACAGAGCGTGCTTTTTCATTTTGCGAACAACCGTCGATTGATTGATTCCCAGAAAACGGGCCATTTCACGCGTCGTTTTATAGCTGGTCATGGCGTTTTGCAATAATCTTTTTTCATAGGCGCTGGTCTCCTCTATTAAACTCTTCTGACTCCCGGGCCTCTGACCGTTTTCGATCTGTTCGAATACAGGCATTTTTAAATTCCGCAAGATATATTCATCCAAAGAATCCGTTTCACTCATAAGAACAGCCATTTTCATGATGTTCTTCAATTCGCGCACATTGCCGGGAAATGAATGTGATTTTAGATACTGCATGGCTTTTGAGGAGATTCGGCGTTTGAGTCGGTATTGCTGGTTATATCTATCCAATAAATGATTGACCATTTCAAAAATATCATCCGGCCTTTCTCTTAGCGGCGGAATTTGCATTACAAATGTATTTAAGCGAAAAAATAAATCCTGCCGGAATTTACGTTGACGACTACGGGCTTCCAGGTTACGGTTGGTGGCCGCAATGATAGTACAGTCTACCTTTTTGGGTTTAATGCCGCCCAGGCGCATAATTTCATGGTCGTCCAGGTATTTTAAAAGTTTAGCCTGAACCGAAAGCGGCAGATCGCCGATTTCATCTAAAAATAGGGTGCCTTCATGGGCCAATTCAAAAAGCCCGATTTTGCCGCTTTCCCGGGCACCGGTAAACGCCCCTTTTTCATAACCGAAAAGTTCGGCCTCCAACAGGGTTTCGGGTAGCGCCGCACAGTTGATCTGAATAAACGCTTTATCTTTCCGGTTGCTGTAGTGATGGATAAATTTCGCCAATAGTCCTTTGCCGGTTCCGGTTTCGCCTAAGATCAGAATATCAGAGGCCTCCATTTTAGCGAGCTTAATCGCGACCCTTAGAACCTGGCGCATTTCTTCGCTTTGGGCGATGATTTCCTGTTCCTTCAGTTCCAACAAGCTTAATTCCACAAGTTCGTCTTTAAATCTTTGTGTTTCCATGCGTGTTTGGGCCAGCTGTTCTTTCATCGTGTTCAGTTGGGTCATGTCACGTTCGTTGACCACCACCAGAGAAATTTGCCCGCGCTGATCAAAGACCGGTGTGCCGGTAACCAGCAAATATTTGTTCGTCCTTTTGAGGTTTTGCAAAAGACTGACCTGCCGTCCGGTCTCCAATACCTCCAGCGTTACCGATCGATCTATCAGGCCTTCTGCCACGATTTCACGCACATTTTTGCCGACAACATCCTTGCCTTTAATGGCGTTGATCTTTTCAGAGGCTTTATTGATATTGAGTATTTTGCCGTTGCCGTCACACAGCCAAATGCCATCGGATGAGGATTTAAAAATCGCCTCCAGTTGGACATTCAATCGGCGATACGATTCCAACTGCTGGGCCGAATCTTCAAAGTCCTGTAATTTCTGAAAATTCCCCATTGCGCCCAGTATGCGATTTCCGTCCTTGATAGGCGTGACGCTCACAACCAGACTTATTTTTTTGCCGACAATGTGACGTCCCAATTGCGGCTGACCGCTTTCGAGACATTTGATCATCAGACGCCCGGTCAGCGGTAACACATTTGTAATCTGGGCAGCGATAACATCTTTTTGATCCAACTGCAGAATGTTTGCGGCCTGATGATTGATTAAAACAATGCGTCCGCTCGCATCGATAGCGATGACACCGTTGCTGGTCGAGTTAAAGATATGCTCGTAGGTGATATTCTGCATGATGATGTCCTTTATAGCTAAATGGCCTAATCCATTGTTTAGCTGTTGGGTGTTGACCGCGTTTGGCAGCGCCTTTTGGCGCTAAAGATTCTGGGTAGCAGCAAATACGCTGCAGGTCAAACGATAGGCGCCTGTTTCTCAGGCTGTCCAAAATATAGAAAGGCATTAACCCTAAGGCGGCGACTCAAAATGAATCTGAATTGATTCATTTTTGAATCATTTTTTATATTTTTAAAATAAAACCATTAATCGTTCTTCAGTTCTTAAAATACACAACTGATAGTCTTTTACCTACAGCATTTTGCCAAAAGCAAAAAAGAAGATGATGCATTTATGAATCAGTTTTATGCAAACATGGTTTCAGGTATTCAAATTTGATCCTTTAAATCAACGCGGACTCTAAACCGATTCTTCGCTAAGTCATTCATATCGCGTGATTTATCTTGTTGAAAAATGTGTTGGACCACTTTCGGTCCAAATTTTTTTGGGTCAGCAATAAACGATATCTGTGGCTCCTTTTTTGCAGTGACATAAAAGATTAGGTAAAAATTTGATAAATAAATAACATTCAATCATTTAACTTAAAATAAAAATTATAATTCCCTTGAAAAAATTGTCGCATTAGTGATAGGTGGAGTACTATGTATGAGCGGATGCATCTACTAAGTAAAGAAGATTTCAATAAATTGCATCGGGCAACACTTGAGATTTACAAGGATTTGGGTGTTGCCTTCCATGAACCCGAAGCACTGGAAATCTTTAAGGGGGCCGGTGCGCGCATCGATGGCAATGTGGTTTTTTTCGAAGAAGACCTCGTTGACAAAGCACTGGAATCAGCGCCTACTGAATTTGTGATCGAAGGGCGCAATCCCGATAAAAGTGTTACTATCGGGGGCGATAACCTTGTCATAGCGCCCGGTTACGGCAGCCCATTTATGATCAGCAAGGACGGCGAACAAAGAGAAGCCGTCATGGACGATTATGACAATTTTTGTAAACTGGTGCAGACCTCCAAATACGTTGATATGAATGGCTGCCTGATGGTGGAGCCATCGGATCGACCGGCCGAAACCGCGCACCTGGATCAGGTTTTCTCGAATTTTCTTTTATGTGACAAACCCTGTCTGGGCAGTTCGGTATCGCGCCAGGCGGCCATCGATTCCATTGAAATGGCCGGTATCGCCTGGGGCGGGAAAGACAAAATTAAAGACCGGCCCGTCCTGATGGGCATCATCAGTTCGCTTTCGCCGTTGCAATATTCCGCTGAAATGGCCGGTGCCCTGATCGAATATGCACGCCACGGACAGGCGAATATGGTGGCCCTTTTGATGCAAGCCGGCGCCACCGGCCCGGTAACGCTTCCCGGTCTTCTGGCGGTTCAAAATGCAGAGGTTCTGGCCGGTATCATTTTGGCGCAACTGGTGAATCCCGGGTCTGCGGTTGTCTATGGGACAACGTCGACGATCACCGAGATGAGAACCGGCGCGCTGGCCATCGGGGCGCCCGAACTGGCCATGATTCAAAATGCCACCATGCAGATGGCCCAATTTTATGGCCTGCCCAGCAGGGGCAGCGGCGGCCTTACCGATGCCCATTTCCCGGATATGCAAGCCGGCATCGAGTCCACCTTTGCACTCTCCCAAACCATCCTGAGTGGTGCCAATTTCATTTTACACGCCTGCGGCATCCTGGGTTCGTACATTGCCATGAGTTACGAAAAGTTTCTGGCGGATGAAGAATTGTGCGGAATGCTGCGACGATACCTAAGACCTCTTGATGTGAGCAATGATCGCATCGATCTACCCACCATCAAAGAAGTGGGCGTCGGCGGCGAATATCTTACCCATGACCGAACTTTCGAACACTGCCGCTCCGAATTTTATCTGCCCAGTCTGATGAGCCGCGTTGATTACGAATCCTGGGCGAATGCCGGCAAAAAAACGCTGAAGGAATCAGCCACGGCGCTGCTAGAACAAAGACTTGCAGAATACGTAAAACCTGACATAGATTCAGATATCGAACAGATGCTTACCGAATACGTGACGAGACGCAAAAATGAATAAAAGTAAATCATGAAAAGGAGGTGATACCCACAGCAATCATTGATATTGAATTTGGAAAGAAATGTGCTCAGCCGCCATATCCTTAATTATACGTGCGATTTGTTTTGGGATGGATAGATGCTCAGCATACATTTCATTAACCGAGGACATAGCAAAAGGAGGATTCACGATGCGCACAAAACGCTTTCTATCAATCGTTATTGCTGCATTTTTTCTGATGTCATTTGTGGCAGTGAATGCAGGCGCGGAAAAGGAGCTCGTGGTTGGTTTGATGGGACCGTTCACCGGTCCGGCGGCTCAATCCGGTGCCAGTATTAAAAACAGCCTGCTGATGAAGCTGGAAGAGGCGGGCAACAAGGTCGGCGACTACAAACTGAAAATCATTTTCATCGATTCCCAGAGTGACCCGGCCAAAGCGACCAATGCCTACGTTGAAGCCATCGAAAGAAAAGGCATGCAGGTCGGTCTGGGCGGGTGGCACAGCTCGGTGGCCATGGCCTGTGTCGATCAGTCCGTCAAATATAAGATTCCCCATATGGGTTCCATGGGTGCCGCCAAAACCATCACCGATAAGATCCGCGGCAATGAGCAATATAAAGGTTACTGGTTCAAATTCTGGTCCTATCCGGCGCTGTCCGCGAAGCTCTATTTTGATTTCGTCAACTGGGCCTCAAAGAATACAACCTGGAAACCCGGTAATAAACTCGTGGGTGTTTCGGCCGAAGAAACCGACTGGGGACGGGATTGGATTGTGGCTGCCAAGCAGAACATCAAAGATTATGGCTGGACAATCAAAGAGGAAGACTATATGCAGATTGGCCAGACCGATTTTTATCCCCTGCTGACCAAGTATAAAAAGGCCGGCGTTCCGCTGGTGACCATCACCAACACCGCCGCCGCATCCGTTTCCGCTTTTATCAAACAGGCCCGCGAGGTCGGTTTGAACTCCCTTCTGATCGTCGATGGTCTGGGATGGGTAGGGGAATGGTACCAGCTGACCGGCAGAAGCTCCAATGGCATCGTTGACATGAATGTCAAATGGGGCCCCCGCTCCGAAGCCTATCGCCAGAAGTTTGAGAAAACATATAAGTTTAAACCAGCCGCCTCAGCTGGTGGTATTTCCTACGATGCAGCCGGTATGTTTCTCAAGGTTCTTAACCGTACCCTTGAAAGAGAAGGCAAACTGGACAGCGCATCTATCCACAAAGTCATGCTTGAGGAGATGGCCACCGGCAAGCTGACCTATGGCGTTAACGACGGCGCCATTATGATGAAGGAGTACAAGTTCACTCCTGATCTCTATCCGGATCCGGTGACGGATGGCGACCATTGGTTCATGCCGGTTATCCAATACAAAGGCGGCAAGGCTTACACCATCTTTCCGCTGGCCGAAAAAGAAATGGACTTCATGGTACCCAAATAAAAGCCAATAATTGACCCGGGGAAGGGGCAAATCATCGCCCCTCCCCTATTTTTATTAATATGCTGCACATTGTAGTGGGGACATATGGCTAACAATAATGTTGTCATTCAAACCAAGGAATTGACCAAGCGCTTTGGCGGTCTAGTGGCAGTTAACCGGGTCACCATGACTGTTAAAGAGGGTGAAATCATGGGACTGATCGGTCCTAACGGCGCCGGTAAAACCACCTTGCTCAATGCCCTCGCCGGGCTGAATAACGCCACTTCAGGGTCGGTTCATTTTATGGAGGAGGAAACCACAACTTGCTCACCTGAAGAGATGTGCCACCGGGGCCTGTCCCGAACTTTCCAGATCCCCGTACCATTTCCCAAATTATCCGTCCTTGATAACGTTATGGTGGCCGCAGTTTTTGGCAATAATCCCAAAGTCAAAGATCCGGTCGCCCATGCCCGTGAGCAACTCAACTTTGTCGAGTTTGCTCTGCCCGAAGATACGATATCGGAGAAATTGAATACGGTCCAGTTGAAGCGCTTGGACCTGGCCCGGGCGCTGGCGAGCCAACCCAAAGTGATGCTGCTGGATGAGCTGGCCAGCGGCCTGACCGAGCGCGAGCTCGAGCCCTTGATGAATATTATCGCGAAGATACGCGATCAAGGCATTACGATTCTGATGGTGGAGCACATCATGGACGTGATCATGGGATTATGCGAACGATTGGCGGTGATCAATTTCGGCAACAAGATTGCCGAAGGACCGACCAAAGAGGTATCACAAGATCCAAAGGTGATTGAAGCCTATCTCGGGGTTGAGGAAGACTAAGCAGGGGAGGGAAAAGTGCTATTAGAAGTCAAGCATCTTGATTCAGGTTATGGTTTTTTGCAGGTGCTATGGGACGTCTCCTTTCATGTCGAGGAAGGCGAATTTGTGGCCCTGATCGGACCGAACGGAGCCGGAAAATCGACGACGCTCAAGACCATATCGGGTTTGCTCGAGCCTCAGGGGGGCAACGTCATTTTTAAGGGTGATGATATCGGCGGGCTGGAAGGACACCTGGTCTGCCGCAAGGGTGTTGCCTATATTTCCGAGGAACTGAATCTCTTTGTGAACATGACCGTCAAGGAAAATCTCGAGATGGGGGCGTTTACGGTCAAGGATCCCGCCAAGCAGGAAGAACACCTGGAATTTGTATATGAGCTTTTTCCGCGGCTTTATGAAAGACAAAACCAGTATGCCGGAACCTTGAGCGGCGGCGAACGCAAGATGATGGCCATCGGCCGGGGGATGATGTCCGGTCCGAGCCTGCTGCTGGTGGATGAACCGTCCCTGGGTCTGGCGCCCATGCTGACCAACGAGGTTTTCAAAGCCCTGCGGGCCCTTAACGAACGGGGCGCCACGATTCTTTTAGTGGAACAAAACGTCGGCAAAACCCTCAAGAATACCTCACGGGCCTACATTCTTGAGAAGGGTAAAATTGTATTAGACGGCAAGAGTGAGGACCTGGCTGACGACGATCATGTCAGAAAGATCTACTTGGGACATTAAATGAGGAGGAGCAGTTTCATGGCAAATACTGCAACCGAATCAACAATTGATGAATCGGCCATCGATAAAGTTGAGCAAGAAATCAGCGATTCCATGGCACAGAAGGTGACTCGGTGGTTATTCTCGGCAGCGGGTATGACCATCAGTATAACCATTTTAGTTGCCCTTGTGGCTTCCATCCACAAGGGACCCTATATCCTGGTGAATACGGTGATCACCGGCGGGATGTGGGCGTTGATGGCCATCGGCCTGGCATTGCTCTTCAGCGTCATGAACATTGCCGGCTTTGCCCACGGCGAATATTTCATGGCCGGTTCGTTGACCGCCTATTTTGTGATGCTGCCGATCAGCAAATACACGCTGGATAACCCGGAATCCTTCATGGTGTATGTGGGCCCCCTGATCGCTATCTTGGCCGGAGCATTGATGTGTGCATTTTTAGGCGTTCTCACTGAGCGGCTGGTGTTCAAACAGCTGCGCATGCGCAACCGTGAGGGGTGGTTGCTCAACTGCTTTTTGATTACCATCGGTCTTTCGATCATTTTTCAAAACGTCCATCAGCTTGGCTTTGGGGCTAACTATAAAGGGATTCTGGCCTTCTGGGATTTACCGTCAGTGCCGATTTTAGGTGTCTATATCTCGATGGACCGGATCTGCGCCTTTTTCATCGCCATCCTGACCATGATCGGGTTCTACATGTTTATGATGTTCTCAACTTCCGGCAAAACCATTCGGGCGGTATCCCAGGATGAGGACGGCGCCCGCATAGTGGGCATTTCGGTTGATGCCGTTCATATCATGACCTTTGCCTTGAGTTGCGGCCTGGCCGGCCTGGCCGGCGCCAGCCTGCTGTTTATGTTTCCGTCCTATCCGACCGTGGGCGTCATGCCGTTGTATAACTCCTGGTTTATTATCATTCTGGTGGGATTTGGCAATGTGGCCGGCTCCATTCCGGGGGGTTTTATGATTGCGCTTTTTCAGGTGGTGACGCGCAGCTATTTCGGTGAAGGCTGGGAGGCGGTGGTGCCGGTGTTGCTGATTTCGCTTATCCTCATTTTTCGACCGTCCGGCATCTTTGCGACCAAAGTCAGAACGATCTGGGATCAATAAGAAGAGGAAGTGATTATGGCCAATGAATACGATGTGCAAAAGAAGGGGATTGCTAAATTCTTAGACTATCTGTGCCTGACCCCCCTGGGGGCTATCGGGTTTATCATCCTGATGGTCGTTCCGCTCTTTCCGCCCTTTAACCAGGATTATTTGGTCCGATGGTTCATCCTGGCGGCCATTATGGGCGCCGGGGCGATGGCCTTTGATTTCAGTGCCGGTTACATTGCAGTGGTCAATTTTGGGTTTGCCGCTTTCGTTGGCTTAGGTGCCTATACCTCGGCCCTTACAGCCACCCATTGGGGCATTCCGCTTCCGGTGGCCATGCTCTGCGGGGCCTTTGCATCGGCGCTGCTGGGTTTTTTTACCGGCGCCATCAGCCTGCGCATGCGGGGGATGTTTGCCATCTGCCTGACCTGGTTCATCGGGATTGCCCTGATGGGTCTGGCCATCAAGATGGTCTGGCTGACACGCGGCATGTTGGGGCTGCCGGTGCCTTATTTTTTTGAACCCGGGGTCTCCAACCTTTATTATTGGTATCCGGTGCTGGGTGTGTCGCTGTTGACATGGTTTATTCTGAAGCGAATGGCGCGCTCCCACATTGGCCTGGCCTTCAAGGCGATCGGTCAGAACATGGACGCTGCCAAGACCTCGGGCATCAATCCCACCAAGTACCGTATCCTCAATTTTACTGTCTCCTGTGCGCTGGCCGGATTCATCGGGGCCTTTTACGCCCACTTCATCGGTATTCTGACGCCCGAGTTCTTGCACACCGCCAAAACGGTTGAGTTTCTGGTGATCGCCTATATCGGTGGCCGGGGAACCCTGTGGGGCGGATTTGCCGTTTCATTTCCATTTATCTGGTTTACGGAAATGCTGCGATCCAATTTTGACTATCTGCCGGGGATCAACTTGCTCATTTATGGTCTCATCCTGATTTTAATCATGATCTTCTATGCCGGCGGGATGGCCCAGTTTTTTCGCTATCTGGTGGACAAATACAAGGATAATCCGACGGTGAGGTGGCTAACCACCTGATCGTTTGGTGGCATGTGCCGCATCAATTTTTCAAAAGTTATTTTATATTGTTACAAACAATGCCATGTCTATGGTTTCAGGTGTCAGGTTTGACAATGCTGAAACGTCTACTGGTCGATTGCTGAACACTGACACCTGACACCTGAAACCTAAATAAAGATAGACTTTCCAAATTTTTCCTGCCTGCTATCGATTACCTCTCCGGACTTTACTTATTGAATGTCGCCTTTCGAATAGGAGAAATAACCATGGCAGCAAAACCGCAAGAGCAAATTTATGCAGAGAAGCCGGGTGAGGGATTTTCACACCGCTTGCTTATCGTTGACCTGGACAACGGCGCTATCGAGACCGTTTATGTCAAAGCCGATGTGGCCCGCAAATATCTGGGCGGTGCCGGATTGGCAGCCAAGATCATCTGGCATGAAACCTCCGCTGAAACCCCGGCGTTATCCGGCGAAAATCCGCTGATCTTCATGACCGGCCCTTTGACCGGCGCAGTTCCCTATGGCGGCCGGCATATTGTGGCGGGGCTGTCGCCGTTGACCGGTATATACGGTGAAGCGCATTCCGGCGGGCACTGGGCCTTTCGACTGCGATCCGCTGGCTATCACGGCGTTGTTATACGGGGGCAGGCCCGTGCGCCCCAATATCTGTTTATCTCAGCAGATCGCGTTGAGCTCAGAGACGCTGAACCGTTTTGGGGCATGGACTGCTATGAATTCGAGGATGCGCTCAAGGAACTGGAAGGCAGTAAACTCAGTACGGCCGCCATTGGTCAAGCCGGTGAAAACCTGGTTAAATTTGCATGTGTGATGAATGACGGCAAACGGGGCCGGGCGGCGGCCCGCTGCGGATTTGGTGCCCTGATGGGATATAAAAAGCTCAAAGGGGTCGCGGTTTGCAGTTCAGGTGCGGTAAAGGTTGCCGATAAAAAAGCCTTGAAGGCCAGCGTTGAACACTATTTTCCCAAGGGAAAAATTACCCATGAGATCCGCCGAACAAAAGGCAGAGAGCTTTGGGACAGCCTCTGGCAGATGGGACGGGCCCCCATTAAAAACTGGGCCGCCGGGGAGTTCAAAGAAGTCGATGACACCATTGTCGACGTACTGTCGGAAAGCGCTAAATATGATTTTTGTTTCGGGTGCCGCACCAGTTGCGTGGAGTCCCGGCTGAACCCGCAAGGCAAACGGCATACGGTCTGGGAAGCGTTATGTCCCATCGGCACCCAATGTCTGATTGCAGACTATGACGCTGTTCATCTGGCCTATGATTACTGCAATCAGTACGGCCTTGATTCAATTTCGCTGGGGGCAACCCTGGCCTTTGCCATCGAATGCGCTGAGGCCGGGCTCATCAAAGCCGAAATGCTGGAAGGTCTTGATCTGAGCTGGGGTAATGCCGAAGCCATGCTGGCGCTGGTCAAAAAGATCGCTTTCCGCGACGGGCAGTTGGCCGACATCCTGGCGGAAGGAACCCGCCAGGCGGCCAAAACCATCGGTGCCGGCGCAGAGCGCTTTGCAATGCAGGGCAAGGGGCTTGAAATTGCCGCGCATGACCCCCGGGCCTACAACGGCGCTGCCCTTGAGAATGCGACCTCCACCTTCGGTGCCAGCCACATGTCCGGGTTTACGTCGATCTATTACGATTACTCCGTCAAAGAAGACCTGGATGGAGCCGATATTTCCCACTGGGTGGCCACCGAACGCCTTAGCCCCTATCAAGTGG